>OOBJ01001748.1_pt1 | contig 12640 bp, 9 predicted proteins | sample 1671331 | NCBI WGS metagenome assembly OOBJ01 (sample SAMN06348145, study PRJEB24527) | human gut metagenome | biome: human gut; feature: ankylosing spondylitis patient; material: feces | host: Homo sapiens | place: China | collected 2015-10 | reverse complement strand
CGGTAAGGTCTGGCGGTTATGAGCCGCCAGCTCTGACCAACTGAGCTACTAGCCCGCAAAGCGCCGCAGCGCCATTATTTAGTATAACAAATTCTGCGGCAAATGAAAAGCCCCTTTGCCCGCAAAAATCACCGGGTGCGGTGGGCGTCCAGCTTCTGGGCCATGAATTCGTCCAGCATCTCCTGCGGGAACAGCGGCTCCTTGTAGCCAAAGGCCTCCCGGATGAAGATCAGGGTGACCACGGTCTGGCGGCCGGGGTCCAGCCGCAGGGTGTACAGGGTGTCCAGCGGCTGCTGGGTGGGCTGGTGCAGGGTCAGGTGCAGCAAAAAGCCGCCGTCCCGCTCCCGGCGGCAGTCGTAGACGAACACGTCGGAGTCGTTGTGTTCGTCCAGCCGGTCGAAGCACTCGTCCAGTGCAAGGTCGGTGCGGAATTCGGACAGCCCGGCCGGGCCGTACTGACTGCGGCGGCCGTTTTCCCGCCGGGAGAGCAGAAACACGATCACGCCCAGCACGGCGGCCAGCAGGACGATGGAAACAACAGCGTTCATGGAAAACCTCCGGAATAGTTTTCCTTATTGTAACACAACCTGCGCGGTTTTGTGCTATAATATTTTTAATTCTTTGAAAAATTCAGCAGGCCCGCTGCACGCTGCACCGGGCGGGAGGAACGCAATGAAGCTCAAATTCACACGCAAGACCTGGTACTTCTTTCTGCTGGCCGCAGCGGCGGTTTCCATGCTGGGCGGCTTTGCCGTGCTGGGCGGCATGGACTTTTCAGCGCTGGAACTGGTGGCGTTCTGCCTGACCGGCATCGCGGCACTGTTTCTGGCAGCACAAAAGGGTGCCCCGGCGGCCGAAAAGCGCAATTATACGCTGGTGTTCGTGCTGCTGATGCTCAGTAAGCTGGCGGCCGGCGGCTGGGCGGGCGACCTGTGCTCGGCACTGGTGTGGCCTGCCCTGCTGGGCATCGAGTACAGCCGCGGCAAGCCCATTCAGCGGCAGCTGCAGCTGGTGTGCGCGGCAGAGGTGCTGCGCACGGTGTTCTGGCTGCTCACCCGCTATGCGGGCATGGCCGGGCTTGCCTTCTGGACGAACCTGCTGTTCGTGCTGCTGGCCTGTGCCCGCGGCTGGGCGGCGCTGACCCTGTATAAATTGCAGGAGGAAGAGCTGTGACCCGGCGCAGCCGGAAAAAGACAGGACGCAAAAACCGCCGCATGGGGCGGCGCACCTTTCTGCTGGGGGCCGGGGCGGCTGTGTGTGCCGCGGCAGGGCTGGCCCTGCGCCGGGGCACTTCCCCTGCGGCCGCCGACAGCACCCCGGAGCCCCCGGCAGACCCCAACCCGGCGCTGCCGGCCGGGGAGTGGCGGGCCGTGTGGGTGAGCTATCTGGAATGGGCCGCCATGGACTTTTCCACGGAGGATGCCTTCCGCGCCGGAGTGGTGCAGCTGCTGGACAACTGTACCGGACTGGGGCTGAACGCAGTGCTGGCCCAGGTGCGCCCCTTCGGGGATGCGCTGTACCGCAGTACCCTGTTCCCATGGAGCCATCTGTGCACCGGGGTGCAGGGCAAGGACCCGGGCTTTGACCCGCTGGACGTGCTGCTGCAGGAAGCCCACACCCGGGGCATCTCGGTGGAAGCGTGGGTCAACCCCTACCGCCTGCGCTCCTCGGCGGCCATGCCGCCGAACCTTGCGGACGGCAATCTGGCCAACACCCACCCGGAGTGGGTGTGCACGGTGGACGAGGGCCTTTACCTGAACCCCGCCGAGCCTGCCGCCGCCGACTATGTGGTGCAGGGCGTGGCCGAGCTGGTGCAGAACTACGCGGTGGACGGCATCCACTTTGACGATTACTTCTACCCTACCACCGATGAGAGCATCGACGCGGCGCAGTTTGAGGCGTCCGGGGCGGGAAATCTTGCCGCGTGGCGGCGGGAAAATGTGACCGCGCTGGTGCGGGCCGTGCACGACACGGTGAAAGCGGCGGACCCTACCCTGCGGTTCGGCATCAGCCCCCAGGGCAACCCGGACAACGACGAAAACCAGCAGTACAGCGATGTGACCGGCTGGCTGGCGTCCGGCGGCGGGGATGCGGTGGTCGATTATCTGTGCCCGCAGGTGTACTGGGGGCAGGGCTTTGCCCTGCACAACGGCAGCACCCGCTTTGCCTTTGAGAACATCGTGCCCGCATGGCTCGCCTATCCCCGCGCGGCGGACGTAGCCCTGTATTTCGGGCTGGGAGCCTACCGTGTGGGAGTGGGCGACGGCGGCAGCAACGAAAACAGCCTGTCGGGCTGGAGCACCGGCCGTGCGCTGGCCGACCAGGTGGCCTTTCTGCGGGAGCAGGGAGCCGGGGGCTGGGCCCTGTACCGGTACGGTTCGCTGTTCGGGCCGGAGCAGACTTCCCTCGCCGCTGCCGAGTGTGGGGCACTGGCGGCTGCCGACGGCAAAGAAACTGCATGAAATCGGGCGGCAGCGCGCGCAAAAGCCGGGCGGCTCTCTTGTGCGGTGCTGCAAAATGCGGTATACTATACAGATGGACCCGGCCCTGCCGGAACCCGAAAAAACAGGAACATCAAACCCTTTGACAGGTTGAGGAAACGTTTATGAAAACGAAAAAATGCTTTTTGGCCGTTGTGCTGGCCGCCGCGCTGCTGGTGGCCGGTCTGACCGGCTGCAAGGACGCACTGCGCGGTGTGGCGCAGAAGATCTCCGGCAGCTCCGGCGAGGTGCAGGAAGAGGACACCACCCGCTGGGCGGATGCTACCGCAGACCCGCTGATCATTCAGGGCATTGCGGACGCTTCGGCAAAGTTTGACACTGCCATGGTGGACGGCACCCTGTACGCCGTGTTCAACGGCATCTGGAGCCGCCAGACCAACTATTTTGCGGCACCCACCGGCACGCTGACCGTCATGGCCTGCGGCACCGCCGAGGGTACCCAGAAGTTCAAGGTGGCGCTGTGGAAAAAGGTAGACGGCGGCGTGGAGTATGTGCCGGACAGCACCTACTACATCAAGACCGACGGCACCGACTACACCTGCACCATCTCCGGGCTGGACCCGGCGGCCATCTACCGCATGACCATTTCCTATGATTCCAGCCGTTACTACCTCTACGGTCTGCTCAAGGTGGAGGGCGTCGGCTGATGAATACACAACGCAAGAATTCGCTTTTGCTGCTGCTGTGCGCGTTTATCTGGGGTACGGCCTTCGTGGCCCAGAGCGCCGGTTCCGGCATGGGAGCCTGCAGCTTTCTGGCCGGGCGCAGCTGGCTGGCGGTGCTGGTGCTGCTGCCCACGGTCAAGGTGTTTGACCTGGTGCGTCAGCGCAGCACCGGCACCACTGGGGCACCGAAAACGCCGGAGGAGCGCCGCTGCCTACGCAAGGCGAGCCTTGTGTGCGGCACGCTGCTGTTTGTGGCGTCGGCTGCCCAGCAGTTCGGCCTGACGCTGAACCCCTCCACGGCCAAAGCAGGCTTCCTCACGGCGATGTATGTGGTGCTGGTGCCCATCTTCGGGCTGGCACTGGGCCGCCGCGGCAGCCCCCAGCTGTGGCTCAGCGTGGCCATCGCGGTGTGCGGGCTGTATCTGCTGTGCATGCAGAACGGCTTTGGCGGCGTGGAACGCAGCGACATGGTGCTGCTGCTGTGCGCCGTGCTGTTCAGTTTCCAGATCATGGCGGTGAACCATTATGGTCCGCAGGTGGATGGCGTGCGCCTGAGCCTGCGGCAGTTCTTTGTGGTGGCGGTGGAAAGCTCGGTGGCAGCGCTGCTGCTGGAGCACCCGGCCCCGGCGGAATTTGCCGTGAACGCGGTGCCCCTGCTGTACTGCGGCGTGATGTCCAGCGGCGTGGCCTACACGCTGCAGATTTTGGGCCAGCGGGATATGAACCCTGCCGTGGGCAGCCTGATCATGTGCCTGGAAAGCGTGTTCAGCGCACTGGGCGGCTGGGTGCTGCTGCATCAGAGCCTTTCCCCGCGCGAAGGCGTGGGCTGTGTGCTGATCTTTGCCGCCGTGGTGCTGGCCCAGCTGCCGGCCCCGCAGCGGGCAGAGCGTGCGTCCTGACGTGGCCGCACAAAAACCGGAAGTCCAGCTGCGCAGCGCGGGCGGCATCCAGTACGAGCTGTACCGCAAAAAGATCAAACAGCTGCATCTGCGGGTACGGGACAACGGCACCGTGATGGTCAGCATCCCGCTGCGCACCAGCCTGGAACAGGCGGACGCCTTTGTGTGCAAGAACGCACAGTGGATCCACGACACCCGGCAGAAAGTGATGGCAAAAGCGGCCCGCGACAATGCCGACCTGCCGGACAAGGAGACCGCACTGGCCTACTTTACCGCCATGAGCGATCAGGTCTACCCGGCCTTTGCCGGGGTGCTGGGCGGCCAGAAACCCACCCTCAAAGTGCGCAGCATGACCACCCGCTGGGGCGTGTGCTGCCCCGGCAAAAAGCAGATCACCTTTGCGCTGCAGCTGTACAACATGCCGCCTGCGGCGCAGATCTATGTGGTGGTGCACGAATACTGCCACTTTTTGCAGGCCAACCACAGCCCGGCGTTCTGGGCCGAGGTGGCAAAGCTGCTGCCGGACTGGAAAGCCCGGCGGGAGCTATTGAAGAAGTAGAAACAGGAGGCAGACTTCCCTTGGAAAACGAAAAAAAGTCCGGCGGCGATAAATATTCCAAATTGGCCGGCAATACCCTCATTTTTGCCATTTCCAGCTTTTCGTCCAAGCTGCTCACGCTGATCGTGCAGCCCTTTTTGACCTACGCCATGGCCGAGATCTCGGATCTGGGCCTGTCCAAGATCCTGAGCCAGTACGCGAACCTGCTCATCCCCTTTGTGTCCATGGGCATGTCCAATGCGATCATCCGCTTTGGCCTGGACAAGGGCAACAGCGAAAAGCAGGTGTTCACCAACGGCCTGCTCACCATTCTGGGCGGCTTTGGCATCCTGGTCCTGTGCTGGCCCATTGCACGGTTCCTGCCCGACATGGCCCAGTACGGCCTGCTCATTTACCTCTATGTGCTCATGAGCTGCCTGCGCACCCTGTGCACCCAGTTCGTGCGCAGCCGCCAGTGGAACAAGCTGGTGGCCGTGGACGGCGTGCTGTGCACCGTGGCCACTATGGCGTTCTATGTGCTGTACCTGGTGGGCTTCAAGTGGGGTGCCAACGGCTACCTGCTGGCCATCATCAGCGGTGATCTGGTCAGCGTGCTGTTCCTCATGGTCACCGGCAAGCTGTGGAATGATGTGGAGCTCAAGGGCATCAACAAGGACCTGTGGAAGCAGATGCTCCACTTCTCGCTGCCCATGATCCCGGCACAGATCAGCTTCTGGATCATCAACGCCTCCGACCTGTTCTTTGTGCGTGAGATGTGCAACGGACTGGACGGCCGCGACGGCAACGCCTGGAGCGGCCTGCTCTCCACGGGCTACTTCCTGCCCACCATCCTCACCACGCTGGGCCTGATCTTCTACGACGCCTGGCAGCTCTCGGCTGTCACCGAGGAGGAGGGCCGGGCGCGGTTCTTTACCAAGATCTTCCGCACCTATTCCAGTGTGCTGTTCTGCTGTGCGGCGGGCATCATCTGGCTGTGCCGCCCGGTGATGCACATCATGAAGTCCAACTACTACTACGCCTGGCACTTCGTGCCCTTCCTGGTGCTGGCCTCCACCTGCAGCTGCTTCAACCAGTTCATGAACAGCGTGTATGTGGTGACCAAAAAGTCCAGCCGCAGCATGGTCACCATGATGGCCGGTGCCATCAGCAACTGCGTCATGAACTACTTCTTCATCAAGTGGTGGGGCCCCATCGGTGCCACATACGCTTCCTTCCTGGGGCTGGCGCTGGTGTTCACCCTGCGCTCCATCGACGCAAACCGCATGATCCATATGCATGTGCATCCGGGCCGGGTGCTGCTGAACGTGGGTCTGCTGGTGTTCGAGGCCTTTGTGCTGCTGGCCGAGACCCCGCTGTACGGCCTGTGGACCGGCCTGATCACCGCAGTGGTCATCCTGATCAACTTTGCAGGCGTGTGGGCCATGGCCCGCGTGCTGCTGCCCCGCCTGCTGGGCCGCCGCGGCAAGGCGCTGGTGGCCGCTGTGGACGGCTGGCTGAGAAAATAAAAACCGATAGAAACAACAATGCCCCCGGAGAACTCTCCGGGGGCATTGTTGTTGTGTGCGAGGAACAGCGAGCTTTTTACGGCTCACTGGGGGTTGGCTTTTAGTGCTTGCTCTTGGCAAACAGGCTGGTGAAGGCACCGGCCACGGTGAGCGCCATGCCGCTCAGGGCCATGGCCAGAGCCGCCGTCCAGTTGACGCCGGTCTTGGGCAGGGCGGCCACGGTATCGGGGGTGGCATCCTGCACAGAAGGATTGGCGGGGTTCTCCGGGTTCGCGGGCGTCTCGGCTTCGTCCGGGGTGGCGTCCTGCACGGGAGGCGTGGTAGGGCCCTCCGGGCTGGCGGGGGTGTCCGGGGTGTCAGGCGTTTCGGGTGTAGTGGTTTCGGTGCGGCTGTCGGTGGTGATCTCTACTTCGTCCTTGCTGGCGGTGTAGGTGTATTCGTAGTCTGCAGTGCCGTGACGGACGACAGTTTCTTCTTTGTGGGCGCTTTCGGCATCTACACTGGCATCCTGCGTGGAACGGTAGGTATAAGACAACGTTCCATCGCCCTGTTCGCCGGTGCGCTCGGTGGTCTGCTGCGCAGCTTCCTTCCAGGTCTCGTGGGTCGCAGTACCCAGGGCGGAGTAATTCACTCGCGAGCCGGAGACGGTGGTGGTATAGTTGTAGCGGCCGCTGACTCCGCTGCCGGTATCGGCTTTCTGTGCGGAATCGGTGATGGTCAGGTGGTTGTTGGTCAGCGTGGTGGCAGGCAGGATGCGGGACACGGTGATGGTCTTTTTGCCCTGTGCCACAAAGGTTCCGTCCTCCACCTGACGGAAACCGGTCAGTCCAAGGTCGTAGCCGCCACAGTAGGCATCAGGATTGAAAACCTTGTTCTTCAAGCCGTACATTTCCTGATTCCAGTTGTGAGCATTGACACAGGTATTGCTGTCGTAGGACAGATAACCATAGGAGACCAGCTCACTCTTGTTCAGGTAGATACGATAGGAGGCGTTTGCAGATGTCTGCTGATGCTCATGTTCGGTCGTGTAGAAGGTCACGATGGAAGCATCGGCATAACCCTCCGCCTGAAGCTTCTTCAGAAGGGCTTCGGCCTGCTCCTTCGTAAGCTCAGAAGTGCTGTCCTCCAGCTTGTACTGGTTGTAGGCCACCGTACCGGACACCTTGTAATAGGTGCTGGCAGTGGGGTGGTTGTTGCGGACATTCCAGTTCAGCTTGTCGCCGTCACTGAAGCTGGTGCGGGCATATTCATAGCGATCCATGGGGATGTCGTAACCGATCTTATCCTGCAGGTTGACCACGCTGGTGCCCTGGCTGTCAATGAGCTTATCCAGATCGTCGCTGTATTCCAGTTTCTTGTCCACCAGAACACAGTCGGTCTGGCTGACGTTGCCGTCAGCGTCCTTCAGCAGGTCGGCCTTGGTCGTTGCGTTCAGCTCCAGATGCTGGATGTAGTTGCCGTCATAGGACAGATACTCTTTCTTTTTGGTGGCGAAGATACCCGTGTCAGGCTTGCCGTACAGGTTTTTGTTGCTGTACTCCGGGTGCGAAACGTCCATGTCGCCCGTATAGCTCTTGCCGGCGGCATCGGCCTCTGACTTTTCCTTTTCCAGCAGAGCCTTCAGCTCCTCGCGGGTCAAGCGGGTGAAGTCGGTGGTCTCGCCGACCTTATGGAGAATCTCAATGATCTCATCCTTCGAGGTCGAGATCGTTACCTGGTAGCCGCCCACATCCAGAATTTCGCCATCCTGCAGATCCTTTTGCATCTGCTGGATCTTTTCCAGCAGATCTGCCTGATCGGCGTCGGTGGTGACCGTGCCTTCGGTGGTGAGAACGGTCTCGATCTTCAGCTGGCTGCCATAGCCCACCTGATACTGCTTGCCGTCCCTGGTAAAGGAGGCAACGCCGTCTTTCACGGTGATGGCAGCGGCCTCCACGCCATAGCGCTCGGCCAGCTCGGTCAGAGCCCTGCTTTCGCTCAGACTGCCGGGTTCAACGGTGACGGTGTAGGTGGTCTTGACACCGTTTTCATCGGTCACCGTTTTGGTGTAGCTGTTGCTGCCGACCCGGACTAGATCGTCATAGGTAACGTTATTCTTCTTGTCTACGATGGTGTAGGTCAGGCTGCCGCTTTCGTCCTTGCCGGAGGAAAGCGTCCACTGGTCGTCAGCCTGCTCTTCATTATGGATCTCGCCTAGATCCCAGGCCTCCCAGGTCACTCTGGTAAAGGACTTGGTGGTAATGTTGGTCTTGCCGTCAACCGGTGCATAAGAGGGCAGCTTCGAATCCGGAACCTCAACGCTTTCGTAAGACAGCTTAATGGTCTTGCCGTCGGTGGTCTGGTATTCGATGATACGACCAGCATCGTCATATTTGATGGAACCGGTGACGGCGTTGCGCGGGGCGGTCTTGAAGTCCACGCCCAGACCGTAGAGCGGGCTATCTTTGGTAATGGTGGTGTAAGCGCCACTGGTTTCTGCCGTGGCTTTGCCGGAAACAAAAATACCGCTTTCAATCAGGGTGCGCTTGTGATCTGTCTTTCCGTCCGCAGCCTCCACATCTTCTTCAGGCTTCACATGAATGCCGCCGGTAAAATAACCCACTTTCTTGACATCGTCGCCGAAACCGGTGATATTGTTCCGTGTATCGTCGTAGGCAAAATTGTAAGTAAAGGTATACTGTTTGCCGTCCGAGGCCGTATAGATATAGGTGCGCTTCAGCTTGGCTGCGTTTTTAAAGACATTTTCCACACCTTCGGGGAGAGAAACATCCTCGTCTGTAATGGGCAGAGAAGAGGGGTCCACCGTGGTGCCGGTGCAGGCGTAGATCGCTTCTGCCAGAGCCTTCTGCAAAGCGTCCTTTTTGGCACGAAGCTTGGCATCCTCCAAGGTGCCGTTGTCCTTGGATAGCTGGTTGTCGGCATCGGTCATAGTGACAGAAATCTGGACCTTTTTCAGCAGCTTCGTGGCATCATTGTAGCTGATCTCGCAGGCTTCGTCGTTGACCACCTTGCAGACCTTGCCATCCTTGACAATGAACTTGCCGTTAGCGGAATTGCTGTTCAACAGACCGGCCAGCTCGTTGGCGGACAGATCCTTGACCTGTGCATCGGTGTACTCGTTCGTCTCGTGGTAAATGATCTCATAGGTCTTGCTGCCGTCCTTCACAGTGATGACCTTGTCACCGGCAGCATTGGTGCTCTCGGTTTTGTCCGGCTTCTGAAGCAGCTCATCCAGATCCACATGGAAGGTGTTGCTGTTCTTGTCTGTAAAGGTCAGCGTCTTATCTGTTTTGTTGGGCAGCATCACGTCGTCCTGCTTCACTTCAGCGCTTCCGGTGTGCTCGCTCTTTTTAACGTCCACCTTCAGGGTAGTGTCCACCGTGCGGGTGGCCTTGTTGCCGGTCACGGTGATGTACACAGTTTGTTCGCCGGCAGAAGTACGGATGCTTTTGGTCAGGGTGTAGCTGCCATCGTCGTTCTCGGTTTTGGTGTAGTCAGCTTCCAGGAGCTTGGCAAGATCTTCGCCGGTCATCTCAAGGTCGGTGTCTTTCGTGTGTTTGGTCAGGGTGTAGGTCTCGGGGTCGCCGTCTTCTTCCATGCTGCCCACGGTGTAGCCGTTGAACGAGGTGCCATCGACGGTGTCCCACTTCAGTTTTTCCTGATAATCCTCGCCCAACTCCTGCTTCAGGTCAACCTCTTTGCCATCGGTCACAAAAATCTCCTTGGTGTCTGCGGTAACTGTGCCGGTGGTTGTGTTGGTTGTAGTCTTATCAGCAGTGTGAGAAGTCTCGTAGCGGTTGGTCACAGAACCGTCCGGGTTGACAGTGCTGTCTACCAGCTTTTCAGAGTCCGGGCTGGTGGGTGTGATGGTGGTTTCCTGTTCGGTGCGCTCCTCCTTGGAGGCAGTGCCGATGATCTTGCCCTCGGCGTCCTTGACCGGTTCGGAGATGTCCGCATCGGGAGCTTCGATGCCCTTGCCTTCCTCGGTGGTCTCGCCAGAAGCGGCTTCGGTGCTCTTATCCATCTCCTTCTGGACGATAGGACCGGAGGATTCCTCCGATTTGACGGTGCCGTCCTCATTATAGGTGAACTCGCGGTCGGTGTACTCGACATCGGTCGTGATTTTCTTGTCCTCAGTCTCCCGGTCCTCCAGAATGCCCTCGGCGTTTTTGTGCTCCTGGTTTTCTACGGGAGCAGTGTTTGCACTTTCAGAAGCCTGTTGTGCAGGAGGTTCTGCTTCGGAACGTTCTTTGTTCTCTACAGGGACTGCGTTTTCAGGGGTCTCAGCGTTGGCGGCCAGAGGGGTGACTGCAACACAGGCGGTCAGGGCCAGAGCCATTGCGGCTTTTTTGAATTTCTTGTTCGTCATAAGATTCGCTCCTTCCGTTCTGCACACAAAAGATACCATAAATTGTATCTATACGGAGATAAAACAGAGCAATAAACTCTGCTTATGGTATACTATTTTATGGCTGCACTGTCAATAAGATTGCGAAAATACGCGGATAATTGGCAAAATGCAAAAAAATGCAGCAAGATTTTACGCAGAATGCAGAGAGAGGGGTACGCTATTGTTGCACTGTTGAAATGGTCTTGATACGCATTGGAATTTCTTGTTGCAGAACGCAGAAAAGCCGCCGCCCGGTGTGCCGGGCAGCGGCTTTGAAAAATGCAAAGAAGGTGCGGTGCAGTGTGGTCAGCGCAGCTGATCGTTCAGCCAGGCGGCAATGTCGGCAAACACTTCCTGCCGGTTGGTCTCCACCAGCAGTTCGTGCCGGGCGCCGGGGTACAGCTTGCAGCGGATGTTCTGCACGCCTGCGGCCTTCAGGCTCTGGATGGCGCGCAGCACGCCCTTGCCCCGGTCGCCCACCGGGTCGGCGGTGCCGGCCAGGAACAGCAGGGGCAGGTCCTTGGGCATCCGGGCCAGAAAAGCCGGGTCGTGCAGGCGCAGGATGCCGCTGAACATGCTGTAGTAGGCGTTGAGCGTAAAGGTAAAGGTGCAGCGCTCGTCGGCCAGGTACTTGTCCACCTCGGCGGCGTCACGGTTGAGCCAGTCGTGGGTGGTGCGGCCCTCCAGCCCCTTGTTGTAGCCCATGAAGGACAGGTTGGCCACCAGCTTGCTGCGGTACTGCCAGCCGTGCACGGCCGCCAGCGCCCGGCAGGTGCTGCGGGCAAACTGCACCAGCGCTTTGGGCTGGTGGCCGGTGCCCATGATGATGGCACCGTTCAGCTCCTGCCCGTATTCGCACAGGTACTGCCGGGCATAGAACGAGCCCATGCTGTGCCCCAGCAGAAAGTACGGCACACCGGGGTAGCGCTCCTTGGTGCGCAGGGTCATGGCGTGCAGGTCGTCCAGCACGGCACGGTTGCCGTCCGGCTCGGCAAAGTAGCCGTAGTCGGCCTTGGTGCGGATGGACCCGCCGTGGCCCAGGTGGTCGTGGCCGACCACCACGATGCCCTGCCCGGCCAGATACTCCGCCAGCGGCTTGTACCGGTCGATGAACTCCACCATGCCGTGGGACAGCTGCAGCACCGCCCGCACTTCGCCCTCCGGCTCACAGCAGAACGCGTGCAGGGTGCGCCCGGGCACGGTGGAAGGGACAGTAAAATCGGTCATGCGGCTCATGGACGCAGGCCTCCTTTTGATTCTGGTTTACAGCGCGCCGATCTTGCGGCGGCAGGCGGGGCAGATGCAGTACCCGGCAAACTGGATGGCGTTGGCGTCCACATCGCCGCAGAAGTCGCAGCTGCCGACGGGGCGGTGCTTCTTGAGCACGATGGCGTCGCCATCCACAAAGATCTCCAGCTTGGTGTCCCCGTCCAGATGCAGGGTGGTGCGCAGCTCCTTGGGCAGGACGATGCGGCCCAGCGAGTCGATGCCGCGGACGATCCCGGTGCTTTTCATAGGTATCATTCTCCTTCAACGTTTTCTCCATACAGGCAGGCAGCTGGCACAACAGGAAAATTGTGCCAGCACCGTTTGAAACTAGTATACAAAAAAATACAGCCTTCGTCAATGATTGCGGGCGATTTCGACAAAATGTCCCGCCTTGTGTCCCAAAAACCGCAGCTTCGCACAAAACACGTTCCTCCGTTGACAAATCGCAGCAGAACAGGTAAACTAAGACGTAGCTATCCGCATTTTTTGCATGAGTATAAAAGGAGCGTTTTTCTATGCCGAGCAACAAAGTCCGCACCCGTTTTGCCCCCTCGCCCACTGGCTATATGCATGTGGGCAACCTGCGCACTGCGCTATATACCTATTTAATGGCAAAGCACGAGGGTGGCACCTTCATCCTGCGCATTGAGGACACCGACCAGGGCCGCTATGTGGAAGGCGCTGTGGATGTGATCTACAACACTCTGCGCGAGACCGGCCTGCTGTGGGACGAGGGCCCGGACGTTGGCGGCCCTGTGGGCCCCTATGTGCAGAGCGAGCGCATGGGCATGTTCAAACAGTATGCCGAGCAGCTGGTGGCCGAGGGCAAGGCTTACTACTGCTTCTGCACCG
>OOBJ01001730.1_pt1 | contig 12768 bp, 8 predicted proteins | sample 1671331 | NCBI WGS metagenome assembly OOBJ01 (sample SAMN06348145, study PRJEB24527) | human gut metagenome | biome: human gut; feature: ankylosing spondylitis patient; material: feces | host: Homo sapiens | place: China | collected 2015-10 | reverse complement strand
TGCCTCTGGGCACCAAGCCAACCATCCTCACGGTGAATCTTCCTAAGCGTATCGAGGCAGACAGTCTGAAGACGGTGACTTTTGCTTACCGCAATGCCAGCGGTATGGAGATATCCAGCAACCTGAAGTACCGCATCGACAAGGGCGAATGGAAGGATGCCGAGGCGAATGCGCCGATTTCTATGGCTGTATTGCCATCAGGTGTGCATGAGATGGAGGCAATCTGCGGACAGGACACCCTGCAGCAGAAGTTCACCCTCTTCAGCATCAAGGATACCCATCCGATGGAGCCAACCACCGAATGGTATTACCAGACGGCGAAGACCTTCCCGCATGATGGAAAGCCGGTATATGTGCAGGTGGGTTCTTCTGAAAACGGAGCGCACATCGTATATTCCATCATCGCCGGCAACAAACTGCTGGAGAAGGGTGCCTGGGAGTTGGGCGACAGCATCGTTACCCTGCCATTCACCTACAAGCCGGAATATGCTTCGGGTGTGGTGATTAATTATAGTTTCGTGAAGAACGGCGAATGCTATACCAGAAAAATCAGCATCGCCCGTCCTTTGCCGGAAAAGAAATTGAACATCACCTGGAAGACTTTCCGCGACCGTCTCACTCCGGGACAGAAGGAGAAGTGGACCTTGCAGATTACGACTCCCGACGGCAAGCCAGCCAAGGCACAGCTGATGAGTGTGCTTTATGATAAGTCGCTCGACCAGTTGGCTGAACATACCTGGGAAATGTCGCTGGGATTCAGCCAGTGGTTGCCAGACTGCTATTGGAAGAGCAATCTGAAGTATTATGAGATGGGATTGTCGGGTACTTATCCTACCAAGTATTATGATGAAAAGGAGCTGGATGTGGATCAGTTTGATGGCAAATTCTTTAGCTATTATGCTTATATGCAAGCGGTGGAACTGAGCAAGTTGGAACGTTCTTATGGCGGAACCGTTGAGTCTGTTCGTATACAGAAAGACGAGCTGGTTCGAGATGAAGCGAAAGTCATGAGAATTCGTGGTTCTAAGATGGCTCGTGTCGGTGCTTCTGCTCCATCTGTCAACAAGGTTTTTGATGTAGTAGAGGAGATGCCGCAGTTTGTCGGCGGTTCAGGTTCAGATGCAGGACAGTACCTCGACAAAGTGCAGGTGCGTGAAAACCTGAACGAGACTGCCTTCTTCTATCCTGCCTTGGAGAGTGACAACAATGGCAACGTAGCCATCAGGTTTACCCTACCAGAGAGCGTGACTACCTGGAAGTTCATGGGATTGGCCCATGATAAGGAGATGAGAAACGGCTGTCTGGTAGATGAGGCTGTGGCTCAGAAAACCGTGATGGTACAGCCTAACATGCCTCGATTCCTGCGTGAAGGCGATAAGGCTACCATCGTGGTGAAACTCTTCAATACCTCAGATAAGAAGGTGAGCGGCAATGCCCGCATGCAGATTCTGGATGCCGAAACCCAGAAGGTGGTTTGGCAGAAGACTCAGGGCTATCGCATCGATGCCGAGGGTTCTGCTACCGTCTCCTTCGATGTTCAAGGTCTGAAAGAGGGTGTATATATTAATAAGGTGGTGGCTGCCGGTAATGGCTACAGCGATGGTGAACAGCACTATCTGCCGGTTTTGAGCAACCGTGAACTCGTGGTGAACACCCTGCCTATCACCCTGCACCAGCCGGGCGAGCAGAGTTTCGACCTGAGCAAACTCTTCCTGAACAAGGAGGGCAAGCAGGCGAAGGGCGCAGAGGATGCAAAGGTGACCGTGGAATATACCAACAATCCAAGTTGGCTGATGGTCAAGGCGCTGCCTGCCATCAGCAATCCTACCGAGGAGGATGCACTCTCCTTGATGGCTGCCATCTATGCCAACACCCTCAGCCGCCATATCCAGAAGACCTTGAACGTGAATGCCAAGGACATCGACGATGCTTCGGGCTTGGCATCGGCTTCTGATACCTTGCAAAAGAAGGTGAACAAGTATGTCGCTCTCCTGAAGAAACTCCAAAACAAGGATGGTTCCTTCTCTTGGTGGAAGGGCATGAGCGGTAGCAGATATATGACCACGGCTGTGGCAGAGATGATGGTTCGTCTCAATGCCATCGTGGGCAGACAATCCTTTACCGCAAGTATGCTTTCGGGAGCAATCGACTATCTGCGTCAGCAAACGGCTCGTGAGGTGAAGGCGATGAAGGAGGATGAGGCAAAGGCTGCGCAGAAAGCCGCTCGGAATGGCAAGGCTTACCAGGCTACGCCAAGCGAGATGGCTTTGCATTATCTCTATATTGTCGCAATGGATGGGACTTGTGTGAAACTCAAAGCTCCTGCTTTGAATGACATGGATTATCTCCTCGGAAAACTGAAGAAGATGACGGGTTCGTTGACCATCTATGGCAAGGCGAAGGCTGCTGTGATACTCGCCCTAAACTACGATTACAAGACGGCTGCCGACTACTTGAAGAGCATGGAGGAATATTCCGTCTATCGTGAGGATATGGGCAGATATTATGATACTCGCAAGGCGTACTATAGTTGGAGAAACTATAAGATTCCAACGGAGGTGGCTGCCATCGAGGCTCTGCAGGCTTTGGATGCTCAGTCTATAGCTGCTATTTCATCAGCATCTTCGGCTATCAGCAAACAGCAGACCATCGAGGAGATGCAGCGCTGGCTCCTGATGTCGAAGCGTACCCAGGTTTGGGATACGCCAGTGAACACCGTGGATGCTGTTTACGCCTTTATGAAGGGCAATGAGAGCAACTGGAACAAACGGGCAGAGAATGCTGTTCTGAAACTGGATGGCAAGCTGTTGTCGATGCCGCAGGATTCTACTACGCTGGGTTATGTCAAGACCGAAAAGGCGGGTAAGGCATCTACCCTGAGCATCAACAAGAAGAGCGATTATACCAGCTGGGGTGCCGTATATGCAGAGTTCAAGCAGCCGCTTAGCGAAATAGCTTCTCTGGAATCGGGCATCAAGGTTAGCCGTAAGGTTGAAAACCAGAAGAAGGCGAAGGTGGGTGATAAGATCAAGGTCATCATCACCATCACTGCCGACCGTGACTACGATTTCGTGAAGATTGTGGACAAACGGGCAGCCTGTCTGGAACCTGTCAATCAGCTGAGCGGTTACCAGTGGGGTATGGAATGTTATGTTTCTCCTAAGGATAATACAACAAATTTCTATTTTGATCGTTTATCTAAAGGTAAGCATTTCGTAGAAATGGAATATTATGTTGACCGTAAGGGCGATTACCAGTCGGGCTCCTGCACGGCAGAGTGTACCTACAGTCCTGAGTTTGGTGGTCGTACGGAGGCATATAAGATGACAGTTAATAATTAATATAAGGATTGATAATTACGAATAGAATAGTATGAAACGAATGAATATATTGATGCTTTCATCGCTGTTGGCGGTGTCTGCGTCGGCACAGAAAATAAGTACTCAGAGCGAGATCGTGGATTGTGGACAGGTAGTATTCCGCAAGCCGGTGACCGCTGAGTTCCTGATGAAGAATGAGGGCAGCAGACCGCTGGTCATCCATCAGGTGTATAAGAGTTGCGGATGTACAGAGGTTGTATATCCGAAGAACAGTGTGGCTCCTGGCGACAGCTTCTTGGTCAAGGCGGTGTATGATGCGAAGCAGATGGGCACCTTCCACAAGCAGATATGCCTCTATAGCAATGCATCGGAGGAACCTTTTATCCTTTCCATGCGCGGTAGGGTAGTGAGCAATGTGGTAGATTTCGCAGGTCCATATAATGAACTGCTTGGCGAACTCAAGTCTGATGCCCAGGAGGTGGAGTTTGATGACGTGAACCGTGGCGACCGTCCGGTACAGCGCATCCATATCTTCAATCCTACAGAGGAGATGATGGAACCAGTGGTCATGCATCTTCCTAACTATCTCCAGGCGACTGTTTCGCCATCCAGGGTGGCTCCTCACCGTTCCGCAGAGATTACCTTCGTGCTGGATTCGAAGAAGCTGCGTGATTTCGGCTTGAATCAGACTTCTGTTTATCTGGGTGAGCGTCCTGGTGACAAGATTGCTCCAGAGAAGGAAATCGTGGTTTCTGCCGTTCTCCTGCCAAGTTTCGACAAGTTGACTGCTGAGCAGAAGGAACAGGCTCCGAAGGTGGAACTCTCTACTACCGATCTGAATCTGGGTAACTTCAACGGCAAGAAGAAGCTGAAGGGAGAAATCCTGGTTAGCAACCTGGGTAAGTCGGTTTTGGATATCCGAAGCATGCAGATGTTTACCATGGGCCTGCAGGTACAGCTGAAGAAGAGCAAGATTCAGCCGGGAGAGACCGTGAAGATGAAGGTGACAGCCGTGGCTGCCGATCTGAAGAAGTCGCGTGCCAAGCATCCTCGTATTCTCATGATTACCAATGATCCGGAGAATGCCAAAGTTGTAATTAGAATAAATGTAAAGTAATGCAGATAGAAATAGATCATGGTAGTGGTTTCTGCTTCGGCGTAACCACTGCCATCAAGAAAGCTGAAGAGGAGTTGGAAAAGGGCAGTACACTCTACTGCCTGGGTGATATTGTGCATAATGGTATGGAGGTGGAGCGCCTGCATGAGGCAGGGCTGATCACCATCGATCATGAGGAGATGAAGGAGCTTCACGGTGTGAAGGTGCTGCTTCGTGCCCATGGTGAACCGCCAGAGACTTATGCGCTGGCAGAGAAGAACAATATTGAGATTATTGATGCTACCTGTCCGGTAGTACTCCAGTTGCAGCGCCGCATCAAGAAGCAGTATGTGAGCAATCCGGAGGCGCAGATTGTCATCTTCGGCAAGAAAGGTCATGCCGAGGTGTTGGGTCTGGTAGGACAGACCGAGAGTCATGCCCTCGTGGTAGAGAAGTTGGAGGATGTAGAGCATCTGAAGGAAGTAGGTAAGTTGGATTTCAACCGTGATATCTATCTCTATTCCCAGACCACCAAGAGTCTGGATGAGTTCCATCGCATCATCGAGTATTGCCAGGAGCATATCGTAGAGGGCGCAACCTTCAAGAGCTTTGATACCATCTGCCGCCAGGTGGCTAACAGAATGCCAAACATCGCATCCTTTGCCAGCAAGCATGATGTCATCCTCTTTGTCAGTGGCAGAAAGAGCAGCAATGGAAAGGTGCTCTTCAAGGAGTGCAAGAGTGTGAATCCTAACAGCTATCAGATAGAGAGTGCCGAGGAAATCAATATGGATTGGTTGAAGGGCGTGAATACCGTAGGCATCTGTGGTGCTACCAGTACTCCTAAATGGCTGATGGAAGAATGCAAGGAGAAAATCATCAAGGATACCTTATCATAAAGAGAAACAGGTAATCTGATGATTCATCTCATCAAATAAAAACAGGTGATAAATCTTCTCACGAGGACTTATCACCTTCAAAAAACAGTAATTAACTCAAAATTTATAATCTATATCATTACTACCTTGTCATTATGTCTGCAAAGATAAATAAAACAACGTTTTTTTGCAAAGCCAATTCTTTAAAATGGCAGTTTTTTTATATTAAACTGAAATTTTAATATATTTTTGCAATCGTCTTTGGACATTCTACGACAAAGTAGCTTTTTGTTACTTTTCTGCGGCTTTCTGATACTGTTTCATCAACCATTCCTTCTGTTCCGGAATTGTCATCTCACTGTTGTCGAGTGTGATGGCATCATCAGCCTTGCGCAAAGGAGAAGTCTCACGATGGGTGTCAATATAGTCACGCTCCTCTACGTTTTTCAGAATAGCCTCGAAGTCGGCAGGCATTCCTTTCTCCTTGAGTTCATCGAAACGGCGCTGTGCTCTTACCTGAGAGCTTGCCGTAACGAAGATCTTCAGTTCTGCGTTAGGGAAAACGGTGGTACCGATGTCACGGCCATCCATTACGATGCCCTTGTCTTCGCCCATCTTCTGCTGCTGGGCTACCAATGCCTCTCTTACGAATGGGATGGCTGCCACAGGACTTACGTGATTGGAAACCTCCAGCGAGCGGATTTCCTTCTCTACCAACTCACCGTTGAGGTAGCAGTCTGGGCGACCTGTTTCGGCGTTGAACTTGAAAGAGATGTGGATGTTTGGCATCTCAGCCTCTAACTCTGCTACCTTTACCTTGCCATCCTCATCGAAGAGCTGGTGGCGCAGGGCGTAGAGCGTAACTGAGCGATACATGGCACCTGTATCTACATACACATATCCGATTTCCTTGGCAAGATCCTTTGCCATGGTACTCTTTCCACAAGAAGAGTAACCGTCAATTGCTATTGTAATCTTCTTCATGTCTTTAAATCTGAAAAGTTTATCTGTTCTATAAATCTGTATTCAATAATCAGTATTCTATAATCTGTAGTCGATATTCAGCAGCAGACTATTGCTGCTGACATGGTATTTGCCGTAGGCGATGTTGAGATGGAAGCGCTCCAGATTGATACCGCCACCCAACGACCATCCGGCTCCATGGCTGCTGGTTTCATCTTCTCCGTTTACGATTTTCATTTCATCGTGGCGTCGGAAATTGTAGCCGGCTCCCACCCAGAGGCTTTCGCCCAACAGCAGATCGGCACCTAATACCGCATGGTTTCTGAGTCCCTTATCCCAATGATTCAGATTCACCAAGGTGGCTGAAACGCGGAAGGGAGTATTGATGAAGTGCTTGCTGACACCCACCTGCAGGTCTATCGGCATCTTCTCGTATTCTTCATCATAAGCCTTGAGCTGTCCACCCAGGTTTCTGGCTACTGCTGAAACCGACCACTCTTCTTCCGAATCGTAGTAGTTGAGTCCCAGATCCACTCCCATGGCGATGGAGTTGTAATCACCGATATACGAGGTGATGAATTTGGCAGTGATACCACCCACGATGCGTTCGCTGAGCAGGTAGGAGAAAGTACCCGCCAGACAGATATCCTTAGCCGAGAATTCACCCATCTGGATGTTGTTCTCATCGGTCTGCTTCATCTTGCCATAATCCACATATTGGGCCGATACCGCCCACGAAGCCTTCTCTCCGGCGATGCGGTTGAATGAAGCTGATGCCATATTCACCCCCTTCATATAGTTCATGTAGTTGAAGTTGAGGGTACGGTCGTTCACCGACGCCAGCAGGGCTGGGTTATGGAAAGCAAGTGCCGCATCATCTTCTATCAAGGTGATGTTATCGCCTCCCAACGCAGCAGCATGGGCACTGACGGGGAGTCGGAGGAAGTTATACCCCGTCTGACTCTCTTGAGCCCCCATTTTTGTCGCGAAAAGCGTCAATATAATGGAAAAAACAACTTTTTTCATTTAAAATATCTAATTCTTTGGCAAAGATACGGCTTTTTTGAGAAATAAGACGTAAATTTGCAATGTTTTCGTAGAAAATAACGAAAGAGAATGTAAAATATTGCAGTTTGGACCCCAAAAACGGGTGAACAAGTCTGCAAATAGTAGATAATAGATATTGTGGAAATAAAGAAATCAGATCGTGCACAGTTGGAGGACAAGCGGGTAACCTTTTTCCTGCTGGGACTCCTTATTGCCTTTACGCTTCTTTTTGTAGGATTGCAATATTCCAGAAATCCGCAGGGAGATGATGACTGGGCAGAGAACTTTGAAGATCTTTCGCAAGATATGGAAATGTCAACTCCGCCCGATCAGAAAGATATGGTGAGTGCGGAGGCTATGGCGAAGGCACCTGCATCGCAGGCTATCACCCAGGAGGTGAAACCTACCGAGCAGCAAATGGTCAAGAAGACACCGGAAAAGATCAGTACTACTACCAGCAAGCTGGTAATCGGTGATGGATCGGGCGTGGTAGAAGGGGCTGACGTCAAGGAGGCGGCTCCTGAGACAGCGGTGGATCCGGCAGATACACAGGCTGAGGCTCCTATCAAGTTTACCGTGGTGCAGAAGATTCCGGAGTTCCCGGGAGGTTGGTCGGCATTTATGCAATGGCTCACCAAGAACCTGAAGTATCCGCAGGTGGCGCAGAACAACAAGGTACAGGGCACGGTGGTGGTAACCTTCATCGTGAACAAGGATGGAAGCATCGCCAATACCAAGGTAAGTACCTCGGTGGATGCTGCCCTTGATGCTGAAGCGCTCCGCGTGATGAAGATGATGCCCAAATGGAAACCGGGTATGGACAAGAACAAGGTGTGCCGTACCATGATTGCTATTCCGGTGGTATTCAAGTTATAAAAGATAAAATAACTAAATACTTAATTTTAAGACAGATTATAAATCAGATATTATAAATTAGAAATATGATAGATATGAAGACATCAGAAGAATTATTGGTAATGGTGAATGATTTCCTGGCAAATCTCCCATACAATCGTAAACCATTGTCGCTTTACGAACCGGTGAAGTACGTACTCTCTTTAGGTGGAAAGCGTATTCGCCCTGTTTTAATGCTCTTGGGATACAATCTCTTCAAGAATGATCCTGAGAAGATTCTGATGAATGCGATAGCTCTTGAGACTTATCACAACTATACGCTCTTGCACGACGACCTGATGGATAATGCTGACCTCCGCCGTGGTCATGAGACCGTACACAAGAAGTGGGATGCCAATACTGCTATCCTCTCTGGTGACAGTATGTTGGTGTTGGCTTACGAGAGAATGGCACAGTGCGACGATCAGCATCTTGCCAAGGTGATGAAGCTCTTTACTACTACAGCCCTTGAGATTGGAGAGGGACAGCAGTATGATATGGAGTTTGAGAACCGCAATGATGTGAAGGAAGAGGAATATATAGAGATGATTCGCCTCAAGACCAGTGTGCTTCTGGCTTGTGCCCTGAAGATTGGTGCCATCCTGGCTGATGCTTCTGCTGAGGATGCTGACAATCTCTATAAGTTTGGCGAGCAGATCGGCTTGGCTTTCCAGCTGCAGGATGATTTCCTCGATGTATATGGTGATTCCAAGGTGTTCGGTAAGGCTATTGGTGGTGATATCACTTCCAACAAGAAGACTTTCATGCTCATCAATGCCTTCAACCATGCCAACGATGCCCAGCGTGCTGAACTCCAGAAATGGGTGGATGCCAAGGAATTCGACCGCAATGAGAAGGTGGCTGCTGTTACCCGTCTCTATAACGAGATCGGTATCGACAAGATGGCACAGGATAAGATTGCCTATTACTTCGAGCAGAGCAAGAAGTATCTTGATGCTGTGAATGTGCCTGCTGAGCGCAAGGAAGAATTGGCGAAGTATGCACAGAAAATGATGAAGCGCCAGTACTAATCATCAAGTTTAAAGTTCAAAGTTCAATGTTCAAAGTAATAGATACGCATACTCATCTCGATGCAGAAGAGTTTGACGAGGATAGAGCGGAAGCTTTCGCTCGTGCCAGGGAAGCGGGGGTAGGCAAGGTGTTCTTGCCTGCCATCGACGTGAAGACCACGCACGCTGTCCTGGCATTGAGTCGGGAATATCCGGGTTATGCCTATCCGATGATCGGTTTGCATCCTGAAGAGGTGAAGGCAGACTGGAAGGATCAGCTGGCTGAACTCCGAAAGATGCAGATTTCTGACTTTATCGCCATTGGCGAAATCGGACTGGATTATTACTGGAGCCGTGAGTTCGAGCAGGAGCAGTTGGAGGCATTCGAGGAACAGGTGAAATGGTCGGTAGAAACCCGACTCCCCCTGATGATTCATTGCCGCAAGGCACAGAACGAGATGGTGCACTTGCTCCGTCAGTATCAGAAAGACCTGCCTGGCGGCGTGTTCCACTGCTTCACCGGCAATCAGAAGGAGGCTGAAGAGCTTCTCTCTTTCGATAACTTCGTGCTGGGTATCGGTGGTGTTTCTACTTTCAAGAGCAGTCATCTCAGAGAAGACCTTCCGGCTGCGGTTCCGATGAATCGCATCATCCTGGAGACCGACAGTCCTTATATGGCTCCCGTGCCTTATCGTGGCAAGCGCAATGAAAGCGCTTTCGTGATAGAAGTGCTCAAGACTCTGGCGAAGGCATACGGAGTGAATGAGGAGGAATTCGCTGAACAGACGAATAAGAATGTAGAAAGCGTCTTTCACCTGAATTAAATCAGGAAAGCGTCTTTCCCCTATGAAATAATAAAAATTATAAGCTTAATATTAAAACCAAACTATTCATTATGACTAGAAAAGTGATTTTGGCTGCTATGTTGATGGCAGCATTTGCACAGGGCACTCAGGCACAAGACCTGAGCGGCCAGCGTTCTGAAAAGCAGGACGTGCACATGATTCCTGGTAAGAAACTGGATCATCACGGACTCATCGTGAGTCCTACACCACATCTCCTGAATGTGGATGCTGCTAACCGACTCGACCTGCAGAAGGGTGTCAAGGTGATTGACAAGAAAGGTAAGTTTGCTGATGATGTGAAGTTCCTGACCGCTAACGCCAAGGGCATTCGCCTGACCATCGATTTCGGTGAGAAGCTTGCTGCTAAAGCAGGAGTGAAGCCTGTATCGGGTGCTTACAGCCTGAAGGCTGATGCCAAGGGTATCCAGATTGTGGGATACGATGAGCGTGGTGCTTTCTATGGCTTGCAGACCTTGCGCCAGATTGTAAACAGCGAGATGGCAAAGGGCCAGATGCCTTATACCACTTGCAACGACTACCCTGATCTTCCAAACCGTGGTGTGGTAGAAGGCTTCTATGGTGAGCCTTGGTCTCATCAGGTGCGTCTTTCCCTCATCGATTATTATGGAAAGAACAAGATGAACACCTATCTCTATGGTCCAAAGGATGATCCTTATCACAGCTGCCCTAACTGGCGCTTGCCTTATCCTGAGAAAGAGGCTAAGAACATCAGCGAACTCGTACAGGCTTGCCGTCGCAACCGTGTAGATTTCGTATGGGCTATCCATCCGGGACAGGATATCAAGTGGAACGAGGAAGACTATCAGAACCTGGTTCACAAGCTTGACTTGATGTACGACCTCGGTGTACGTTCTTTCGCTATCTTCTTTGATGATATTTCCGGTGAGGGTGCCAACCCAGTGAAGCAGTCTGAACTCTTGAACCGCCTGGCTAAGGAGTTTGTGAAGGCTAAGGGCGATGTTACTCCGCTCGTAATGTGTCCTACCGATTATACCCGTCTCTGGGCGAATCCAAAACCAACCGGTTCTCTGGCTATCTTCGGTAACACCCTCGATCCATCTATCAATGTATTCTGGACAGGTGATGTGGTATGTAGCGACTTGACCCGCGAGACTCTCGACTGGGTGAACTCCCGTATCAAGCGTCCTGCTTACTACTGGTGGAACTTCCCTGTAACCGATTATGCACGCCATATCATCATGCAGGGTCCTACCTACGGTTTGCAGACCGACCTGACCAACAAGGATCTCTGTGGTTTCGTGAGCAACCCAATGGAGCATGGTGAGGCTTCCAAGCTGGCTCTCTACGGTGTAGCTGACTATGCCTGGAATATCGCCAACTATAATCCGCTCGACAACTGGGAGCGTGGTCTGGTAGATCTGACTCCAGAGGCACACGAAGCTTATCGCACCTTCGCCATGCACTCATGCGATACAGAAACCGGTTATCGCCGTATCGAATCATGGGAGACCAAGAGCTTCCGCATCGACAACTTTACAGATGCTGAGTTCAATGCTTTGCAAAAGGAATTTGAAAAGGTGAAGAATGCACCTGCTCAGATGGAGGCAAACTGCAAGAATGCCTTGTTGATGAAGGAACTCCGTCCTTGGTTGAATGAGTTTGGCAAATTGGGTAACCGTGGCTTGAAGACCATGCAGCTTATCAAGGAGTACAAGGCTGGTAATGACCAGGCATTCTGGGATGGCTATGTCAACAACCGTATGAGCAAGGAAGATGTGGCTGCTTACGAGAAGCATAAGTCTGGAACCATGGTATTGCAGCCATTCTATGAGCTGTCTATGGATGATATGGCTTCTGGCTTCTTCAAGAAGTTGACTGGCAAGGTGCCTGCTTTCTATAAGGGTATCGGTACTTACGCCACCTTGAGAACTACCCAGAGCAAGGCGATGTTTGACAATGATTCTACTACCTATTATACATCAGGTAATGGTCAGAACACTGGCGATTGGATTGGTGCAGACTTAGGTTGTGTTCGTTCTGTTTCTGAGGTAAGAATCCTTCAGGGACGTAACTCTGTAGATGATGTGGATTACTTCGACAATACAGTTTTGGAGTATTCTCTTGACAAGAAGGAGTGGAAGGCGCTTACCGGTGAGTTGAAGAAGCAGTATATCATCAACTGGAAGACCGATTCTCCTGTTGAGGCTCGTTATATCCGCATCAGGAAGTTGAAGTCTGACAAGCGCAACTGGGCTGCAGTCCGTACCTTCGAGGTGAACCCAACTACCCCAGATCGTTTGAGCTTCCCTGTTGAGGCAGGCAATCTGCAGGCGGCGATGTATGGTTTCGATGAGAACCCTTGCACCTCATTCACTAACGAGGGCACCCTTACTATGGGTGTAGAAAAGAATGTAAAGGGTTACACCCTGCTGTTGAAGTTGGCTCCAGGCAAATCATTGGTTTGTCGCCAGTTGAATGCCAAGGGCAAGGTTTTGGCAACCACCAACATCGACCAGTCATTCTGCAAGATAGATTTGGTGAAGAAGGCTGCCAAGCTTCAGCTGGATGGTTCAGCCGAAATCTTCGAGATTATTCCTGAGAAGTAAAGGACAGAACTTTCGCAAGTGGGGAAGTCCGCTAGGTGTCTCGCCGGATTTGCAATTCTGCCGGGACGTCATACGCCCTGTTTTACTCTAATTGAGCAAGCTTTGAGCGTATTTTTTAACGTTAATT
>OOBJ01001729.1_pt1 | contig 12769 bp, 10 predicted proteins | sample 1671331 | NCBI WGS metagenome assembly OOBJ01 (sample SAMN06348145, study PRJEB24527) | human gut metagenome | biome: human gut; feature: ankylosing spondylitis patient; material: feces | host: Homo sapiens | place: China | collected 2015-10 | reverse complement strand
AAGAATCCCGTTGGACTCCGCAGCAGGAATCCAGCGGGATTCGATTCTATCGATCTTTTAATTCACTTGCTCGTTACTTAGTTGAAGATCATGTCCGCATTATTCTTCTCTGCAAGAGCAAGAACTTCATCTACATAATATCCGGCCTCATCATCTGTTTCCATTCCAGTCGGCGCATTATTATAGATACTATCATAATCCTTCAAGCGTTCACTTCCAAAAATGCCCTCGTAAAAGTCCAGATAATCGCCAAACTGTTCCCATGCAACCAGATAGCCATATCTTCCCCAGCACCGATATACATCGCTATACATTGCGTCTTGCCATGCCGAATAAAAAGCATTCTCTCCGTAGCTCCGGAACTCTGCTTTTTGTTCTTCTGTCATATTTCCACTTGTATAATCACCGATAGAGATATAGATATCTTCAGCCAGACTGTTTTGGTGGATCTCATATCCAGTGCTATCAGACTCTGTCTGATTTTGTGTATACTCCTCCGGTTCATCGTATACCGTACTTTCTGCAACACTCACCGTTTCGCTCTCAGGTTCTGCCATGCTGACGCTGGAAGATGAATCCGCAAGAGCATCATCCAGTGCATTTTCCAGTTCATCGAATGCACTGTCCAGCGCATTGCTGCTGGCAAGGCCGTGAGATTCCCGGTAGCTGTCGTTCAGAGCTGAGATCACGCCAAGCTGTTCCAAGGTATTCATGGTATCGCCGTTCCATGTCATCCGGTCGATGCCAAAGGTTTTATCGCTGTTCAGCTTGAAATAAATGCCAATCACGATCTTCTCACCGGTCTGCGTATTCTGCCCGATGCCAGTATAGCTGACATAGGTCACGCCGTTCTGCTCGTAGTTGTCCCATTTGCCGTCCGCAAAGAAGTCATCCAGCACTTCTCCCACGGTAGCTTCCGACGGGAACACATTCAGATAGCTGTCCGAGATACCTTTGGAGCGGGCACTATCCGAATAGAGCGTGGTATAGAGCACATACGCCGCGAATGCAACAAATGCTGCTGTAATCGCCAGTTCAATGACCAGAGGCATCTTGTGTGCGCCGAACAGCTTCCGGACTGCTGCCTTTTCTTCTTCCACCTGCTCCGCAGAAATTTTTTCAGGGTACAGGATGGCGATCACCTGCGACAGCAGAACGCTGCTGAAAACTGCATACAGATATTCTTTCTTACTGCTTTTGGACGGTTTGGTCAGGATGGTCATTTTCAGACCATCGGCTGTGTTTTTCAGCTGATAGGTACCACGCTTTTTGCTGTAAAAGGTCACGGCATCCGCAGTATCCGTAACCTGTTCAACGTCCGGGTTGGCAAATCTGCGGCGGATGCGGTCTACAGCTTCTTCCCAGCTCATTCCTTCCGGCAAAGGAAGCTGACCTCTGTCATGCTCCGGGCCGTATACTTTTTTGTAGACATCATCCCGGAAGCCGAAGTAGATCACTGCGGCGATCAGAAGCCCCAAAAGGACGGATACCGCTCCGGCACCGGTTGCAACACCTGTCACCACGCCCACAACGAACCCCAGCAGCAGCCAGATCTTTAAGGAATCCAGCGCAATGCTTCTGCGCGCAGCTGCGGTAAACAGCGGATGAAAGCCGCTCAGATTTTTGGATTTTCCTTTGGCTTTTTTAGCTTCTGCACTACCATCATAGATTTCAAATCGCTCTTTCATGGTTTTTTTCCTCCCATCTCAATGGATGCGTAGCCTTTTCCGTTCGGAATGATTCGATTGAATCATTTTGATGCTTTTATTATAAAGCGTTGATTGGACACCAATATTGTCCATCCGGCAAACTTTCATTGGGATTTTTCTATATAGCCTTACATAGAAAAACCGCCCCGGCTTCCTGTAACGGAAACCGAGGCGGTTCGTTTACTTTATGGGTGCTTTTTCAAACACTTAATGCCTACCAACTGGCATTCAGTTTTTGAAGTTTTAGTCATATCTGTATTTAGAGGACTTTCCGTACACCTTCCGGAGCGATTTTTTCAGGTTGACCACCGTTTCTTTGATGATCTTTGCCTCATCGGCAGAGCAATCCGCAAGCTGTTCGGTCATCCAGCTGTCGAACACCGGCTTTGCTTTTTTGATCTCGATGCACAGCAGCTCATCCGCGGAGCAGTTCAGTGCGTTGATGATGTCGATCAGCGTTTTCAGGCTGGGCACGGAGTTTCCTGTTTCGATATGGCTGATGTGCGTGACCACCACGCCGACCTCATTGGCCAGCTGTTCCTGCGTCATGCCCTTTGCAAGGCGGCAGGCACGGATGCGTTTTCCGATGTCGGCGTAGTCCACCATAATACAAGTCCCCTCCGTTTTGTGAAGTGATACTTGTATTGTATGTGCAATTTGAACCGTTTGTAATGTCCTAAAAGTGCAGTAGACTTTTAAGAGACTCTCTTTTTAACTTTTTAGTACAGGTTCTCGATGAATTGCTTCAGATTTTTTCCTGTAGAGGTTACATCCTCTGTCTCATGATCCCAGAAAACAACCTCATTCTTATCCAGCGCGTAACAAATATAATTGCCAAACGGATCGATTGCAAATGGAATCAGTTTCTTATTTTTGATTGCATCCAATGCCGGATACACACGATCCGCTTCTGTTTCCGACTCATCATATGAGAGCACGGCACCAAACACACGTTCTGTCGAGCCCACCATAAAATGATAGTTCGACGGTGTTGCTGCATTATGCTCTTCAATAAACTGCCTTAATTCTTTGGGAATACGAATTTCTCGCAGCGTTTCCACCTTTGCAAATGCCTGCGGGTCTTTTAAATCAATCTTATATTTCCATGCATTTTCCATTTATCACACGCTCCTTATCTGCACTCTGAGCCGCCGCCCCAGACGCTCCGGCCACCGGTATGGCGGCATTTACTATGTACATCTGAGTCTATCAACTGCATCTGTCCAGGATGCTCTGTATGGTGCCATGTCAAACCGGATATCCTAGGTTCGCCGTTCTTGATTTGTTCCAGCTGACGAGGCGTAAATTGCTTAGCAAGTGATGGGTCTTGTTCAATTTTTTTCGCCAATGCTCTTGTGCAATACGAAAATTGTTGATCGTCAGATGCCTCGTATAGTTTTCTTGGTAGCACCTCTCTGTCTTTTCCTTCAAATTGAGGAAATACCCCCTCAATTTTTTCACCGTGATACTGAATACGGACACGCTTGTATTCCACATTCGTTCCGGGGTAGGTTTTTCCTTCGTACTGCTCATTGATTGTATGAATGCGTTTTACTTCCTTCGCATCTGCTTTTTTATCATTTTCAAATGCAGTACTGGTCTTCTTCTTTTCCGTCTCAGAGGTTTCGTTTGCCTCTGCAACTTCCTTGAAATAATTGCTCATTACAGCACCTTCCTTTTGCAGAAATCCTGCCACTGCGTCAGGTATGTTTCAGGACGGCCAAAACGTTCTATCTGCTCGCGTAAGATCAATTCTCCTATCTGGTTCTGCACATTGCGGCTCAAATCCGACAATTCCACATTTCCAGAATAGACGATCACATCACGCCATTCTTCAATGGATTCTACGTTGTCCAACTCTTTTTCCACTACAGATGTGCAGACCAAATCATACACTACAGCTTGAATATCCTTTTGCGTACACCGGCCATTCTTCTGCAGTGCTTTTAACGCTGCGATTTTTGTTTTTGTTGGAACTGGCAACCGCAACAAAATTTGCCTCAGCTGCTGTATATTTAGCTCCAACGATTCTCCTTCTTCTTTTTTCAAAAGATTTTGCAGCAAGAGCTTTTCACCCGATGCAGTCTTGATATTATCGAATGTCCGTCTGTGCACATACTGCTTTTCTTCACCATCGAACTTTCCAATCTTGCACAACACCGGCTCAACCCAATCATTTTGATATACAACCGCCACACCTTTGGGCAAACGCGCAATTTCATCCAGCTGATTTTCCTTCAACGCAGCAGCCTTACCGGCCAGCTGACGATCCTGCTCGTCCGGCAGACGCATGATGATCTTCGTATTGGTGTTGCGGATTGCCGAAATATCAACCGCACTCGGAGACTGGTCTGCAATAATGAAGCCCTCGCCGTAAGTGCGCATTTCTGCAATAGAGTTTGCGATCATCTCCACCGATTTTCCCGCCACATTAGAGCCCTCTTCTGATTGCTCTGTAGAAGTCCGGCGCAGAATGTTGTGTGCTTCTTCCAGCACCGTAACATGACGCAGCGGAGCGTTCATTTCCGTGCAGGAAGTCATCCGATATTCATTCAGCCGCATAATAAGGATGCCCATGATCAGCGCTTTAGATTCTGCCGAACCGACCCGGCTCAAATCTATAATAACATTTTCATCAAACAGGATCTTCTCCGGTATTTCATTTGCCGAGAAGATCTGTCCGTTCAGTCCATTTGCCAGTGACCGAACACGGGTCTCCAATGAACCACGATAGTTGCTCTTGACTTCCTGATCGTAGGCAGAACGATTGATCACATCCACCAATTCCGTCAGCAAGTCTTGAAAGGTCGGGAACAGTTCTTCACTGTATTCATTCTCTGAGGTTTGCAAATCCCATCCGCATACTTCATAGGCCTGCAGCATGGCGTCCTTGAGAACCGCGGGCATTGCCGCATACATCGGCCAGCAGACATTGAAGATCTCGATCAGACGGTCGATGTGCTCCAGTACATGGATGCCCTCCGGGAAGCGGAACGGATTGATCCGCAGCAGTTCTGTGATCTTCGGGTTTGTGCCATATACATGAACATCCGAACGGTTGCCAAACACATTCTTGTACTCGCCCTTGGCCGGTTCCACAACCATAAAATTTACGCCGCCGGCATCCAGCTGGCTGAGTATTTCATACACGGTATTGCTCTTGCCGGAACCTGTAGAGCCGGTTACAAAGGTGTGCATCGCCAGACTATTGCGGTTGAGCCGTACTGTATTTTTGCAGACACTGCCCATATTGAAAATCTTGCCCAGCAGAAGGTCTGCGCCTTCTTCCTTCTGGTTATAGGAGACCACTTCCTTGCCAAAATCTGCGTGCTCTACCACCGGAAGTCCGCACACCGACCGCCGAGGCAGCCCCATGTGGATCGCCAGTTCGTTGCCGCTGACCAGTGAGCAGGGGGTCACCTGCAAACGGCCAGCCGGGCCGTTATACCAAAATACCGGGTGGATAAAGTTGGCAACATATTGCCCTACCTGTTCTGTCTGCTGCTGTCCCTGTCCCCACAGGTTGATCGCAGCCACCTCCACGCCAGAATTTTCGCCGCGCATCAATGCTTTATAGGTAGCTGCCGCCATTTCTGCCGCATACTGATCCTCTGAGGTAAAGTACGCTGCGCACTCAAACATGCCCAGGCTTTCAAATTCATCCATGCGTTTCAGCTGCTTGTTAATGCGTTCCAGCATATCTTCCACAGTTTTGTTATGCATGGTAACCGTCATGCCCTCGCCGCTGCTGTTCGTGGTGCCGTTTGCTTCCGTTGTGCTTTGGTTGCTGCTATCCGACCAGTTTTTGCTGGAGCTGTAGGTCTTGGAATTGGTTTCCGACTGCGATGTGCCATCGCTTTCGCTGCGAGAGATAAACGAGCCCGCCATTCCGACTGCACCGGAAACAATACCGCCTACCGCCATACTGGCTCCGCCTGTAAATGGTGCCAGCGCGGCTCCGACGAGTGTAGCCGCTGCTGCTACGCCCTTAACCGCTTTAGCCGCTGCATTCTCCTGCGAAACGCTGTGAGATGTGCCAGACGAGGTACTTTCGCTTTCCGAGGTGGATTTTGATTTTCCTTCCGTATGGCTGGTTCCGCTGGTGTTGGAAAGTGTATAGCTTTGCGCCCGGTTCTGGGTATAATTCACCTGTGTGCTTGCAAAGGAGGAAAGCTGGCTGTATACGGTCTCGTACCCGCGGCGCAGTTCGCGAAGCTGCGCCTGCGTAGTGCCGTTCGCCATGATGATTCCTGTATATTTTTCGCCCTGCATGGAGAGCACCAGTTTTTCCAGTCCCTGTACAAAGTTAGCATTCGTATGCTCCTGCTGGAGTTTATTATTGGCCACACAGGTGACTGCCGCAATGCTATTTGTCTTGATCCGTCCCAGAACTTCCTGCACTTCATCCAAGGTGTCATAATCCCGTGTTTTCACCCCGGGGAACTGTCCCTTGAGTGTTTTTTCCACCAGATTCTTCAAAGAACTGGTCGTTCGTTCTTCGTCCGATGCACGGATGCCCATGTAAAAATCCGTTTTTACACCGTCGCTATTGATGATCACATACACAGCGCTTTCGGTCAGCGCTAGCGTATTGAACACGCTGGCAAACTTGTGGACAGCTTCTTCCTCTTTTTCGTAGACCATTTCGGTGATCTTAAAAAAGTCCACATTATCCCGGATATTATTTTTGAGCGCTTCCTTATCCAGCGGCACGATCTCCATCTGCGACAGGTCTGTGACATAATTCTTCAGGATCATGTCATCCACTGCACATAAGGCCGTCTGATAGTCACGGTTCAGCTTTTGCATCGTAATGCTTTTTTCGCCGACATTCTGCAAAGCCGCAGTATTCCGGTTTCCTTCATCCATTTGCACAACCTCCGTTCCTCAGGAAAAACGCGGCCACAAGGAGCATAATCACCACAAGTACCACACCAGCTGCCACCCAAATACCGCCGGCCAGCTTGCCCCGCTCCGGTGCGGACGTTTCCGTCCGTTCTGTCGGTGCAGCAGTTTCCGCCTTTTCTCCAAACAGCGCCGCTGCCATCTTTTTCAGCAGCGCCACCCGTTCCCGTGAAAAATTGCCGACCACTTTTACCATCTGGTCGTTAAAATAGTCTATCGTCCACTGCTCCGGCTGGTTTAGCAAGATTTCTTCATCGTGTGCTTCATACAGTTCCGGCATGCGCTCTGCGGCATACTGCTCCATTTTGTCAAACGTATCGCCGGTTTTGTCCAGCAGAAACGCATCCTTGAGCATAATGCGGACCCGCAGCCGGTTTTTCTGCTCAACAGCATCTGTAAACTCTTTCGTAAATTTCATAACTCTCACCTTTTTGTCGGCAGATTGTCTTTATACTGTTTGACTGCATTCAAAATGTCCTTAGCTGCCTTTTCCATGTCAGCCACATCCGTGAGACTCCATTTTGTACTAATGACTTTGCCTGCCATCCCCACTTTATTTTGAAGCCTTGGATGGACCGTCACATGGTCAATCACTTTTTTAACATTTTCGCCCGCCGTTGACATTTTCCTCAGTGCGTCCTGCCTCTTCTCTTTCCTTTGTTCGTCACTGATTTCGTTTCTGGGCACTCCAATAACTTTTTTTACCATCAACCGCAAATTCTGAATGCGGTCTTCTGAGAAGTTATCAACTAATTTCACCAGTTCATCGTTCAGTGCAGCCCAATCCCACTCACTGGAAAACTTTTTCATGTCGCCGCCATCATAAGGCTCCATGAGCTTAAGTCCATTATTTTTCGCATACTGAAGCATCTCGTCCACCAGCGCACAGCTCGGGTCTGTTACAAAAGCATCTTTGATCATGATCCTTGTACGGAGAACATTACGGCTTCTTACTGCCTCTTTAAATTCCGGAGAAAGCATTTTTCCACCTCCTCAGATATCCAGGATCGCATTCAGCTGGTTCTGGACATCCTCCAGCCATGCCTGCTTTTCCTGCGATTCCTTCAAGCGCTTTTCAGCATTTTTCTTATCGTCAACGCATTCATTCAGTTCGTCCATCTTTGCCCGCAAAAGACGATCCAACTCATCAAATTTCAAAGAGAACTGATGCTTTACTTCCCGGGTTTGCTGCTGGGCAAACCGAATCGCGTTGTCGCGGTTCACGAACAGGTTTTCTTCAATGGGCGCAAAGAACTGCTGTGCCAGCTGGTGTTTATCAATGAAAGTCCGGTCCTCCATCACATCCCTCCAGTGGCCTTTTTTCTGGAGCCAGGTCCACGGCTTATACCACCGTTTGCTGGTATTTTCCACCCACTCTTCGTCCACTTTGACCTGTTCTGTATGAGACAGCTGCGCGATCAACTCCGACGCATTGGAATTGATTGCGCCGGACATCAGGCTGATCGGCGCAATATTTACACTGCCCACTTCCAGATCTTCTGCCAGATCCGAGAGCCTTTTGCGGTATTCTTCCAGCAGCTTTCCGGCATTTTTCTTCACATGATTCTCGATCAGGTTTTCCAGTTTTACCTGCACGTCCTCCTGTAGATTCTCTGCAAACTGAGCAAATGTTTCGCAAAGCTGTTCTGCCTGCTCCGGGCTGAGTTTTTCCTCGCTCTCTGTCAGTTCTGTTGTAAGCCGCTTCTGTGCCTCCGCAACTGTACGGTTCGCTCCACGCTGGATCTCCTGATCGTAGTTGATTGCCTGTACCTTCTGCTTGAACGCTTTTGCAGTCTCACCATCTTCCAGCTTCTGCTTGATCTGCTCGATCTGCTGTTTGTACTCTTCCGCCCGGTCGCTCTGCTCCACGATCTCCTGCTTGACCTTTTCCATGGCATGGGCACTTTCCAGATTTGCGGTAAAGGTATCCACAATGTTCTTGATCTTTGCCGTCTTGGCGTATTTCTGCACATACATACGGATCGCAGCTTCCACCGAAGGGATTCCGCAGTGGATCAGCGCTTCGCCCTTGGCATCCTCGGCTTCTTTTGCCGCAGCCAATTTCTGCTCGATCTGATTGCGGACGGAGGGTGTAAGCGGTGCCATCGTTTCAAAGTGCTTTTCTTCCTGCTTATTGAATTTTTTCACTCTACTCATAGCATCTTCGACATCATCCTCGTCCGCATCAGGGTCTGCCAGCAATGTGCGAATTTCCAGTGCCGTTAATGCCGATACCGGATAAATATTGGGGTTCTCGATACCGTGGTTCTTCAAGATGGTTTGTGCTTTTTTCAGTGCAGAAGGAACGCTGTCCTCTCCCTTTTTGAATTCATCCAGCTTGTTCACCACAAAAATAAATCGATCACGCGACTGTTTACCGCCCGTTTTCATACTCTCAGCCACTTCGCTCAGCAGGATGTTATCGTCATCCACGCCAAGTTGCGTTGCATTCATGACATACAGTACCAATGCCTTGGAAGATTCCGAAAGCATTCTTCTGGTTGCGATTCGGTGAGAGGGGTCGCAGGCATTGTTGGGACCCGGCGTATCGATCAATACCAGCGATACATCATCAGCCGGTACAAAGGGGATATTTCCCTTCGCGCGCACTCTGAACGCCTTACTTTCCTTCTTGTTCAGTTCGTTCATTACGCCCAGCGTAAGGTTCTCATAACGTCCGAGCAGTTGACCGGCTTTATCGTAAGCCTCTGCCGAGAAGCAGGGCTGGTCATTATCATGAATTTCCGTGATTTTAGCTGTACACGCCTCATTCTTAGCCGGCATTAGTTTCTGCCCCAGCAGCGCATTGATCAATGTAGATTTGCCGGAACTCATGGTCGCTACCACGCTCACCTCAAAGTCGCTGCTTTTGGCCAGTGTGAATGCGCGCTTGATATCCGGCGTTTTCAGTTCTTCAAAGGGACCGTTCTGAATCTCCTGAAAGATCCTGTCAATGCTGGCCTCCTTATCTGCCACTTCCCTTGCCGGTAAGTGCTCCAACGAAATGTGAAGGCCGATTTTTTCTGCATCAGTTGCCATTGCCTCCACATCTTCATAGTCCGGGTTCGTACCATGAAATGTAAGCTGATACTCCGTATCGCGGCACTCCTCCTTCAGGATTTCCGGCATATCCTCGATCCACTCCTGCAAACGGCGATCCTTTACCTGTAGACGGCTGTTGCGCTTGGGTGTCACGTCATCCACAAGAATTTTTGTTTCGACCTTGTAAGGATTGTACTCAAGATAGATTTTTCTCATTTTACTGCTCCTTTATATGATAAATCATATTTTCCAAATTCAAAATGCCGGAATGCAGCATCAGCTGCTCTGCCTCACTGCAATCAGCAGACAAGTCAGGCCCTGCGCTCTCTTTCGGATAAAGGACATCCAACCGGAATGCATCACGTTTCAGCTTATGTGCCAGACGTTCCATGTCGTCCGTTTCTTCTTCCTCCATCGGCTCTCCCCAATAGGCCTGCTTGGCCAGAAAAGCCGCATATGCAGATACCGGCACCACACAGGGAGATTGGAACCCAACCTTTTCCAATTCCTTCCGGGTAGTTTCCAGTGTTTGCCGGATCGAGTCTTCATTTTTACGGTAGGAATCTACTTTGCTGATTACAAACAGGATCCGGCATCTGCACTGCTCCTTAAGGAAGAGTAAATGCTTTCTTTCATCGTCCGTTCCGATTGCCTGTCCATTCAGCACACAAATCACCATGTCCGGGTCTGTTTCCCGGATCAATTTTTCTGTGATTATTTTATGTTCTACGTTATCCGCAGAATTCACACCCGGCGTATCAATCAGCCAAACCCGGCGTGTTTCTGGAAAACATGAACGGAAAAACGTACCAACAGAAATATATTCCGTCTGGTTGTCCGCGCTGTCATCCATCAGGTCTTCCAGACCGGCATTCAGATTCAAGGCGCCATCCCATTCATAGCTGAATCCATCCTCATACGGTTTATTAAAAATAGAATGGATCTTTGCAGTGCAGGCTTCGTTCTGCGTTTTGTTTACTTTTTTGCCTGCAAGCGCATTCAGAAGGGTAGATTTTCCGGCACTCATCGTTGCGGTGATCAAAACTTTTATCGGAACCTGCTGCTGAAATGCCCTGTTTTTCGTCCAGCAGTCTCGGAAGTATTCAAGTTGACTGATACCTTTCAACGAATTTTCTGCTCCATACAAAAATTCAAAAACTTCTCGCAGCTTTTTGCGATATCGCTTCTGGTACAACGCTTCCAGCTCCGCAAAGATCTTTTTGCCCTTTTCCCTGTCCGAAAATGCTGCTATAAAAATGCAATCTGCCAGCAGGCAATACCGGTAAGAAAAAAACTTGAACGCACGGAATTTAGTTGCAGTCACCACCTTCAGGTTCTTCGGCAGTCCTCTTTCGGTATGTTCAAGTTCTTTTCCATCCAGCAATACCGAACGATACAGCGTTAAAGCTGCATTGGCCCAATCATCTTCTGTAGAATACTTACGAACCACATAGTCCAATACCCAAAGGTATCGCTGCCGATATCCTTCCTGCTCGTTTTTTATTGGGTGTTCCTGAAGCATCTGTGCCACAGAAAGGCGATCCAATTTCATATTCTCACTCTTTTCCATTCTTAAAGTCCCTTTACATAGTCCCCCTGACTGGATGCCCGTGCCAAAGACCTCGGCTTCCACAATCCAGCCCTTTTCCGTCACCTGCAAAACCTTTGCAGTGGGCAGTCGGTCAAGCACCGATTCCAGACTTGGCCCGGTATACTCGAACCGAATGGTCTGCAACTCGCCACCGTACATAAACTGGATGCGTTTGCGCATCTCGCCCTCCTGAAAGCGGTCGGTATAGCGCTGGGCAAAGTGTCGGTCGAGGGTCTTATAGTTCTGGATACGGTCGATGCGGTAAATCGTCGGGGAGTTATCCTGCGGGTTCTGGAAATGCTTATCCTTGTCGATGCCCTCGATGAACGCTGCCAGATAGAAATAATACTCACTGAACAGGATGCCCACCGGCTCAATGGTGCGCACACGGGTCTCGCCGTCATGGGTGCGGCAGTAGGTAATTTCCATAACATTGTGATTTTCTACTGCCGTGCCGATGTCCCACAGGCTCTCAATAAACTTCCGGCCATGCTGCGGCTCAACGTAATGGAAACGCTCATTGCTGATGAGGTCTTTCACCTGATTCAACCGGTCCAGCGGGGTGCACACCCGCACCAGCTTGTCCAGAATCGGGAACATCTCCTCCTTGACCATGGAGCGGCTCTCCAGCAGGATCTTGCACACTGCCAGAATCTCGCTGCTGGTGAGGAAGCGCGAAAGCGTGTCATCCAGCAGATAGCCGCCCTTTGCGGAGTTGTATAAGATCTCCCGGCGCGGCTCGCTGTCTGCAAAATGATTGCGCAGGGTGTCAAGGTCGCGCTGGATGGTTTTCTCACTGACACCGAAGCGGTCAGCCGTTTGCTGTTTGTTCAGCACACCGCCCTGTACCAGCACCTGTTGGATATAGAGTATACGGTCCAATCTACTATTACGCACAGTTCATTCTCCTTCTCTGCTCATTGTAACACAGTGCAACAGCAGTCGCAATTCTTTGTGTGATTTTTGTCGTTTTACAGAATTACAAAAAAATTTTTGTATCTTTTGCACAACCCCAGTATACAAAAAAAGATGGACAGCTTATCTGTCCATCCTCCAAAAAGCCAAGTGCTTTTCTCACAAATTCCATCTGCGGTTCAGCCGGTAGATCACATCCCATACATCATCCTTAAAAGTGTACATTACCTGACGCGGTGATGCACTTCTGCTTGCCATGCAGACAAGCAGAAACAATTCGGCGGCAAATGCCGCGCCCAGCAGAAACATCCATATTTTTTCATTGTGCACTCTCCTTTGATGGCGTTTATGCCCTTTTGTCTGTCTATTATAACGATCCTGTTGGACAGTTTGCTTGTCCTTCCGTACAAAAAAGGATGTTTCGACTATTTCCGCTTTTCCCTGCAAGTTACAATGCAAAAACCGCCCCGGCTTCCTGTTACGGAAACCGGGGCGGTTCGTTTGCTTTATTTGTGCTTTTTCAAGCGCTCACGCAATTACTTGCGGGGGTTCTTGATCGCAGCCTGAGCGGGTGCCAAAATTACAGAGCGTTGGGGAAGAATGATAA
>OOBJ01001719.1_pt1 | contig 12807 bp, 9 predicted proteins | sample 1671331 | NCBI WGS metagenome assembly OOBJ01 (sample SAMN06348145, study PRJEB24527) | human gut metagenome | biome: human gut; feature: ankylosing spondylitis patient; material: feces | host: Homo sapiens | place: China | collected 2015-10 | reverse complement strand
TATAAAATAAAAATATTTTTATACAGAAAGTACAAATAATGAAATGGTAAAATATGCACAATAGATGTATTTTTTTGCGGGTTTCAAGGATTATTGTGAATAGTCTGGAAATAATCACCAAATACAGCACAAAAATATACGCCTTAATCACGAAAAATATATGGCATATTGACAAGAAACTTTCCTTTTGCTATAGTATGAATCAGCAAGCAACGATTATAGTAGAAGTTTGAGAAAAATTTCACAGCTCAACAATCACAGCAATGTGATGACAAGGAGGAAGATGATAATGAAAAAGACGATCTCCAAACTGCTGGCCCTTGCTTTGACTGCGGCGCTGGTTCTGACAGGCTGCGGCGGAGGCACAGGGGAAGAGGCAAACGGAGGAGAAAACACCGGATCAACAGAAAATGGCGGCGGGGAATCGACCGGAGACAGCGCGGCTGCCGAGGGTGACATCACCGATCTGGTTATCCCGAAGCTGCTGACCCGTGAGCTGGAAACCTTCAACTGGCTGTACAGCCAGCGTTCAGAGGACAGCGAAAACCTGACCCAGCTGGTCGACGGCCTGCTGGAACCGACCACCGAGGGCACATTGGCTCCCGGCCTTGCGGAGGAGTGGGGCAGCGAGGATCAGGGAAAGACCTGGACCTTCAAGCTGCGCGAAGGGGTCAAGTGGGTCGATATGAACGGCAATGAGAAAGCGGAAGTGACTTCCGAGGACTTTGCCACCGGCCTGGAGTGGGTGCTCAACTTCCACAAAAACGATTCCGCCAACACCTCGATGCCGCTGGAGATGATCGAGGACGCCGAGGAGTACTATGAGTATACCAAATCCCTCTCCAAGGAGGAAGCCTATGCGCTGACCGCCGACGATGGTTCCAAATTCAGAGAGACGGTTGGGCTGGAAACCCCGGACACCTACACCGTTGTCTACACCTGCCTGGCGGAGAAGCCGTACTTCGATACCCTGGCCACCTACCAGTCGCTCTATCCGATGTCCAAGGCGATGATTGAGGAGCTGGGCGGCATCGACGCGACCAAGGCGATGAACAATGAGAATATGTGGTACAACGGTCCATACACCATGACTTCCTACATCCAGGGCAACGAGAAGATCTTCACCAAGAACCCGCTCTACTGGGACACCGAATGCACCCGCTTTGAGACGGTTACCTTCAAGATGGTCGAGTCGGCAGATGTTTCCTTCCAGCTCTATCAGGCCGGCGACCTCGATTATGTTGACCTGAGCGAAAGCAACCTGACCACCATTGCGCGGGACCCCAACAACCAGTACTACGATTATCTGGTGCCGGCGGTTCCGTCCAAGCACTCCTACCAGTTCCACTTTAACTACAACAAAAACAACGAGGACGGCACCAAGGATGTGAACTGGAACACCGCCATCGCCAATGAGGCGTTCCGCAAGTCCTGGTACTATGGGCTGAACCTGACCGAGTACTGGAAGCGGACCAACGCGCTCGACCCGTTTGCCTGCGAGAACAACTTTTACACCATGCCCGGTCTGGTCTACACCTCCGACGGCACCGAGTACACTGAGCTGGTGCGGGAAGCGCTGGGACTCAAGGAGTCCGACGGCGTCACCCCGGCCCGCATCGACGAGGATCTTGCACAGCAGTACAAGGAGCAGGCCATCGAGGAGTTGACCACCCTAGGCGTCACCTTCCCGGTCGAGGTCGATTACTATATCTCTGCGTCCAGCCAGACCGCGCTGGACAGCGCGAATGTCCTGGCGCAGGCTTTCTCTGACGGTTTGGGCGACGATTATGTCACGCTCAATATCTGCACCTACATCTCCAGCAACAGCACGGAAGTCCTTGCGCCGCACCTGCACTCCTTCGTGCTCAACGGCTGGGGCGCCGACTACGGCGACCCGCAGAACTATTTGGCACAGGAGTGCTACGGCCACGACAACGCTGACTACTCTGCCAACTACTCGTTTATCAACGAGGTCACCGAGGTTGATGAGACAAATGCCGAGCTGATTGCCGCCTATCAGGAGTATACCGCGAAGGTGGATGCGGCGGATGCGATCACCGACGATCTGGATAAGCGCTACCAGGCTTACGCGGAAGCGGAAGCTTACCTCTTGGAACACGTTCTGGTGCTGCCCTGCAACTATGGTGTGGGCTGGTGCCTGAGCAAGGTCGACAACGACAGCAAGATGTACGCGATGTTTGGAAGCCAGAATGAGAAGATGAAGAACTGGCAGACCAAGTCCGAAGGTTATACCAGCGAAGAAAAGGGCGTAGCGGAGCAGATCGCGGCCTACACTGCCGAAAACGCATAGCGCGCAGTCTCTTTCCGAAAAATGATGGACACAAAAGGAAAAGCTCCCCTCATGGGGAGCTTTTCCTTTTTGAGAGAAAGGATAAAAAAGCGGGCATCCTCTAGACAATCAATAGAAGGGTGAGGAGAAAACTATTGACCTTGCCCGCGGAGATATCATGAATTGCTCTGCCCGATTACGTCAGCAGATTCTGCGGCGGAGGAATCCTCGCTGCCGGGCTGTGTTTCGGGGGCTGTGCCGTCGGTTGGAGGAGCTGTTCCCTCCTGACCGGACGGGCGCTGTCCGCCGCGGCCGCCCATGCCGCCGCCCATACCGCCAAAGCCCTGGCTTGCTTCGCTGCCGTCCGAGGAGATGCTGGTAACGCCGTCGGTCAGGGTGACATCGCACAGCTTGGTGCCGCCGGTCAGCTCACCCATGGTGATAATCTGGCTGTCTGAATTGGCGTTGCCGCCGGTGTACAGGCTGAGTGTCTGGCCGGAGGCCATACTCTCAGTGCAGATGACAGCGGAAGAGAAGGAGATAGGCGCTTCCAGTGAGCAGACGACCTGTCCGTTTTCGTCGCACAGGCTCAAGCGTGTTCCTGCCTGCTGCGTATCACTCCAGGTCACCATCAAAACAGCGTGGCTGTCATCCGGTTCAACCGACTGCGCCATCCCTGCGGTGCCAAGTGCAGCCAGAGTGCCGCCGGTGATGCTGGCCTCCCCATCATAGTCCAACGCGCTGTCCGCGCCGCCTTCGGAGCCAAAAACAATGACAGTGCCGCCGGAAATGGTTATGTCGCCGTTGCTGTCAATGCCGTCTCCGCCGGTGACGGAGGTGTTTTCTCCGACGCCGGCCTGCACGATCAAAGTGCCGCCGCTGATGTTGAGGAGGGTGTTGTCCTCTGGAATGCCGATTCCCATTCCCATGCCGCCTCCAGGCTGCGGCGGCTGGGCCTGTCCCTCTGTTTGCCCGGTGGAGTCGCTTGTCTCACTGCCGGTTTGTTCAGTGGAGTCTGTTGTCTCACTGTTGGTTTGTCCGGTGCTGGCCTCGGTCTGTGTGGGCTCAGCGGTCTCGGCTTGAGTGGACTCAGTGGCTTCGGTGGTTGTAGTTGCTTCCTTTAAGACGAGCGCCCCATCCACCAGGTCGAAGTCGCCGCCGCCGGCTGCATTGAGGCCGTCGTCGCTGGCGCTGACATGGATGGTGCCGCCGGAGATGTCGATCTGTGCAGCTTCCAGTCCCTCATAGCTTTCGTCGACGTTGATGGTGCCGCCGGAGATAGTGAGGTAGGCGTCGCCGTGCATGCCGTCGTCGCCGGTGCGGATGGTGAAGCTGCCGTCATGGATGGAAATGCTGTAGTTGGAGTGGACCGCGTCATCAGCAGAATCGATGTCAAAGCTGCCGCCGTTGATAGTCAGGTTCTGCCCGGCCTTCAGGCCTTTGGTGCTGACGGTGGTGTCGCTGTCATCGGCGGAGGTGTCGTCAAACTCGTCCCAATCAAATTCCATTGCCGGGTCGAAGGAGAAGTCTCCGCTCTCGCCGATGGTCATTTCGGGGATGCCCGTGGTGGTTCCATCGGTCGTTTCGGAGGGGAGTTCAGGCGGCTGCGCTGTACTGTCAGCCGGTGGTTCGGCCATTTCAGGCGGCTGCGCTGCGCCGTCGGCTGTTTGCGTATCGCCGCTCATTTCGGGCGGTTGTGCGCCGCCCGGCATCCGTCCGCCGCCACCGCCGCCGAACATCATCGAGTCGGTATGATCCGGACCGTTTTCCGCTCCGCCACCGCTGAGGATGGTGAAGTCACCGCCGTTGATGGTCAGGTCGGTTTCGGCTTGGATGCCGTCGCCGGAGGAGGTGATGGTGTAGGTGCCGCTGTCAATCTGCACCCAGCCCTTATCTGCGTCCTCAGTGTTGCTGGCCTGGATGCCGTCCTTTTCGGAGGTGAGGTTGAAGGTGCCGTCCAAGATGCAGACCGAATCGTTGCCGCGCAGCGCGTGGCTGACCGAGGTGACGTTGTAGGTGCCGCCGGTGATCACGAGGTCGTCATTTCCGGCGATGCCGTGTTTATAGTTGCCGGTTGCGGTGAGTGTACCGCTGCCGTTGAGGATCAAATCGTCCTTGCTGAACAGCGCCGCGTCAGGGTTGTCATCGTCCTCGGCATAGGAGGCACCGTCTGTCAGGGTGTTTTCGCTGTCCGCGGCCAGGGTGACCTTCACCTTATCCGCGTTGCGCACCAGAATCGGGCTGCTGTCCGAGCAGGTAATCGATACTCCGTCCAGCACCAGCTGCACCTGGTCGGTATCGCCCGCGTCGACGATGATCTGCCCGTCGGTGAGCTCCCCGCGCAGGATGTAGCAGCCTTCCCGGCTGATGGTGACGGTCGAGCCGCTGATGGTGACGCCGGTGCCGTTCGATTCTGCGCTGTCCCCGGACAGGGTGATGAGGGCGGCACTGCTTTCATCGTAGCTGTCATCCAGCTCGTAGTCGGAGTAGGTATAGGTTTCCCGTGATTGTGTGGTGCTTTCGCTGGCTGTGCTCTCCCCAATGCTGCTGGAGCCGGTCTGTGCCGTCTGGGAACAGCTGGCGCACAGCAGCGCGATACAAAGGCAGAGGATGCACAGCTTTTTCTTCCAAGATGGATGGGTATTCAAAAAGGATTCCTCCTTATAATTTGTCCCGTATGGTGGATATCCGCCCACAGACGATGTTCAGATTGCCGTTGCGGCAGCGGATCTCGTCCAGGAAGGATTTGTTGATGCCGCTGTCCTTCAGCCGCACCAGATAGCACAGCTCATACAGGCTGCCCATGTTGCTGGTCTTGACGTGGATCAGCTCGTGGCGGGTGGTGTATTTATCGAACAGGTCGTCAAACACACCCTCATAGTCCAGCGATTCGGGAATGGTGATCTTCAGCTCCCGGTCGGTGGCATTTGGCTCGGCAAAGCGGGTGTTGTAGAACAGAATATTGGCGACGGCAATGATGACCAGGAAGAAGAAGGCATAGCCGATGTAGCCCATGCCGGTGGCAAGGCCCAGCGCCATTGCCAGAAACAGGCTGGTGATCTCCCGTGCGCTGCCTGGAACCGAGCGGAAGCGCACCAGGCTGAACGCACCCATCACGGCGACGCCGGCGCCCAGGTTGCCGTTAACCAGCATGATGACGGTCTGCACGATGACCGGCAGAAGGGACAGGGTGACCACAAAGCTCTTGGTGTAGGTATTGCGGTAGCAGTAAATCCCGGCGGAAAGAGCGCCCAGAATGACCGAGGAGAGGGTGCACAGCAGGATGGCCTGCCAGCTGACCGTGCTGGTGATGATGCTGGAAAAGAAGGTGTTAAGCATAAAGTTTGCCTCCAAAGGTGTGTTTTTTTTCTAAGTCTGGGAAGAGATAGTTCTTGTAGCAGTAGCCGTACTTGGAGAAGGAGGTCGGGAAAACCGCCGCCTCATCTAAAAGGCAGCTCAGCCACAGCGGCATGGCGCCCGGAATTTTGATCTCCATCAGCACGTGGTCGGCCAGCGCATCCTGCAAGAGCGGATAGCCCCAGTCGCCGTCCGAGAGGGAGAGCTGGGTGTCGCGCCAGCGGATGTTCTGGTCAAAGGTGATGCGCAGCTCCTCCTCCTCGGGGGAGAAGAAGGCCATGCGGTCGTAGGCCAGAAAGACCTTGGGCGAGGTGTGCCACAGGTGCTGGAACCAGTCGATCTCGTGCAAGATCTGCCCGTCGCAGTGGGGGCGCTCCCCGGCAAAGAGGTATTCCCGGCACTCGTCCAGCTGCATATCGACCCGGCGCTTGTAGACGACGCCCTTGTACTTTTTCTTGAGTTCCAAAAAGACCGGGCTCTGCGCGTCCTCGGGGACGCCGTAGCTGCGCAGCCGCAGCTTTTCTTTGTAGACCGGCTTTTCCAGCGAGGAGCGAATCAGCTGAAAATTGTCGGTATCAAAGTAGATGCTGCAGATGGTGTACAGCCCGTACTGGTCCAGCTGCATCCGCTCCTGGATTCCCTGACGCACCGTGCGGTACTGTTGGGGGGGAGCAGATATTTCTTTTCGTATCGTTTGAAGGTTTTCTGTATCATATTGCCACCTCGTATCGATGGTGATTTTTGTTGACAACCAAAGAATAGCGCAATAAGCTTAAATTAGTCTGAAAAATCCCTTTCAGCTTTTTTTCAGCTTGATGCGGTAGAATAAAAGACAGAAAAAGGATGGAAAGGACAGGCCGTTTGTGTTATGATGAAAAAACAGGAGGGATGCCAGATGTTCGAGATTGCAAGGATGGATTATACACAGTATCGGAAGCACTTTTTCCCAAAACAGCAGGACGGGTGGGACATCCTCTCCTGCTGCTTTGCAAGCCCGCTGCCGCCGCAGCGCTGTCCGGCGCGGCTGTTCATTGACGACAATTGCAGGCCCCGCAGCGCGGCGGTGGTGATGGGGGACTTTGTCTTTTTGTCCGGCGAGCCGAAGCTTTCCTTTTTGAAGGAGGTTGCCGGCCGGGACGGCCTGCTGCTCATCGCCAGAAATGAGGGTTGGCAGGAACAGCTGCCCGCACTTGCCGGGGAGAGTTTTGCAGATTATAAATGTTACCCGCGCTACAGGTTTTCCCTTGCGGCGAAGGAAGATCAGCTGCAGCAAATTCTCTCCTCCCTGCCGGAAGGAATGAGGCTGGAGCGGATCGACCAAAGCTGGTTTGAGTACAGCCGCAAGGTTGCGTGGATGCGGGACTTCTGCTCGCAGTTTGCCTGCTGGGAGGACTATGCGCGGTGGGGCTGCGGATTCCTTTTGACCAAAGAGGGCAGGCCGCTCAGCGGGGCCTCGTCGTATCTGGTTTCGGAGAGCGGTTTCACCATCCAGGTACAGACCGAGGACAGCCAGCAGGGCAGGGGGTACGCCAAATTTCCCAGCGCTGCACTGATTGCCGTTGCACTGGAGCAGGGAATCTACCCCGACTGGGATGCGGACAATGAGGCTTCCGCGCGCCTGGCACAGCGGCTGGGCTACCAGCTGGAGGGAAGCTATGAAACCATTTTGGTGCAGCAACGAGTTTGAGAACAGGAGGATGGTCGATGAGAGTTTTGATCGTGGAGGACGAAAAGAGGCTGGCTCAGGCTCTGGGACAGATCATGGAGGAGCAGCACTACCAGGTGGACATCGTCTATGACGGGGCGGACGGGCTGGACTACGCCCTGAGCGGCCAGTACGACATTGTGATTCTGGACGTGATGCTGCCCAAAAAGGACGGCTTTGAGGTGGTGCATGAGCTGCGGGAACATAAGATTTCCACCCCGGTGCTGATGCTTACCGCCCGGGACGACATCAGCGACAAGGTGCAGGGGCTGGACTGCGGCGCGGACGACTATATGACCAAGCCCTTCTCGCCGGAGGAGCTGCTGGCCCGCATCCGCGCGCTTTCCCGCCGGCAGGGGGATGTGCTGCTCGAGGACATCCACTGGGCGGACTTGACCCTCAAGCTTTCTTCCCGCACGCTGCACTGCGGCGCAAAGTCGGTCAGCCTGGGCTTTAAGGAGTTTGAGGTGCTGAAGATTCTGCTGGCAAACCCCAACGGCATCGTCTCCAAGGAGGAGCTGATCGTCAAGGTGTGGGGCAGCGATTCCAACGCCGAGGACAACAATGTCGAGGCTTACATCTCCTTCTTGCGCAAGAAGTTTTATTATCTTGGTTCCCGGGCAGGGATTGGGACGGTGCGCAAGGTGGGCTATCATCTGGAGGAAAATGCGTAAATGACCAAAGAGCTTCGCAAAAAATTTATCCTCATCAACATGGCCCTGGTGGGGACGGTGCTGCTGATCGTCTTTGCGGTGCTGTGCTTTCAGAATTACCAGCGGCTGGAGCAGGACAGCATGCGGGTGATGGAGCGCTACTTTAACGACAACGGCGCTCGCCCGGTTCCCGAGCTGGAATTTGACAAAAAGCGGGAGTGGAGAAATTTCCCACTCATGCTGTCCTTCTGCGCGGTGGTGGACAGCAATGGGGAGCTGGTCTCCTACCAGAGCGACAACCTCACGGTCAGCGAGGCGACGGTGAGCCAGGCTGTGGAGGCGGCGCTGGACAAGATGGAATCCAGTGGAAAAAACAGCGGAACGCTGAGCGGGCTGGACCTGCGGTATCTGGCGCGGGGACAGCAGGGACAGATGTGGATTGCCTTTGTTGACCGCACGCAGGAGTACGCTTCGATGCGTTCCTTTTTGACCTCCGCTCTGCAGCTGGGGGCGGCGGGGCTGATCGCGTTGTTCCTCATCAGCTTCTTTTTGTCGGCGTGGGTGGTGCGGCCGGTGGAGCGCAGCTGGGCGCAGCAGCGGCAGTTTGTGGCCGACGCCTCGCACGAGCTCAAAACTCCGCTAACGGTCATCCTGGCCAACACCGGCATCCTGCTCTCCCACCCGGATGAGACCATCGCCCAGCAGGAGCGCTGGGTGCGCAACACCCAGGAGGAAGCGGTGAACATGAAAAAGCTGGTGGACGAGATGCTTTATCTGGCACGCACCGACGCCACCCAGCAGATGGTCTACAGCCTTGTCAACCTCAGCGACCTTGTCTGGAGCAGCGTGCTGCCCTTTGAGTCGGTGGCCTTTGAGCAGGGGCTGGAGCTGGAGAGCGACATCGCCGAGGGCATCTCGCTGCAGGCGGATGAGGGAAGGCTGCGGGAGCTGCTGCGCATCCTGCTGGACAACGCCTGCAAGTACTGCGCGCCAAAGGGCAGCATCTTTGTGAGGCTGGAGTGGGGCAAGGAGCAGGAGAAGGCAATCCTGAGCGTGCGCAACACCCTGGCCGAAAAGCTGCCGCCCGAGGAGCTGGAGCGCCTGTTCGAGCGATTTTACCGGATGGATAAGGCGCGCAACCGGGAGAAGGGCGGCTATGGACTGGGGCTTGCCATCGCCAAGAGCATTGTGGAAAAGCACCACGGCAAGATTGCTGCCAGCCAGACCGAGGAGGACATTCAATTCACCGTCACCCTGCCGGTCAAGGAGCACCGGCAAAAGAAAAAATTGCTGTCGGTTCGGATGCCGGGCAGCGGGAAAGAATGATTGGCGGTTTTGGAAAAATAAACTTGCACACAAGGGTGTTTTTTAGTATAATTTATCTATAGATGGGCGGGAAGGTCCCATTGATTTGATGACAGGATATCCAAAGGGAGGTTATTTTGATGCAAACAGAGAGAAAATGGATTGATTTAAGAAGCGACACCGTCACCCAGCCGACCCAGCAGATGCGGGAGGCGATGTTTAACGCCCAGGTGGGCGACGACGTCTACGGCGACGACCCGACCATGAACGAGCTGGAGAAGAAGGCCGCCGAGATGCTCGGCAAGGAGGCGGCGCTGTTTATGGCCAGCGGCACAATGGGCAACGCGGTAGCGGTGATGTCCCACACCAGCCGCGGCGATGAGATCATCCTGTCCGACACCGCGCATATTGTTGCTCACGAGGTCGGCGGCGCGGCGGTGCTGTCCCAGGCGTTTATCCGCACCCTGCACTTTGAAAACGGCATCTTCGACGCCGAACAGATTCGCTCGGCCATCCGCGACCGCAGCAACATCCACTATCCGCGCACCGGCTTAATCTGCGTGGAGGAGCCGCTGGCGACCGGCAAGGTTGTCCCGCTGGACAAGCTGCAGGCGGTCTATAAAATGGCGAAAGAGGAGGGCCTGCCGGTCCACATGGACGGCGCGCGCATCTTTAACGCTGCCACCGCCTTAGGGGTGGACGTCAAGGAGATTGCCGCCTGCGCCGATTCAGTCATGTTCTGCCTGTCCAAGGGGCTGTGCGCGCCGGTCGGCTCGATGCTGGTGGGCAGCAGGGAGTACATCGAGCGCGCCCGCCGCAACCGCAAGATGCTGGGCGGCGGCATGCGCCAGTGCGGATTTTTGGCGGCAGCCGGTTTGATTGCGCTGGAGGTGATGACCAAGCGCCTGCAGGAGGACCACGACAACGCCAAATATATGGCGCAGCGCCTGCAGCAGATGCCTGGGGTCAGCCTGGACATGAGCTCGGTGGAGATCAACATGGTGTTCTTCAAGCTGGACGCGCCGCAGCAGGTGATCGACACCCTGCCGGAGAAGATGCTGGAACAGGGCGTCAAGATCAACGGCATCGAGGACGGCGAGTTCCGCTTTGTCACCACCAACGACACCAGCCGCGAGGACATCGACCGGGCGCTGGATATTTTTGAATCGATTATTCGTGGATAGAAGAAATAAAAAAAGCGAGGACGGCGGTCCTCGCTTTTTTTGTTTTCTTCGCCGGGGAGAGGGAGCAAAAAAGCGGGCGCCCGGGAAGGGCGTCCGCTTGCGGGGCTTTTTTAGAGGATGCGCACGATGCGGATGTTGGCGTTGGTGACATTGACGCTGCCCGCGGAGGTGTTTGAAAGGGAGATGTTGCCGGTGGTGCCGCAGGGGACGGTGACGATGGTGGCGGCGCTGAGCGATTCGAGCTGGCCGGTGGCGCCGACGGTGGATGCCGACTCGGAGCCGGGGATGACCGCTCCGCCGGAGAGCAGCGCCATCGAAACGGCCACGTTGGTGCCGGTGGCGACGGCGACATTGGCATTGTACTCCACCAGGTAGACGCCGGGGCAGGCCAGGGTGAAGGCCGATGTACCCGCGGTGTGCTGGATGCAGCTGCCGCTGGAGAGCCGGTCGGTGGCGAACAGGACAGGGCTGTTGGAGGTGACGGTCTGCTCGGCCTCGTTGACGGCGCTTAAATAGCTGGGGCCGCTGGGGCAGGTGACGCCGGAGCTGCCGGTGTTGCCGCTGTTCTGGCAGCAGCAGGCCGGCCAGCAGCAGCCTGGGTAGTTGTTACCCGGGCAGCAGCAGAAGTTGGGGAGGGTGTCCAGATCATAGGAGACCTGGTCATATCTTGCCAGGGCGCAGCGGGCATAGTCGTTGAGATAGCCGTTGGCGCAGACATAGGCCGGCTGGCTGGCAGAGGAAGTGTTGGAGCCGCAGGTGCAAGTGGGGGTACAGGTGCAGGGGCTGCAGCAGCATGGATTGCAGTATGCCATGGATTCCACCTCGTTTAGAAAAGATACTGGTAAACAGTGCCGCAAACAGGTGCTGCGGCATTACCACTCTATGCCCGGGGTGCAAAAAGTGTTTCTTTTGGCCGAAGCGCGGCAGGGGCAAAGGTGCGCTTCGGCGCCCCGGCGCCCTACAAAGCGGGCGTGGCACTGGTGATTTTGCGCAAAAAAGGGGCCGATTTTTCTTTTGGGGCATCAGGCATTTTTTGCGGCAAAGCGGATATACAAACGCGCGCGGGTGTGGTATAATGGGGAAAAAATCAACCATCAGGCAAACCGCAAAAGGGGTACCCCTTTTGCGTCTTTCAGAAAAGCTGAAAGACAGCCTGCCAACAGGAAACCCCGAAGGAGGAATGAGAATGAAGAAAAGACTGTTCAGCCCGCTGCTAGCCGCAGCATTAGCAGCGGCATTAGCCGCGGCAGTGGCGCTGACCGCGGCCGCCCTGCCGGCCTTTGCGGACGGAGGGGAAGAAACCCCCATCACCATCGGCCAGTCGCAGGAGCAGCAGGCGGAGTGCACCTGCACCGCGCTGTGCACCGGGGACAGTGTCAATGCGGACTGCCCTGTTTGCGGGGCCGAGGAAGCGGATTTGACCGCCTGCAAGGGCCTGGAAGCCCAGCCTGCTACTCTGTCCAACGCGCTCCCCGTCACGGCATTGGCGGCTGCGCCGAGCGGACAGGTGCTTTATGTAGGTGGTGTGCTAATATCTACCGCTGGTTACTGGACGACAGACGGCGATGGAAATGTCACCGCATACACAGGCGAAGGCACACCGACGGACAACTATATCCATTATGACGCACAGAACAATGTCCTGACCCTGCACAACGCCACTATTAAAAAAGGATTGGATTACAATGATAGCATTCAAGGTAGCACATACATCCCCGGCTCGGCCATTGGCGTATTCAATCAGAACGGCGATGCGGAGTTGACCATCACATTGGAGGGCACCAATACAATCGCAAACGTCGACAAAGGGATTTTTGTATTGGCCAACTCCGCTTCTACCGGCAGCTCCAACCTGACCATCCAGGGCGACGGCAGTCTGAATGCCAGCGCCAGTCAGACCGGCATCTGGGTTCAGAGCAACAGCAACAATGCTGCCCTGTGTGTCAAGAATGCCGAGGTCACTGCATCAGCTGATGGCGCTTTCAAAAATGGTGTTTTAGTGCAGGCCAAAGAAGGCTCGGATGTATCGCTGACTGTGAACGGCGGCAGTCTGACCGCCAGTGTTAATGCTAATATCTGGTTTCAGTTTGGCTCCGGTGCTTCCGGCTCCGGCACACCCACAGTGACCGTCAGCAACAATGCCATTGTGCGGGCCAACGGCGGGATTGCGAATAATTCTTCTTCTCCGATCCAGTACGAAACAGGCAGCGATAGTACCGGCGGCATCGTCTTTGACGGCACGGAAGGTACCGTGTACGGCGAGGTGGAATTGCAGAATGTCCTTGAAATTAAGAGCGGCGAAACCCTGACCGT
>OOBJ01001717.1_pt1 | contig 12813 bp, 9 predicted proteins | sample 1671331 | NCBI WGS metagenome assembly OOBJ01 (sample SAMN06348145, study PRJEB24527) | human gut metagenome | biome: human gut; feature: ankylosing spondylitis patient; material: feces | host: Homo sapiens | place: China | collected 2015-10 | reverse complement strand
AGATGCCGGTCATAGATTTGGTTTCGACCTTGGTGAGCCTAGTGGTCTTCCCGTTGTTGATCCGCAAGCCACTAGCGGCGGCTTTTTTGGATAACGATATGGGGCGGTTTGAGGAATATATGGATAGGCGCAGGGATTTGATCGTCGAGGTAATAACCCAGCTGATGGTCCCGGATGCCAGATGATGGATTTGTTCAATTTAATAAACATATCATAGAGTATATGAGAGGTGTATATGTATTATTGTTAATTAGCTTGTTGGGTTATGCCGGAAGGGTTAGCGGACAGGAATCGGTCACGATCACCCAGTGTTACGAGTGGGCGAGGGCGAATTATCCGCAGATTCATCAAATGGGGTTGATCGATCAGACGGAGCGTTATAGCTTGAGTAATGTGGGCAAGGCTTGGTTTCCCCAGCTTTCGGTAAGCGGTAAGGCAAGCTATCAGAGCGACGTGACGAAGTTGCCTTTGGATGGCGATAAGATCTCCTCGCTTCTTCCCGGCTTTGAGATCCCTAGCTTGAGCAAGGATCAGTATCAAGTCGTGGCGCAGGTGGACCAGACGATTTGGGACGGTGGTAGCACCCGTTCGGCCCGTGCCTTGACTCGTGCCGAGGCGATCGCCAACCGGGAGCAATTGGAAAGTGAGTTGTATGCGCTGAACGACCGGGTGAATCAAATCTACTTCGGTTGCCTGCTGCAAGACGAGTTGATACGTCAGAACGCTTTGCTTCAAAAGGAGTTGCAGGTCAATATCGAGCGTATCAAGGCGATGATGGACAATGGCGTGGCGAATCAATCGGATCTGGAAAGTATGGAAGTGGAACTGCTGAATGCCCGCCAAAATGAGATTGAGCTAAGAGCGTCTCGCACGGTATATCGGCAGATGTTGGCGACCTTTATCAATAAACCGTTGACGGATCAAGTCGTCTTGAAGACTCCGGAGTCACCCGAGCGTTCATTGTCCACGCAAATCAACCGTCCGGAATTACGGGCCTTGGATGCTAAGAGCGAATGGATCGAGACGCAAAACAAGCAGGTAACGGCGGGCTTGATGCCTCGTATCGGAGCTTTCGTACAAGGTGGTTACGGCCGGCCGGGCTTGAATATGCTGGAGGATAGTTTCGAGCCTTATTATGTGGCCGGTGTCCGTCTTTCTTGGAATCTGGGGAAGTTGTACACGCTGAAGAACGACCGGAGGAAGATCGAGGTAAGCCGTCGCCAGATTGATGTGCAACGGGAGACCTTCTTATTCAATACCCGCCTGCAACTTTTGCAGCAAAACACGGAGATAAAGAAAATGACGGACCTGATGCGTGCCGATGACGATATCATCCGTCTGAGAACAAGCATCAAGCAGGCGGCGGAGGTGAAGCTGGAGAATGGCGTGATTTCCGTCACGGACCTAATCCGGGAGATCAACGCCGAGGACATGGCCCGGCAAACCGCCGCGGCGCATCGTGTACAGCGCTTGATGACCATTTATAATTATATGTATACAACGAATTAAATAGAGTATGACAAATACAATTGATTTATGAGACATTTGATTTTTATCAGCTTATGCAGCCTTCTATGGACGGCTTGCGGTAATACAGACAATGATTTTGACGCTTCCGGTACCTTTGAGGCAACCGAGATCTTGGTATCTTCGGAAGCCAACGGAAAGATCATGGAACTGAATATCGAGGAGGGCGATCGCTTGGATGCCGGCGCCATCGTGGGTTACGTGGATAGCACCCAGCTTTTTCTGCGGAAGATGCAACTCTCTGCCAGCCTTCGCTCGGTAGATATTCGCAAGCCGGATATCCGTAAGCAGATCGCTGTCTTGGAACAACAAATCGCCACGGCTAAGACCGAGCAACAGCGACAGGAAAACTTGGTGCGTGCGAAAGCGGGTAACCAAAAGCAACTGGACGATATCGTGAATAACATCAAATATCTCCAGAAACAACTGGATGCCCAATACTCCTCCTTAAGCAAGACGACGGGAGGTGCCGACGCCGAGGCGGAGGGCCTGCAATACCAGATCATGCAATTGGATGATCAACTGATGAAAAGCCGTATCTTCAATCCCCAGACCGGTACGGTATTGGTGAAATACGCCGAGCCGGGAGAGGTGACGGCGGCAGGCAAACCGCTTTACAAGATCGCCGATACGGACTTGCTTTATCTCCGTGCCTATGTGACGGCGGATCAGTTATCCCACCTGAAACTAGGGCAATCTCTCAAGGTCTTCGCCGACTATGGGAATGATCGCCGGGAATACCCCGGTACGATCACGTGGATATCCGAGTTTACCCCGAAAGGTATCCAGACGAAGGACGAACGGGCTAATTTGGTATATGCCATCAAGATCGCCGTCCGCAACGATGGTTATCTGAAGATCGGGCAATATGGGGAGATTAAATATGAATAACGAGATTCATATAAATCATATCACCAAGCGTTATGGCGATGTCGAGGCCCTGCGGGATCTGTCGCTGGAGATCGGCTCCGGTGAGTTGTTCGGGTTAATCGGTCCGGATGGGGCGGGAAAGACCACCCTGTTCCGTATCCTGACCACGTTGTTGCTGGCCGATAGCGGTACCGCCTCTGTCTGCGGCTTGGACGTGGTGAAAGACTTGAAGGAGATCCGTCGGCGGGTAGGGTATATGCCCGGCCGCTTCTCGCTCTACCAAGACCTGACAGTAGAGGAGAACTTGAACTTCTTCGCTACGGTCTTCAATACGACGATCGAGGAGAACTACGATCTGGTACGGGATATCTATAGTCAGATAGAGCCGTTCAAGTATCGGCGGGCGGGGAAGCTGTCCGGTGGTATGAAGCAGAAGCTGGCTTTGAGTTGCGCCTTGATCCATCGTCCGGATGTCTTGTTCTTGGATGAGCCTACGACGGGGGTCGATCCTGTCTCCCGCTCTGAGTTCTGGGATATGCTGGATCGTCTGAAACGGCAAGGCATTACGATACTTGTCTCTACGCCTTATATGGATGAGGCCTCCCGTTGCGACCGTATCGCTTTGGTGCGTTCTGGGGAATGCCTGTCTATCGATACGCCGGTAGGTATCCGTACCTCATTCGATAGGCGGCTATACGCGGTGCGATGCGCGTCGATGTATAAGTTGTTGGGAGACTTGCGGGAGTTCCCGGATACAAACTCGTGTTTCGCTTTTGGAGATGCTCATCATCTTACGTTGAGGAGGGATGGGGAGGATGTCATGAGGCGATTACAGGAATATCTGAAAGGCAAAGGTTACGCGGACGTAAGCATCGAACGCCTTGAGCCAAGCGTTGAGGATTGTTTCATGGCCTTGTAAGAGAGGGGATGTGTCGCATTTCCCCAAGATTCGACCTCGCGTCGGGTGCGAAGTCGAATCTTGGAAAAATACGGGGCTCGCGTCAGGCGCGAGGTCGAATTGCGGAAAAATGCGAGGGCTCGCGTCGGGCGCGAGGTCGAATCTCGGGAAAATGCGGGGCTCGCGTCGGGCGCAAGGTCGAATCTCGGGGAAATGCGGGGCCTCGCATTGGGCGCGAGGTCGAATCTTGGGGAAATGCGGCATTGTAATTATGAAATAAGGATAAAAAATGAAAGCGATAGAAGTAAAACAACTGACCAAACGTTTCGGCACCTTCACCGCCGTCGATCATATCAGTTTCGAGGTGGAGCCGGGCGAGATATTCGGCTTCCTCGGGGCAAACGGGGCAGGGAAGACCACCGCCATGCGTATGCTCTGCGGCTTGTCGGCCCCGACATCCGGCGAGGCCCGGGTAGCCGGTTTCGATGTCTACCGGGAGAGCGAGTCCATCAAACGGAATATCGGATACATGAGCCAGAAATTCTCCCTATACGGCGATCTAAAGGTATGGGAGAATATCCGTCTTTTCGGCGGTATCTACGGCTTGTCTAAACGGCAGCTGTCCCAGAAAACGGATGAGTTGCTGGATATCCTCGGGCTGGAAAAGGAGCGGAACACCTTGGTCGATTCCCTGCCCTTGGGCTGGAAACAGAAGCTATCCTTCTCCGTGGCGATCATCCATGAGCCCAAGATCGTTTTCTTGGATGAGCCTACCGGAGGCGTCGATCCCGTCACCCGCCGCCAGTTCTGGGAGTTGATCTATGAGGCCGCCGCCCGGGGGATTACGATCTTCGTCACCACCCATTATATGGATGAGGCGGAGTATTGTAACCGTGTCTCCATCATGGTAGACGGAAAGATCGAAGCGTTAGACAGTCCCTCCGCCTTGAAGCGGGATTTTAAGACAACGAATATGAACCAAGTCTTTCACGCCTTGGCTCGAAAAGCAACGAGAGGAGAATAAACGATGAAACAATTCATATCCTTTGTTAGAAAGGAGTTCTATCACATTTTCAGGGACGCACGCACGACAATGATCCTCTTGCTCATGCCCGTCATCCTGATCATCTTGTTCGGATATGCCATCACGACCGAGATCAAGCGTGTGCCGATCGCTATTTTCGACCAAAGCCGGGATGAGCTGACACTGAAGATGGCAGACCGCTTGAATGCCAGCGAGTACTTCGAGCTGTATACGACCGTCGATAACTATGAGGACGCCGGGGCCTTGTTTCGGCAAGGAAAGGTACACGTCATAGTTGTCTTTCCCCCTCAATACGCTTCCACGGCCGATGCCCAAGTACAAGTCTTGGCGGACGCTACCGATCCGAACGAGGCCACGCAGCTAATCGCCTATTGCTCGGCGATCATTGCGGAGCAGTTGAAAGGAGAGTCGGCGGTTGAGGGTAAAGCCATGACCCCGGTTACCTCTTTGCTCTACAACCCTCAAATGAAAGGCGCCTACAACTTCGTGCCCGGCGTGATGGGTTTGATCTTGATCCTTATATGTGCCATGATGACCTCGATCGGCATCGTGAAAGAGAAGGAGATGGGAACGATGGAAGTCCTGCTGGTCTCCCCGTTGAAACCCATCTACATCATTCTGGCCAAGGCGATTCCATACCTATTGCTGAGTATGGTGAATATCGCTACGATCTTGCTGCTATCCTATTTCCTGCTGGACGTTCCGATAAAAGGCAGCCTGCTGTTGCTGGTTTCCGTGTCCATCCTGTATGCGATCGTATCCCTCTGTCTGGGCCTGCTGATCTCCACGGTAGCCGATACCCAGCAGGCGGCTATGTTGATCAGCGGTATCGCCTTGATGCTTCCGATCATGTTGTTGAGCGGCATGATGTTCCCGATAGAGAATATGCCGGATATCCTGCAATGGTTCTCCCATATCGTTCCGGCCAAATGGTATATCATCGCCGTGAAGGACGTGATGATCAAGGGGCTTCCCGCCGTGTCGATCTTGAAGGAGATAGGGATACTGTCGTTCATGGCGGTCGTGCTGGTATTCTTGAGTGTGAAACGTTTTAAAATACGATTATAAGCTATGTTACGATATTTGTTAGAGAAAGAGTTCAAGCAGATCCGTCGGGACCGGTTCATGCCGAAGATTATCTTCATCATCCCGATCATGCAGTTGATCATCTTACCTTTTGCCGCTAATTTCGAGATGCGAAATATCAACCTTAGCATTGTGGACAACGATCATTCCGTCACCTCCATGCAATTGGTAGATAAGGTACTATCCTCCGGATATTTCCGCCTGACAGACCGGTCGGATCGTTACGACGAGGCGCTGACCTCGGTGGAGAGCAATGAGTCCGATATCATTCTGGAAATCCCCTCTGATTTCGAGCGGGACTTGGGTAAGGAGGGCAGGGCGGACGTGATGATCGCCGCTAACGCCGTGAACGGAACCAAGGGCGGCTTGGGTAGCTCCTACCTCTCCTCGATTATACAGGATTTCAATAGGGAGAAAGGCTTCGCCTCTATGGGATCGGGCAGGGGAGTGGCTTCGATTAACCTGTTTAATCCCCACTTGAGCTACAAGATCTATATGGTTCCCGGCATCATGGTATTCTTGCTGACGATTATCGGGGGATCGATCTCCGCCTTGAATATCGTGAGCGAGAAGGAGAAAGGGACGATCGAGCAGATAAACGTCTCGCCCGTACCCAAGTCCCTGTTCCTGCTGTCGAAGCTGATCCCTTTCTGGGTGATAGGCTTTGTCCTGCTGACGGTGGCGATCCTCATCGCTTGGCTGATCTACGGCTTGGTGCCGGAGGGGAGTTTCGGGGTGATCTATTTGTTTGCCGCCGTATATTTGATCGCTTTTACGGGATTTGGCTTGGCGATCTCCTCCTTCTCGTCCACACAGCAACAAGCGATGCTTACGGCGTTTTTCTTCTTGATCATTTTCGCCTTGCTAAGCGGATTGTTCACGCCGATCAGCAGTATGCCGGAATGGGCGCAGAAGATCACGCTGGCGAACCCGGTGCGTTATTTCGTGGAGGTGATACGTATGGTCTATTTAAAGGGGAGCGGCTTTGCCGATTTACGGGGACATTTTGTGATTGTCTGTCTATTTGCTGTTTTTTTTAATCTGTTAGCGGTAATTAGTTATCGTAAAAAGGGGTAGTTCGGAAATAAATGTTTTCTTTGTATCCCGTTTACGGATTATAAACTAATACAGCGAAAAAACATGTCATTTATCATTGTCGTACTTTGTTTGGCCTTATTGATTGTCTTGATATCCTACTTTAAGGTGGATGCTTTCATCGCGTTTCTGATCTCCTCTATCTTGGCGGGCATCGCTTTGGGCATTCCGTTGGAGAAGCTGCCGGACTCGGTGAATAACGGTATCGGGAGTATCTTGGGTGGGTTGACGTTGATTATCGTATTAGGCGCTATGCTAGGCAAGTTGGTGGCCGAGAGCGGAGCGGCACAGAAGATCGCTTCCGTGATGGTGTCGCTTTTTGGTACTAAGCATATACAATGGGGGCTGATGGTGACAGGCTTTGTCGTGGGTATTCCGTTATTTTATGGGATCGGATTTGTGTTGTTGGTGCCATTGATCTTCTCGATCGTGTATAAATACAAGCTTCCGGCGGTCTATATCGGGTTGCCGATGTTGGCGGCGTTGTCCGTGACGCATGGATTCCTGCCCCCGCATCCGTCTCCGGTAGCCTTGGTGGTACAGTTCAACGCGAATATCGGCCTTACGCTGATCTACGGTTTATGTTTGGCGATTCCGGCTATCATTATCGCCGGGCCGGTGTTCGGCAGTCGGTTGAAACATATAAAATCCGGTCCGGTCACGTTGTTCGAGCAGAAAGAGGATAGCGGGAGATATAGCATGCCGGGCAAGGCGAATAGTTTTATCAGCGCTACGTTGCCTGTCTTTTTACTGATTATCGTGACGGTTATTCCTTATTGCTTTAAGGATATGGGCGAGATGGCGAGCGGGATAGTCTCTTTTATTGGTGCTCCTTCCATTGTAATGCTGATCGCCTTGTTGTTCGCTACATATACGCTGGGCATCCGGCAGGGACGTAGTATCAAGTCGGTTATGGCAGTCTATGGGGAGGCCGTGAAAGATATCTCTATGATCCTTTTGATCATCGCGGGTTCCGGTATCTTCAAGCAGATCATGGAGGATAGCGGGGTAAGCAATGAGCTGGCGACAAGTCTGGAGCAATTGCCCGTTCATCCGTTGATCTTGGGTTGGTTGATCTCTGCCGTGATCCGTTTGTGCGTGGGATCGGCTACGGTGGCGGCGTTGACGGCGGCGGGCGTGGTGATGCCTTTAGTTACGCAAACGGGTGCGAACCCGAACTTGATGGTTTTATCTTTAGGAGCGGGTAGCTTGATGTTCTCGCATGTCAACGATTCCGGCTTCTGGATGTTCAAGGAATATTTTAACCTAAGCATAAAGGATACGATCTGCTCATGGTCTATCATGGAGACGATCGTGTCGGTCGTAGGATTGATCGGGGTAATGATCTTAAATATGATTGTATAATAAAAGAATGATTGAGCAATGAGAAAGAGATGGCTGCTTAGTATCGTTATTATGCTTTTTCCTTTCGTCGCCTCGTTTGCGGCGGACCCGGAGGAAGGTACTTATCCAACGGTCGGGAGGCTTTTTCATATAGCACGAAGCGTGAATAAGAACTTGGTTTGTTACGATGTGAATCTGAGAGATGGTAAGCTGGATACACATGATCCCTTGAACGTTTATTGGGTCAATCGGGAAAAGCATCCGGGGGAAACCAATGGCTTGAGCTATATCCAACGGAAAATGGCTTATGGGTATAAACTGATCTCGGCGAGTGATAATGCTTGTGTATGCTCATTGACCGCTTATCCCTCCCGCCAGTTGACGATTACCAAACGTGATTCCCGCTATGTATGCTACATAACGATCAACAACCAACAGGCGATTCTCCAATCCCTCTACGTTAAAGCCAGCTCCAAGAATCCTTTAAGCGTCGAGTATGTAGAGCTACAAGGAATCTCTGTCGCCACGAATCAACCGGTAACGGAAAGAGTCAGGAAATAGATCAATATATTTTTTTACTAACATATAAATGAAAGAAATTATGAGCATGATTAACGCAGATGAGAATTTTGAGAAATTAGGGTTGACCTTACCTCCCGCACCGGCTCCGGCCGGGGTTTACAAGCCTTGTGTGATAGATGGCAAATACCTGTATCTTTCCGGTCACGGGCCTGTGCGGAATGATAAGTCCTTGATCATCGGACGTATCGGTAAGGACTTGACGATGGATGAAGGCAAACTCGCCGCCCAGCAAGTAGGACTTACCATGTTGGCGACCATCCAGGCGAACCTTGGTAGCTTCAACAAGATAAAGAGAGTGATCAAGGTATTGGGTATGGTAAATTGTACGCCCGATTTCGGAAAGCATCCTTATGTGATCAATGGCTGTAGCGAGTTGTTCGCCGCCGTATGGGGGCCGGATAACGGTGTAGGTACCCGTAGCGCCGTAGGATTCGGTTCTCTTCCCGATAATATTCCTGTAGAGATAGAGGCTTTGTTCGAATTATACGAATAAGCCATGGACGATTGGTACGTCATAAGTAATGTAGACCGGATAGACTCGCCAGCCTTGGCGTTCTATCCGGATCGTATTTCCGGCAATATCGAGTTGGCCAAGAGGATCATAGGCGATACGAACCGGCTTCGTCCGCACGTGAAGACGAATAAGGCGGCTGAGGTATCCCGCATGCTGCTGGATGCCGGAATCCGGAAGTTCAAGTGCGCTACGATTGCCGAGGCCGAGATGCTGGGGCATATTAATGCCCCCGATGTATTATTAGCCTATCAGCCGGTAGGCCCGAAGATTTCCCGCTTATTAGATTTGATAAAGGCATATCCCGCCACCCATTACTCCTGCTTGGTAGACCAAGCGGAGAATGCCCGTGCGATCTCGGCTCTTTGCGAGGCCGGGAATATCACCTTGGATGTCTTTATCGATCTGAACGTGGGAATGAATCGTACCGGAGTCCTCCCGGAGAGAGCGGAGGCGCTGGTGGATGCCATCCTGCCGCTGAAGTCTCTGCAGATTATCGGGTTGCATGGCTACGACGGACATATACATGACGCGGAGCTATCGGTACGTTGCCAAGGTGCGGATGCAGCGTACGCCTTGACCGAACGTGTGTTCCGGGAGATATCCCGCAAGTTTGCCTATCCATTGGTAAAGGTGATGGGAGGTACTCCTACATTCCCGATGTACGCGAAGCGGAAGGATTGCGAATGCAGTCCCGGCACGTTTGTGTTCTGGGATTGGGGGTATGGAAACGCTTATCCGGATATGCCGTTCAAGGTAGCCGCCTTATTGATAACCCGGGTCATTTCCGTGCTGGATGAGCATCATGTTTGTGTAGATCTTGGTTACAAGGCGGTAGCCTCGGAAAGTCCTTTGCCCCGTGTGTTTTTCTTGAATCATCCGGAGGCGAAACCTATCTCCCAGAGCGAGGAGCATCTGGTCTTGGAAGTCCCGGACAGTCGGCTCTATCCATTAGGTTCCGTATTCTATGGCATTCCCGTTCATATTTGTCCTACGGTCGCTTTATACGACAAGGTTTATGTGATCCGGGATCGTGAGGCGATCGGCGAATGGCCTATCATTGCCCGTTCACGTCGCATCACCTATTAACGGTAATCAAATTTTCAATTATCAATTATCAACTCTCAATTAATAAAATGAATAAGCCATTTATTATCGACGCCCATCTCGACCTTAGCATGAACGCTTTGGAGTGGAACCGGGATTTGCGTCAACCCCTAAAGGAAATAAACCGGAGAGAAATCGGTATGACCGATAAGCCCGACCGTGGAAACGCCACTATATCGTTTGAGGAACTGCGTAAAGGAAACGTCGGGTTAGTAGTCGCCACCCAGATCGGTCGCTATGTAGGGCCGGATAATCCACTTCCCGGTTGGCATTCCCCGGAACAAGCTTGGGCGCAGACCCAAGGCCAACTTGCTTGGTATAAGGCGATGGAAGAGGAGGGCCAGATGGTCATGATCCGGGATAAGAAGGCCTTGGATACGCATCTGGCTCTTTGGAAAGACGGTGAACCCGCCGACAAGAAGCCGATCGGTTATGTATTAAGTATCGAGGGAGCCGACTCGTTCATCACGGTGAATCATATGGAAAGGGCGTATGCTTATGGCTTGAGGGCGGTTGGCCCGGCACATTACGGCCCCGGAAGATATGCCAACGGTACGGATTCTACCGGTCATCTGAATGCCATGGGGAAAGAGTTGTTGCGTACCATGGATCGCTTGGGTATGATTCTTGACGTGACCCATTTATGTGATGAGGCTTTCTGGGATGCGTTGGATTTGTATAAGGGACCGATTTGGGCGAGCCATAACAACTGTCGGGCCTTCGTAGATCACAACCGCCAGTTTAGCGACGAGATGATCAAGGCGTTGATAGAGCGTGGCGCCGTGATCGGTATCGCCCTAGACGCTTGGATGATGGTACCGAACTGGGTGCGAGGCGAGTCTACTCCAAGAGGCATGAACTGTGGTATGGAGATTATGGCGAACAATATCGATCATGTCTGCCAATTGGCCGGAAACGCGAACCATGTGGCTATCGGCAGTGATCTGGATGGTGCTTTCGGTACGGAGCAATGCCCGTATGACCTAGTAACGATCGCCGATCTCCAAAAGATATTCCCGATCCTTCAATACCGTGGCTTTACGGACGATGCTATCAACCGTATCGCCTCTGGTAACTGGATTGAGTTCTTACGGAAGCATTTACCGGAATAAGTTACTGCAATCCGGGTTGCAGTGATACCGCGATGCGGATTGCAGCGTCACTGCATCCGCATCGCGGTAAAAAGACAAACACGGTGAATCTATTTTATATCTGCAATACCAAGACGAACCGGCATCCCTTCTTATATTCCTTATCGATAGATAGGGTTCCGTTTAATTTACTAACCATCAGTGCGCAGATGGGTAATCCCAAACCATCGCCTTGCGCTAGATCCTTCGCCTCATTGAATGGCTTGAATAAGTTCTCTTTTAGATCATCCGGTATGCCTGTACCATTATCGGTAATGATAAATTGGCAAACATGAGCGCCTTTCCGTTTAAATTCCAGACGGATGTTACCGCTGGAAGTATATAATGCGGCATTCTTTAACAAATGTAATAAGACTTGCTCCAGATGCTCGGCGTTCGTCTTAATCTCCAATTGGGGCACGTCTGTTACGAGATTGACCTCCGGCTGAATATCCCCTTTAACCTTTTCCACGATTTTCTTACTGAAGTTTCCTACATTAAAAGAACTAACCTCATACGGTTCCATCAACGTATTCTCCAAGGAGGAAAGCTCTTGGATATGAACCGTAAACTGTTTCAAAGCCTCTACCCGTGTCCATACATCCTCGGCCTGCTTCGGAGCTACCGCCTGTAATTCTTTGGCGGATGCGCTAAGCTTGTTCAAGGTAGGCTCCATCTGAACCGATATGTTTTGGATGAATTGGGCTTGTTGTTCGCTATGCTCGTTTGTCGTCTGGATGATTTTCTTTAATTTCTTGTTCAGCACAATAAAGCGTAATAGAAGGAATCCCAAGAAAAGCAAGGCGGCTATCAGGATTACCACGAATGTGATAAGTCCGACAATCATATATTGCTTAACAGACAATTTATCGTCTTTCTCCTGTATTGTCTGTAGGCTCTGATCGTATTTTTGCTGTAATGCCCCTAGTTTATCCTCTGCCGTAAGAGCCTTTACGGAATCCGTCCATACGATGTATTTGTCGTAGGTACGTTCCATCAGTGGGGCGTTGTTTGCCTTACGAGCGATAGAGATCAGGTTCCGGTAGCAATCGTTCACCTTCTCGTATTCTTTTTTCTCCTTATACTGGTTGATCAGTTTCTGGAAAGCAGCATCCCCCTGCTCGTTTTGCCCGAACGTATAATAATAACCTGCTTGGGTATATAATAAATTGTTCGATAACTTCTCATCGCCCGCTTGGCTGGCCAGATTATCTAATGTATTGAGTTGAACTTGCGCTTGGGCGGCGTTCTTTAGCTTAATATACATTTCCAACCGCTCTTTCGTTACTTGGAAGCGTTGCTCATAGAGCGATTTCTGCAACTTCTGTTCCTCGGTTAAGATGAATTGGTTCATCTGGCGGCAAAGATCGAATGCCTCTTGGTAATAATTCTCGCGATAATATAGATAAGCCGCCTGCGTACCGGCATCGATCGCTTGTTTGTAATCACCTTTTTGGGATAAGCTCTTGTAAGCTTGTAAAAAAAGATAACGAGCTTTGGTGTAGTCTTTTTTTTCCAGGCTGCTTTGTGCCTGTGTCATAAATTGATTCGTCGTGTTTTGCGCCTGTGTGACAGGGTAGAAACAAAGCATAAAAGATAGTAAAAGATAAATGACCCT
>OOBJ01001716.1_pt1 | contig 12813 bp, 6 predicted proteins | sample 1671331 | NCBI WGS metagenome assembly OOBJ01 (sample SAMN06348145, study PRJEB24527) | human gut metagenome | biome: human gut; feature: ankylosing spondylitis patient; material: feces | host: Homo sapiens | place: China | collected 2015-10 | reverse complement strand
GGGATAAGGAGCAGCCATGTCCAACGCACCCACGCACTCTGTCCACAGCGCAATCACAGCAGGATCGCTGCTCCTAGTCCTCTTTTTACTTTTAGGCTGCATGACACCGGATGCCGCGCTCGCCGTCGACGGTTATGAATCGCTCGGATTCCGCACTATCAGCAATGAATGCGGTCCTTTTGAAGTTGGCAAATACGAGGCACAGGATTCTTCGATTGCCTACTGCATGAACCAGGAGCGCTTTGGCCCTAGCACACCGGGCGGACCCTGGCTCACCTATAATCAGGGCTGGGTATGGCTCGAAGACGAATTCGCGGCCATCATCTGTCATGGCTACCCCACCGCCACATCCTTTGGCGGGCATAACCTATCCCCCGATCGAGCACGTGCCGCAACCCAACTTGCCGTCTGGATGCTCAACGGCACCACCCATACCGACGGATCATTCTCATATACAACCGCCCGGGGCGTCACAGAGAGGGGAAATTTTTCCGGCGACAATGAGGTCGTTGCCGCAGCGCGCTGGCTCCACGACGGCGCCAAGTCGGGAAGCATTAAAGCCGCACCGCATCGCGCGCGGCGCTATTTGGGAGCTGTGTCGGGCGGCAGTAAACGTCAAGACATGCTCTACGTGCTCCCGGCCGTCTCCGTATCCTTCCAAAAACAGTCAGCCAACGCCGCCATCACGAGCGAAAACGATACCTACAGGCTCGACGGAGCGAGGTTCGACATCTATGAGAGCGTCGGCGACAAGCGTGTCGGCAGCATCCAGATGGACAGCAGCGGTCGCGCGCAGGCGACACTTTTGCCCAACGCGGCATATTACCTGGTCGAAACCAAAGCTCCGGCGGGTTATATCCCCAGGAGTGACCACATCGCCTTTTCCACCGGCAATGACGGCGGGAATGTCGTCATCGATGAGCAGCCCGGTACCATTACCCTGCGCATCGCAAAGGTCGATGCCGCGACAGGGGCAGGCCCTCAAGTCAGCGCGTCACTTGCCGGCGCTGAGTTCACCTGCGTCTCACAGTCTACCCCGGGCTGGACGCACACCCTCACGACGGATGAGGACGGCCGGGCAACACTTACCGACATCCCCCTGGGCATCTTTAGCATCTATGAGTCGAGAGCTCCCGAGGGTTATCTGCCCTCCAATGAAACCTGGAGCTATACCATCGGTGCCGACCAGCTCGGAGACGCGGGCGTCGTTGAACTCGAGCGTCGCATCCCCAACATCCCCATCGCTTTTGACCTCGAGATTTCAAAGTTCAAGGACTGCGGTAATAGTGACGAATCTGGTGTAGAGCAGCCGGCGGAAGGCGTGGTCTTTGAAGTGGCAAGCAACACTTCGCAGCAGGTTGTTGGAACGCTGACCACCAATATCTACGGCTTCGCATCGACCAAAGACCAGGCCGGAGCATGGTTTGGCGCAGGAGAGCGCCCCGATGGCGTCAGCGGAACCATACCGTATGACCGTGCCGGCTACACCATTCGTGAGGTTGTCGACACTGTGCCCGACGGCTTTAAGCAGGCAGGGGAATGGACTATCACAGCAGAGCAGATCACGGACGGCGCAGAGCTTCAGTACATCGTAGACAACCACGCCCTGTCGACACATCTTCAAATCGTGAAGCGCGATGCTCAGACCGGCAACGCCGTACCACGCGCTGGGTTCACCTTTCAGCTGCTCAACGGCGACCGTGAGCCCATCTCGCAAACATCCTGGCATCCCGCCCATACCGTTATGAATACCTTTACGACCGATGAAACCGGCACCGTCACCCTACCCGAATCGCTTAACCCGGGCACGTATTACATACGAGAGACTTCCGCCAAGGAACCGTATCTTGTTGGTGAAGATCTGGAGATAACGATTCCCGCCGACATGAACTTAACGCCCGTCGCGGTCGCCTCGTTTTACGACGACGCGGCAACAGGAAGCATCGAGATCGTCAAGAACGATGCCGTAGGTGGGCGCGCCCTTGCCGGTGCTGTTTTTGATATCCGTGCCGCGGGCGATATCGTGCGCCCCGACGGCAGCATTGCTGCCCTGGACGGCGAAACCGTCACATCCATCACGACCGACGAGCGGGGATTTGCGTGCGCGACTCATCTTTCACTGGGGTGCGGAACCGCCACCTATGAGGTAATCGAGGTGCAGGCACCCGAAGGTTACCTGCTCGACCAAAGCGTCCACACCGTCGAGCTGTCGTATGCCGGTCAGGAAACACCCGTGATCAATGCGCACCTCGATGTTTCTAACGACTACACCAAAATCGACATCTCCAAAGTAGATTTGACCGGCAAACAAGAAGTGGAAGGCGCCCGGCTCTCCCTCCACGGTGCCGACGGAACCGAAATTGACGCTTGGACCTCCTCTGACAAACCGCATCGCATCGAGCATCTTTTGCCCGGCACCTACACCCTGTGCGAAGTGATGCCCCCGCGCACTTACGACCTTGCCGAAGACATGACGTTTGAAATTAAGGCCACAGGAGAAGTGCAGACGGTAACCATGAAGGACGCACCCATCGAGATCGAGGGCAGAGTCGACAAGCGGCAAGAGATCGCCCGCCCTATCGGTAAGGGTCTCGTCGCCAACGGCGATGGCAAAAACCGAGCCGTGGCACAATCCGATGCGGACGGCTCCTTCTCTTATACGCTCGATGCTAAAAATGAGTCGAATACCTGGGTTGATGAATTCACCATCACTGACGATCTCGAATGCGCCAAGGAAGGCACTGCCAAACTCATCGCCATCGAAACCCCTGTCGCGACCGGGGACATCGACGGTCTTTGCAACGTGTGGTATCGAACGTCTCCAGTGGGAAGTATCGATACGGGCGAACAGACCAATGCAACGCTCAGCGCCGGGCATGACAACCCCTGGCTCGAAACGGACGAGGTCAAAAAGCTCCTAGGTGACGATTTGCGCATGGTCGATTACGGCGATTGGCGTCTTTGGAAAGCCGATATCCCAACAACGGAGTCGGTCACCCTCGAGGCAAAAGAGCTCGCTCTTTTGGACGATACCGCCGTCACGGGCATTCGTCTTGAGTACGGGGCCGTATCGGCCGACTTCACGACAAGAGGCGCTGCAGAATCTTGGACCCGCGAGGACCTCAAAGACGAGCATGACGACCTTGATGATGTGAGCGCCGTCCTTGACTCGGATATTCACGGTGCCGTCATCCATATGCAGGCCGCGTCGTCTTACACGCCTCAGACCGCACTCGCCAACAGCGCTCGCGTTGACCTCTGTCGCAATGGCGGCGGTAGCAACCTTGAATCACATGACGAGGATCGCGTCATCCAGCGATGCGCCATGCCGCAAGATTTACCGGCAACGGGCTCCCTTCCCATTGCCGCCTGCCTCACCGCCTTCGTGACCTCCGGCGCCGCGGCAATCTGGTTTGCCCATCTAAAGCTGGCGTCAAAACGTCGCTGACGCAATAAAAAAGAGGCGAGCCCGTCTCCCGGCTCGCCTCTTATTCGTTCGTGGCGAAATGGCTATTCCCCAGATGCAGACCCACCGTCGATGAGCGCTTGATCGGACTCGGAGATGCCATCGGCTCCCAAACTCTGCTCGTGCTCCACTTCTTCGCTAATCGTGGACTCAGGCGTTGAGCCTTTAACGCCCACGATATACGCGGCCCCGAAACCAAGGACAATGGCGATCAGGGCCAAGATGAGATAGACGGGCCAGTGGCGCTTGATGTACGAAAACACGCAGACTCCTTATAGGTCAACCTACGAACGACGAATGACCTCGGTCACGACCTCGGACACCGTAGCGATATTTGTCGGATTGACGTTGTACGGCAGATCGTCCTCAGTGTGAGCGCATGCCAAACGTGGGCCGTCGACGCCGGCAATGGTAAGGGCGCGTCGGCTTGCCTCGAGAGCAGCATAGGCATCGGTCTTGGCATAGGGCATCTCAAATGCACCGCAATCGACATGGAACGACTTGCACACCTTGTTGACCAAGTTCATGATGCGTCGGTCACCCTTGAGCAGCTGCTGCTCGCCCTCGACCGTCACGACCGAAAGCCTACCGGCACCAATGGACTCAAGGTTGATAAAGAACACGCCGCGGAGCTTGTCGCGATGCGCGGCCAGGAACGCCTTCATGCCGGCGCCGTCGCAATCGGAAGCGCCTATAGCCACAAACCAGATGTCGTGGCCAAGCAGCTCGTCATCGCCCATGGAGGCAACGGCAGCGAGCATATCCTCGGCGGAAGCTCCATCGGAAGACGTGGCACCGCCCTTCCAGCCGTCGTCGTCATCCTCGAAGTTATCCCACGAGCCGATACCGCGACCAGACTTCTTGGCGTCGTAATCATCCTCGACACCAAGCCAATCGCTCATGCTGTCCTGCTCGTTTTTCTTTTTGCGACCGAACAGACCGCCCAAGCCGCGCTTTTGCGGCTTGGCGGCCGGAGCGGCAGGAGCCGAGATAGTCTCAAGCGGCTGAACATCCGAGCTGACCGGCATGGGGGGAACAACCGGAGCCGATGTGGGCTCGGGCCCCTGTGCCGTCGCGAAGGGATCGTTAACCTGAGCCGAAGGGTCGGGAAGGTCGAACAGCGAGGTGCGCGAGGCGACATTGGCCTGCTGCATCGAAGGCATCGAGGGATCGGGGACCGAGGCCAGCGGAGACGCAGAGGGCATGGGAGCCGGCGCGGATGCCGGGTCGGGAACGTTCATGTTCGGGCGCGGCGACGCCTGAGACGAGATTTGAGCCATCAGAGCATCGACCGTCTCGGCCTGCGACGGAGCAGCATTGGCAACCGTGGCGCCGGGATCACTCGGCGCGGGCATGGTGAAGATCTGCGTAGAGTAGGGCCTCGACTCATCCGCCTGCGGAGCTTCGGGGGCCACGGGCTCAGGCTCTTGCTCGGAGCTGTCCGCAGCGACCTGTTCCGCCACAGATTGATCCTCGACCGTATCGGGCGCAGCGGGCTCGTCCTCGACAGGAGCGGAAAGGGGCTCGGCGATAGCGGTGCCCTGCTTCTCAAACGTCATCGTGGCATCAAACGACACAGTGCTGTCGACCGGCTGTTGGGTTTCGAAAGTCGCCGTCTCCCCGGCAACATCCGCAGGCGAAGGCTGCGGCGCCTCGAAAGACGTCGTGGCGTCGGCAACATCAACAGATACCGGCTGCTCGGCGTCGTTTTGCTCAAATTCCTGTGCCGCGCGCTCGCGCTCGGCCTCGGCCGCCTGTTGCTGGGCTGCAGCCTCGCGCTCGGCTGCCTCGCGGGCAGCGGCGCGCTTTTCCTCAAAGTCGTCAACGAGTTTCTTGCCCTTTTCGAATGCCCCCTTAAAGAAATGGGAGGCGCTGGCACCGATCGAAGAAAACGCGGAAGCGATATCGGCATGGGGCGTCGTCACCGGAAGCTCGGCAGAAAAATCGGTGTCGCTCTCGTAGGACACACGCTGCGGATACGCATCGTAGTCGTCCTCGGTATTATCGAGCTCCTCGGGCGCCGGGGCAGGCGCCATGACGTCCAGACCGGCTGCGGGATCGATAGCAGTCTCCGCATCGGCTTCCGTCTCGACGGCATTGGCCTCATCGGGCTGCGCAGCCACGACCGGATCGGGCTGGGGCGCGGGCTCGAACGTCGGCTCCTCGCCCTCTTCGTAATCGAGCGTACAGGACTCGGGAAGCATTCCCAGGGCACGGATGGCATCCGAGCCAAACCGGATGTTGCCGGCGGCATTGCGATAAAGCTTGGGCTCGGGCTCGGCCTGCTCGGCCGCGGCAGGCTCCTCTGCCGACTCGGCAGCGGACTCGTCTGCAACGGGCTCCTCGGCCGGAATATCTTGGACCTGGGACTCGGGTGCAATGACGCCAATCAGGGTCTCGTCGGCAGAAGCACCTTCGAATCCATCGATTTGCTCATCAAAAGCCTCGCCCTGCTCACCCTCGGGAGCGACCGGCTGGCCATACTCATCCTCGGTATAGGCAGGCTCTTCGTACTCGATGGTATTGCCGTAATCGTTTTGCTGCTGGGCCGCGGCGTACTCGGCTGCCGCGCGCGCCATCTCCTCGGCGCGACGCTTCTGCTCGCCAAAATACGTGTCAAACGGAATATCGTCAGGGAACTCGTTCTCACCCTGATAGGGGGCGACGTTATCCATGACACCCAGCATGGCGGCAACAGAGGACTTGTTGCAAACCGAGCCGGACGTGTAGGGAAGGACAAAACGATTGGAAATGATATTGGCGGCATTGGCGAGCGCCACGAGGGAGGCAAGGATCGCGACAATCCACAGCAGGACCTTCAACGCGCCGGGAAGCGGCAAGATGCGCAGGATGGCAATAGCCGCGGGAGCAATCGTGGCAATCGGGAGCAATTTGGCGATCAGCGCTCGGTACGGCGCATAGGGCTCGCGAGCGAGCAGTTCGGCGCGCGGGGAGTCATAGTGCGCGACGACGACAACCGGGCGATTGCGCGGAGAGGCAAGCGGGCCCGACGCCTTGTGGTAGGCGATGACGTTTTGGCTCACGCCCGTCTTGCCCAGGCGCGAGATCACGGGACGCCCGGTTCTCTCGAGCACATAGAGCACGGCTCCGACAATGGCCAACAGGGTGCCGACTAAGCCGATACCGCCACCGATGCCCATAAGCAGGGCACCGGCGAATGCCAGAATGCCCGTAACGGCAAACGCCATCCTGCTCGGCGCGGGAGCATTAAACTCCTGCACCTCGGGATCAAAGCCGTGGTTGCGGAAAATTTGAGCGATATCTTCGGCAGCCAAGCGCTCTTCTTCGCTGCACGCCGGCGTGATGCCAGTGTTCTGCAACAGGTGGTTAATATAGTTCTGGGTGTTCGCCATATGCGCTCCACATCCATAATCCGACAAATAGGCCCAATGTATGCACATTAGAACCGTATATAGTCGAAAGTATACCCCGAGCGGGCGCAAACGGCCGAATTCTGGGCATCTTAACGCCCCAAGCGGACAAGGATATAGCCTAATCTCCATATCGGACTAAAATCATGGCATCAAACACCTTCCCATGCGAGGATTCTATGACGGCAAGCGATACAACCGTAACGAATAAAAAGGGGGCGCCGGAACCCGGTTTCGACAAGACCGCCCAGCGCATCCTCAATCTGTTCTTTGTCCTCAACAGCTCTCCCGAGCCATTGACCACAGAGCAAATTGTCCTGGATTCCGATCTTGGCTATGGGTCGGGCAATATCGACTCGGACAAGCGCAAGTTTCGCCGCGATCGCGAAAAACTCCTCGAACGCGGAATCACGATCAAGGAAGTCCGCGCAGCAGGCGCCCAAGAAACCGAAGAAAGCGCGTGGACCATCGATCGCGAGCACACGTTTGCGGCCGGTGGCCTCATCACCGCAGACGACGCGGACATCTTGCTCGACGCTATCGACCAGACCCTTGCGACCGGTTCGGCCGCGTTTGCCACGCCGCTTGCAGACATACGCTCCAAGATCGCCTACCTCACCGGCGCATCGACCGCAGAAGAGCCTCCCGCCCGTCGCTTACCCGCCGTCGATGCGGTGTGGAGCGCTTTCGCCGAACGCTGCGCACTGCGCTTTTTGTATCAAAACGGGCACGGGGAGCAAAAAGAGCGCACCGTCTGCGTATACGGCATGTTTGAGCACGAGGGTGTGGCGTATTTTTGCGGACTCGACAACGCCACCGATGAAATCAGGACGTTTCGCTGCGACCGTATCGTTCGCGCATGGCGCCCCTCGAAGGCCTACTCCATCCCCGCCGACTTTAACCTGAACGATCGCCTGTTCTTCGAGTTTGATTTTGCCGATTGCAAGCCCGTTATGGCGACCTTTTCGTTTGCCCCACAAGCCCAGGCCGACATGGTCAGCGGCCTAACGCGCGGTCGCGGGGAGCTCACGCACACCGAAGAGGGTTGGACCTGGACCGTCGGCGTGCGCGACCTTAATGCCGCTGCCTCGTTTTGTATGGAGCACGCCATGGACGGCATGAGACCCGTTGCCCCCGATGCACTTAAACTGGCGTGGAACCACCTCATCGAAAGGACGGTGCACGAGCATGCCCGTGCGTAAACTCACCAGCGAGCAAAGGCTCTCGCGTGCGATTGACATCATGGAGGCCCTCTACGCTGCCGGTGAGACCGGTATGACACGAGGGGATATCTGCAGCCGTTTTGATATCACGGGTGCGGCGCTCGACGAAATTATCGATATCGTCTCGACCCTCGCTGACCGTGAGTCGGGCGCACGCATCATCTGCGAGCGCCACGGCGAGTGCATCATCCTGACAGGCGATGCGGGGCGTGTGCTGCCCTTGCGCCTAAGTGCCGCCGAAGGTGCCGTGCTCAACCACGAACTCGAATCGATGGGAATCGACTCTCGGGCAGCAGAGCGTATCCGACACGCCCTCCTACCCGAGAAACTCGGCTACAACCAGCGCGTCGTCGATACCGTTGCCCGAGGATCGCACTGGCAACAGCTGAACTGCGCGATTCAAGACGGCGTTCGATGCCGCATCATCTACCGTTCGATGGACGACACACGGCCGCGTGAGCGTCTCATCGACCCCCTGCGCATCGCGACGCATGGCGACCAAACCTATCTGATTGCCTGGGATGTCGAAGTCGACGAGCAGCGCTCCTACCGCATGGACAAAATCGAAGGCCTTACCCTTACCGACGATTCCGTGGAGCGCCACGCGCCCGCGTCCTTGTCCCTCCACGAATCCCTTTCCCAAGCGGAGCAGAGCGCAAAACTCCTCATGCCGCTCGACATGGCAGAGCGCCTAGACTGGGCCGGCATCATGTCGATTGAGCCAAACGGGGCAGACATGGCGACGGTGACCGTGCGTTATGGGTCAGAGCATTGGCTGTTCTGCCAGGTAATCGCAGCGGGCGGAGCCATCCGCATACTGGATGACCCCGCCCAGGCATTGCGTCTATGCGATATGGCGAAGAGCCTGACCTGCCCGCTTTAACGGCGTCGCTCGTGGCGTGCACGCCACAGCTGCAAATAATGACCGATCTGTGCCGACTCGATACGCTGGTAGGAAGTCGTGGGCAGCGACGTCAAGAACTTCTTGCCGTAGCCCTTTGTCACCAAGCGCGGATCTGCCAAGATGAGCACACCGCAATCAGTCGACGAGCGGATGAGACGGCCGGCGGCTTGCTTGACTTCGAGCACCGCCTCGGGCAGCGAGTAGCGCGCCCAGGCGCGGTCTTCGCGCAGGTTGCGCTCACACGAAAGAGGATCCGTGGGGCTCGAGAACGGCAGCTTGGGGATAATGACGCAACGCAGTGTCTCGCCGCTGGCGTCAAAGCCCTCCCAAAAGGCCTTGAGCGCAAAGAGCGATGAGGTCGGCTCGTTGATAAACCGATCGCGCAGGCGACGCGGGGACGAGTTGCGCTGCTGGCAATTGAGCTCCAGGCCCGCTCGCGCCAATTTGGGCTCGACACGGGCATACAGGTCCTCCATGTCGCGCCTGTTAGTGAAGAGCGTGAGCACCGATCCACCCATGGCGAGATGGGCATCGACCAGCACACGCTCGAGCGCCGACAGATAGTGCTCGCGATCGCGCGGATCGGGAATGTCCCCCGCCACGACCACGGCCATATTCGAGTCAAAGTCATAGCTCGAATCCAGGTGCAGCGATGAGGATGTCGACTCACCGATGCGATCGAGGCCGACAGCATGGTTGAAATGCTCAAAGCTCTTGGACACCGTCATGGTCGCCGAAGCGAAGATGGCCGTGTGCACTTCGGGCAGCCACTCGTTCGCCAAGGCCTCGCCGATATCGATGCGCTCGGCGGTCATAGACTCCCCGCCCGCGCGCAGCCGACGGTTCACCTGCAGCGAGTACACATAGTGCTCATCCGTACCCTCAATGATGAGTTTGAGGTTCTCGTCCAGCTCGTGCAGACGGCGCGAAATGTCGCCTAGGTCGACAACGACCTCGGGCTTATCGGCGGCGACGGTCTGCACCAGCGCGTCTACGCTTTTATCCGCCTGGTCCAGCGCATCAATTGCGGTATGGGCCGACTGCAAAAAATCGTGCCAGTCATCCGACTCGCGCAGCTCGGGGCCAATCCACAGATTCGCGTTATCGTAGCTCCCACGGGCGCGACGGCCGAGCTCGCGCACACCATCGAACACATCGGCAATCGCCATGCTCGCGCGGGCAACCGTCGACGTCGCTTTGGCGGTGAGTCCCAGGTAGAGCGTGGAGCCCTCGGAAGTGGCCAGGTCACGGGAAACTTGACTCAGCGCGCCGGCACTCGACCCACCCAAGCGCTCAAACAGCACGCGCGACTCATCTGCCGAAACCACGCGCGCCCATTGGCGACGGGCCTCGCGCTCGATGGAATGGGCCTCGTCGACCACCCAGTGACGAATCGGGGGCAAAATCCTCCCCTCGGCGGCCACGTTGCGGAACAACAGAGAATGGTTGGTGACCACCACGTCGGCATGTGCCGCACGACGGCGCGCCCCGTGGACCAGGCATTTGTCAGGGAAGAACGGACACAGACGACGAGCACACTCGCGCGAAGCCGTCGTAAAGTCGGGACGGTTGACGCTGCGCCAGCGAATGCCGAGCGAATCGAGGTCGCCATCGGCAGATTGGCACACATACGCCATGATTACCGCAACCGCCGTGAGCGTGTCAGCAGGATCGCGCTTGGTGGTGATCTCAACCTGACCACGGCTCATGCGCTCGAGCTTGCGTAGACACGGATAGTGGTCATAGCCTTTGAGTGCACAAAACGACAGGCCCCCGTCCAGCTGTTCGGCGAGCTTTGGCAGCTCATGGTACATAAGCTGGTCGGCAAGATTATTCGATTTGGTCGCGATACCAACCGTGATGTTGTTGCGGCGTGCGGCCTCGGCAAAAGGCACCAGGTAAGCCATCGATTTGCCGACGCCCGTCCCCGCCTCAATCACGCGATGCGTTCCCGTAACGAGCGCGTCACGGACCTCGAGCGCCATCGCGATTTGCTCATCGCGCGGCTCGTACGTGGGATACATGCGATTGACTAGGCCACCGGGGGCATAATCCGCCTCGATCTCTTCACGGCTCGGCATCTTAAGGACCGGCAACTCGTCCGCATCAACGCGATCGTCTGCACGATCGGCCTTGAGCACGTCAGCACGAGCGGCGCTGAGCGAAAATATCGAACCCGGGTTCTGGCCGGCCAAAAAAGAAAAAATGGGGCGATAGGACCAAGGCACGTCCGCGTGCATGTCCGCCAAGCGCGCCATAAGGCCCGAAGGCAGGTCGGTAAGCGCAACCAACAGCACGCGCCACACACCGCACAGGGCATCAACGTCTGCGTTCGCGCGATGCGACACCGAATCGCACCCAAACAAGTCGGCCATAAAAGACAGCTTGTGCGAGGCCAAGCGCGGAAGTGCGATGCGCGACAGTGCCAGCGAATCGATCCAGATGTCGCTGACGTTGACACCGCCCTTGACCGACTCGATAAACGAACGGTCGAAGGTGGCGTTATGCGCAATCACCGGGCAGCCGCCGACAAAATCGGCGAGAGCGGCCACGGCATCGACGGCCGATGGGGCATCCACCACATCGGCGTTTGTAATGCTCGTGAGTTCGGTAATCTCGGCGGGAATCAGCTGCTTGGGGTGCACGAAGGTATCGAACCGGTCGACGATCTCGCGGCCCGAAAGACGGGCAGCCGAGATCTCAATCAGTTCATTGTCCTGCACCGAAAGACCCGTGGTTTCGGTATCGAGGACGATAACATCTTCCTCGATGAGACCAAACGATTGGGTTTTGGCACGCTCGGCAAGCGTGGCATAGGAATCGATGACAAACTGCGGCGTTCCCGACGAAACAGCGTCCTCGATTAGCATGCAACGCCCGCTCGACGAAGTCCCATACGAATCAGACTGTCACAGACCTGTGGGAACGTCATGTCATCGGTGTGGCGAATCTCATCCGGATACAGCGACGTATCGGTCATGCCGGGAATCGTGTTGGTCTCGAGGATGACGGGGCCATCCTCGCTCACGATAAAGTCGCTGCGTGAAATGCCCAGGCAGCCGAGTGCCTTATGGGCCGCGCAGGCAAGTTCCTGGGCACGTGCATAGTTTTCGGGGGAAATCTGCGCCGGAATGCGATGGATATCCGTGGGGTCCACATACTTCACGTCCAGATCGTAGAACTCGCAGTCCTCGGGCTTACGGATCTCAACAATCGGCAGGGCGCGCACGTCATCCTCGCCGTATACGCCGACGGTAATCTCGGTACCCTCGATGCACTTCTCGACCAGCACTTTGTCGCCGTACTCAAACGCCTTGGCGATTGCCGCGGGTAGCTCGGAGGGCTCATGGACCAGAGAGATGCCATAGCTGGAGCCGTTGACGGCGGGCTTTACAAAGCACCGCTCGCCACAAATCTCGACGATACGATCGATATCGACCTCGTCGCCCGCCTCAAGCGCCAGGCCGGGGGCAATGGGGATGCCCGCCTTGGCATACAGAAGCTTTGAAACCTCTTTATCGGCGCCACATGCGCTGGCGAGCACGCCTGACGCCGTGTAGGGGATACCCAGCGTCTCCATGGCCCCCTGCATGGCGCCATCCTCGCCGCCGGCGCCGTGCATGGCGATAAACGCCACGTCGAAGCCACCGGTCGCCATAGTCACCATAAAGTCATCGGCGGCGGTGTCGAGCAGCTCCACCGAGGTGTAGCCGGCCTCCTTCAGTGCCTCCACGACATTCTTTCCAGAATTGAGCGAAATCTCGCGTTCGGCGGAATGGCCGCCCGCCAAGACCGCTACGTGCATGTTCTCTAGGCTTTTACCCGGCA
>OOBJ01001713.1_pt1 | contig 12820 bp, 9 predicted proteins | sample 1671331 | NCBI WGS metagenome assembly OOBJ01 (sample SAMN06348145, study PRJEB24527) | human gut metagenome | biome: human gut; feature: ankylosing spondylitis patient; material: feces | host: Homo sapiens | place: China | collected 2015-10 | reverse complement strand
CTTGCAGTTCATTTCTCTCATCTTCACTTTCCGTTGCTTTTGCTTAAATTGTGCACTGCTTTCGCCACTCCTTCGCTACGATGGCGTTGGCTCACGATGTGCCTATAGAGAATGTGGCTCGTATGCTTGGGCACCAGGACATCAAGACCACACAGATTTATGCCAAGGTGCTGCGCACCACCATCGAGCGCCATGCCACAGCCCTGCAGCGTTCAATCAGCTAAGACACGATAGAATATTCCCTTTAGTAACTGCGACTTTCCCGACTCATGGAAGGTGGCAGTTATTTTTTCGCATATATACCTCTGCCCACGTATGTAGAACAAAGCACGAGGATTTGGTATTGTGTCGGACAGGAAAGAGAAATGGAACTTCTGCTTTCCATCAATCTTGTGCATTGACAAGCGCATAGAATTGGCTATGCCGTCTTTCAATCGCAAGGTGAATTGAGTTCTGTTATACCCAAACGAGTCAGTAACCTCCACCTTATCTATTATAGGATGTGGCTGATTACCGCCGAAAAGATAATGTCCACTCCAAAAGCCGACATATATAACATCAAAGTATGCAGATGACTTCTCGGTTTCTCCTTTACCAATCACATAGCTTGCAGTGCCTTGTGCCAAGTCTCCTGCATCATAGTCGACATCATCGTGATAGCGTACCGATGATAATTGCCCTTCATTGTTCGGTCTTTGTCCTATGTAGATGCCAGAAGATGCAGAGCCAGAAGAGCCTGTACCGTCTTCCGATATAGTCCATGTTTCTCTACTGCCCAACTCTCCGCAGTCGAGAAACATACAATTGCCATACTTGTCGTCAGTACCCTCTATCCATGCAGGAACGATTTTCAGTTCAATATCGTCAGCATCATTATCAACAAAATAATCTCCGAACTGATTTACAGGCATCAGACGGTTATAATACTTGTACCACTTCATGCCATTATGCTTGCTGACAAATTCTGATTTGTAGCAGTACATTATAAAATAGGTATCAATCTCCTTGCAATAAAACAGTCTGTTTCCGTCACTTCCAACTGGATAGCCACGGCTGAAAGACTCGCTGTATCCATGTCCGCTATGCCCCGTAGACTTGTAATAACCGCTAATCTTCAACGTCATTGCCTTGTCAATCAATTCCCGAAATGTATCATAGACCAAAGCCTTTGACTTGTTGGCTCTTATAAACCAGTCGCACGAATAATATGACCACAGAAGCGCATCATTATCAGCGTATTTCAAGTTAGCCGAAGCGATGTACTTGCTTTCATCTTCTTGCGACACCTCTGTTGTGTAAGAGTCCAAGACCTTGTTTAAGATTATCTCTCCTGCCGATTTTGCCAGACTATTAGAGAAATGAAACTCGATACGCTTAGCCTTATGGTTGATATCAAAATCTCCGAAAAGGAAGTTTTCAAGATGCTCAAAAAACTCGTTCAATGTCCAATGAGGCAATGCAATGGCAAAGTTCCACGCAGCCCATGCAGCCGGAAGCGTATTGCAAATCAAGAGATATTTATATTGCGATTGCTCCAGTTCAGCAAATTTCGCCTCATACCCCAATTGCGAACAAATACGCTTCAAGATATACAATAAGTATGGCTGGAACGAAAGAGTACTTTTGACATTCTCGAAGCCAGTGATGAAATGGACAGATGTAGTAACAGCATTTTGCAGATTGCCGGAATAGTTGTTTACCCACGGCAACGGCACCCAGTTGTTCGTTGGATATGGCTTGAACGCTTCTGCTGCTATAAGATTATCGCGCTTGGTAGGATATCCCAAATCCATTTCATTGAGATAGATATCGTCAAACGTTTCGTTAAAGTTCTGCTCACTGCGTCCCTCCAGAAACTGCGTTTTTACTTCTACGTCCGATATTTCCGTTATTGTGATGGAGCCAGACTTCATAAATGCACCGTCACGGATGTCGCAGTCAAATACCACCTTCGACTTGATAACATCCGCTCTGTGGATATGCCCGAAGATTGCTATGTTTCGGGCGCATCCCTTTAGTGGGAACGTGATTGTCAAGGTATAGCTGTCACTACCCGTAAACAGACGGTTCTCGAAGATGAAGTCAAACGAAGTGTTCTTCTTCAAAAAAGCTTGTTTGCCATTGATTATTATTTCCATTTTTATTACTTTTGAATTCAGAAACATACACTAATTATAATATTCGCAAGTTTGACACTTTTTGTTGCAAGTCTTGTCTTTATTGACTATTGGAATTTCGATTTTCCAAACTTGCTCATATTTCTTATTGCAAGTAGTGTCGTACTGTATATTTTAAGTAGATATGTGAAAGGTAAGTCTGCAAGACGAACACTTGCCACTTTATCATACATATCGCTTGCCACATGGATTTTGCTCCTAATATTCTTATTTATTGCTATGTATGTAATGACAATTGGCGAGGCTCACCATTAACCAGAGGTTACTCACTTTCTCCTACTCTTTGGTGTCTTGTTACGGATTAGTGTGTCATACTCGTCCTGCGCTTGCTTGATGCCAGTGTCACCCGTGACCGTGTTCACCGTGACAAACGGCTCGCTCAACCGTTTCTCTAACTGCTTCATCGTATCAGCATAACTCTGCATAGCCTTTGTGTTCTGCACGATTGCAGCCGTAGCCAGTCCGTCCGGCTGCTGCTGCACGATGATAGGCTGTTGCTGTTGTGGCGTGCTATATGCTACTGGCGCAATAGTCCGACTCACATCATCGGCCCGTAAGGATCCGATGGTGTTAGTCCGCTGCGCATAGTCCAGGGCGTTGATGATAGGACGCGCAACCGGGTTGGCAAGCATCTCCTGCGACGCCACCCATTCCCCGGCATGAACCACGCCCACCTCCTCATATTTACTGCCATTAGGTGTGAAGCCACCCTTTGCATAGCCCTGGCTTTCACTTGCTTGCTGTTGCTTTTTGATTGCAGCAATCTGAATAGCTCCAGCAGCCACCGCCATTGCAGCAGCCACTGGTGCCAGGATATAACCCACAAGCGGAATTGCCGCTGCCGAGCCATACGCCGATATGGCGTTCTGTGCTGTCTGCGCCACCGCTTGAATGACCTGCATGGCAAACATCTTTTTGTTCGCCTCGTTCTTTTTCTTTGCCAGCTCCTTCTGCTTCTGCTCCTCGAGCTTCTTCACCTTGTAGTTGTTACCCTCCGCTTGCGATATCTCCTTGTCATACCGCTTCTCGATGGCAGCAGTCTGTATCTCCAGCTCCGCCTGAATGAGCGAAGTCATGCCCGAAAATATTGAAGACATGCCCGACGTTAGCGTGTCGAAAGAACCCTGCACCGCCTGTCCGAGGTCCGAGTTCAGCCACTCCGTGATGTCCTCCGTCATGTTTTGAAGAAAATTCTTGCTCGTGTCGTTATACTCCTGACCGTACTTCTTCGCCAGTGCCACCTTTGCCTTTTGATACGCTTCCTCGATGCGCAGCTTCTCTTTTGCATCGTCGCCAGCAGCCTTTATCTCCTGTTTGAAAACTTCATCGAGGGCAACACTATCTTTGGTGTATTTCTCCTTCTTCTCCGACTTGTTATCCCCGAAGTAGTCTTCTTTGATTTTGGCAAGCTCCTTCTGATGCTTCTTCTCGTTGTCCTCGACGATCTTCTGATTGCGCTTTTGGTTTTCAACGAGCTTATTCTGATAATTCTTCTGCGCTTGCAGCTGTTCCTTAGAACCGTCCGTGTAGACCTTTGTCAAACGACGCAGATGCTCCAACTCCATGAGTTCAAGCGCATCATCAAACGTTTTTTGGTCTACCTTTCCATCAATGTACCGCTGTTTCTCTGTAGCAACCAGTTCATTATAGTAGTCGTTCTCCTGCTTCGCCGATTGCGTGTTCTTGTCATCAGCAAGTTTCTTCTTCGCCTCATAGTACGCTGCTTCCGCTTCCAGCTTCTGTTCACTCGTAGCTTTGCCATTAGCCATAACCTTTTGATTGTACTCCATATCAATCTCCGTCATGCGGTTCGTGTACTCCTCGAAGTCCTTCTCACCTTTGGCATACGCAATGCGGTTGAGAGCCTGCTCCCTGGTCTTCCAGTCCTTCTGCGGTTTGAGCACATCCTCAGTCTTCGTCTTCTTGTCCGTCTTAGGAGGCGTGTATGGAGGGTTCTGCGTCTGCTGTTCCTGCTTCTGTTCTTTCTTCGCGTCATTGAGTGCCTCCTTCTTGATGTCTTCGCCATATATGCCTAAGATGTTCGCCTCACGCTGGTCGAGTTCCGCCAGGTCCTCCTTTGTCTTGGCAAGCGCACGTCTGTTCGAGGCTCGCAACGAGTTGACACCCAACTGCACCACCTTTCCCTCCTGACCAGGCATAACCGTTTCCGTCCTTGCCTCCATCTCATCCATGGCAACGACACGCTCCTGCCTCTGCTTTTCCAGATTAAGGTCGACACGTTGCTTTCCGATATCACGCAACTTATCCTTGGCACCCTCAATCTCATACTTGCGAGTCAACGACTTCAGATAATCATCAAGAGCCTTCTTATTCTCCTTATACTTGCCCGTGGTATCATCCAACTGGGCATTATAGTTCGGGATAATCTTGTTGAGCGCATCAATCGCCGTGTGTCTGTCCTTCAGCGACTGCGTTTCATCGCGAGCCACAGCAATAAGCGCATCAATCTTGTTCTTCTCGTCGATGATGCCCTCTTGCCCACGCTTGCGTATCTCCTGCAATTCCTTTTCTGCTTGCGACACCTCCGTCATCTTCTTGTATAACTTATACAGAACCGCACCGAGAGCAATGGCTCCGGCAGCTATCGCACCATAGCCCGATGCGAGCAGAGCACCCTGCTTTTTGAGGTCCGACATCAGCCATGACTGACGTACCCAGTTGCCCTGCAGTTTTGCGAGCCCCATTTGCAGAAGTAAGTGCGCAGCATGTAAGGTAGCCACCGTAGTTTTGTACGCAGCCGTTGCCGTCTTGCAGATAACAAGCCACGCATAATGCGCCTTGAAGGCAATATTTGAAGCGTTCACCGCAATCTTATAGGCAATGAAAGCAGCAGTCAGCGAAGCCAAAGTAAAAGCGTTCTCCTTTATGAACGTGATAGAAGTAGACATGAACTTCAACAACAAAGTGGTGGAAGAGATGACATGCTTCATTATCGGCTGCAGCTGCTCACCGAGTGCCACCGCCATCTCCGTCACACCCTTGCGAGCCTTGTCAAGTCCTGCCTGCACCGTCGTGTTCTGCACATTAAACTCATTTGTGACCGATGTACCCTCCGCAAACGCCTTAGTAGCTTCCTCCTGCTCCCAACGCACCATATCGAGGTTGCCAGCAAGAGCTGAAATCACCTGCGCAGCACGGGCACCGTTCTCGCCCATATCCTTGAAGACTGGAGCAAGTACGTCGATGTTGCCCAATTCGTGAAGACGATCCAGCAACATCAGCAGTCCCTCGTTAGTACTCTTCTTCAGCGTTTCGTTGAACTCCTTCGCATTAAGTCCCGTAGCCTTGATGATTTTGTCGTTCTCCTTGAACATATCCATAATGACTTTTGAAACAGCAGTTGCCGACATCTCCACCGCCTGTCCCTGACTATCCAGCACCGCAGCGAAGCCCATGATTTCCGGGATAGTCATCTTCGCCTGGGCACCCACGCCAGCCATGCGCTGTGTAAAGTTTGCGAGATAAGGAGCCGAAGCCGTGCAGTTCTGCGACAACTCATTAATCACAGAACCCACGGCAAGCAGAGCCTTCTCCGTGCCGAGGCGTTCCTCGTCACCGAAGATGTTTGTCAATTTTGAAAGAGTCAGCGTAGCCCCATCACCGAGGTCGTCCAAAGCCACATTGATTTGGTCGGCAGCTTTCACGAAGCCCAAGACATCCTCCTGCGAAGTTTTGCCCAATCGACCCGCCTCCTGCGCCAACTTATTCAATTCCTCACGCCCCGTTCTGGTGTCAATCTTCTGGAAGTCCTCATTCAGCTGCTCCACCTCCGAAGCGTTCATTCCGGTAAACTTGCGCACATTCGCCATCTCCTGGTCCATATCCGCAAAAGCGTTCACCGCCGAGCGTCCAGCCATGATGATACCCGTGATGGCAGCAGCAATGCCGGCAAGAGCTGTTTGCCAGTCGTTCAACTTTCGGTTCATCCGTTCCCACAGACTCTCATTCTCTCGCAGTTGCGAGTTCACCTTGGCAATCTCCGCCTTAACACGCTTAATCGCCTCACATTGTCTGTTCCACTCTTCGCTTCCCCGTTCAAGCCCATTAAGGTTACGTTTCAGCTGTACCAACGTGCGGTTCAGTTCCTTAGGAGAAGTTTCATCGAGTCGTTGCAAAACATGCTCGACCCCTTTCGCTGCATTTTCAATCTGTGAGATTTGGCGATTGGTTTCCTTCAGTTCACGCTTTAGCTTCGTGAGCTGCTGCTTGTTTCCTGCTGCTGCCGCTTTCTCAATGGCTTTTTCGAGGTTTGCAGCCTGAGATTTCAGTTTCAGGAGCATATCTTCCGCCTGTTTTCCGTTTACAGTGAGCGTAACGGTCGCATTGGTGTTTATATTCGACATACGTCTTTCAATTTTATTGGTTTAATGATACGCAAAAATAACACCGCTCAAACACCACTCAAAAGACGAGAAATAAGGCAGTTTCGCCCGATTTAGGCACGCTGGCGCCGACAAAAACCGACGAAATTTAAGCGATAGAAAAACGAAAGGCTTGTGTGTCAAGCCGTTAAGGGATTGTTAAGGGATTTTCCCTTAACCCGTCTTGATAAAGACCCCCCGACCGCCCTGTCCTTGCTGACGGCTACGACCGCCCGACCTTTGCGGAATATGTAAACAAATGTTAATATTTAGTTTCTCGCACACGCAAAACCGCCTTAGTTGCGCCAAAAGGCGAAAAGGCAGAAAGTGACGAAAAAGGTTTGCAAGTTTCGCTGATGACAAAAGCGAACCGAGGTTTCACGCTGATGCACAACCGCTCCAAGTTCCACGAAAAACGAGGGTTTCGGCTTGAGCAAATAAGGCTGAAACAAGCAAAATGTTTCGGCAAAGCACCGAGTTTCGGCACGATATAGGGTTTCGGCTTGAACAAATAAGACTGAAACAATCAAAAGGTTTCGGCACAATATAGGGTTTCGGATGCGTCAAATGCTCTATTTTCGGCACTTTAAGCCTCCAAGCCGAGCAAACCGAGGGTCTTGCCTTGCCACGAAAGGCTATTGGGTATCGGATGGGCATCAATGGCTTGCGGATGTTGCAATATATGCGAGAAAAAACGAAGATTTCGGCTTCAGACTGCGCTCTTTCGTGCTACTGAACCACCGCCCACCACACCAAGCGAGCCACCACGCCACGCCCGACCCATAGGCGGTAATGCGGCAGTGGTGAGGGATAAAAAGGTAATGCGCCTGTCGGTCTTGCCCGACATTAGGCGCACTACCTTTTCTATCCCATACCTCTGACATACCTATTTGAATAAGCGAGAGTGCTGTCAGACTTATAGCAATCTTGATTGCCATAAGTCAGACGGCTTTCTCGCATTGACAGACAATAGAAAGCATAGCTTTACCAAACCATGAAGGCATCGCCTTATAGGAAACAGAAGGCTCTGCCTTACCCGAAGCGAATGGATATGAAGTGGAATGTAATGAAGTGGTAATGTAGGACTTCTCCATGGCTCGCAGAGTCATAGAGAAACTCCGGAATGATAACGTAATGGAATGTAGCGCAATATCCTTTCGCAACAGTGGACGAAAGGAGGTGGCGCATAACGGACGGTTACGGGAGTGGAGAGCCACTGTCTTTCGGCTGAAGAAGAGAAGATTGAGCGCAGCGAAATGATAAACAATAGAGCGAAGCTGCACGGACTTATGCGCAATGCAATGGAGCGTGTGTCCGTACCTATTAAGAAAGGTGAAGGGTGTGCAACACTTTTCACCTTTGATGATGATAGATAGACATCTTCGATGTGAAAAAACAGATGACGCTTGCGTGTTGATGATTGACGAGGAGGTCAGACAAGCTCGCTGCAAGCGTTGCTTGGCTGGGTGATGCGTCAATCATGTGCGTAGGTGGTGCATTGTTCGGTGGCGAGGACTGGCGTAGCCGTGAAATTATGGGGCGTGTAATGAAGTGGAGGGGCTTTGGGCTGCCGTGGAGAAATGTGTATGTTGCTTACCCCGTACCGTGACTCGTGTGCTTGCACTTTTCTCGAATGTATGGAGGACTATTCGACTTCAGGCGATTTGTCCTCCTCACATCCGAGAAAAAGAGTTGCGGTACGGATCAGGGAAGTGGCATACTTATTTTGCAACAGAAGCCCAAAGCGACGGAACGCAATGGAACACCCCACAATTTCACTTAGCCATGCAATGGCTTGTCCTCGCCATCGAGCAATGCACCGCCGGAGCCGTCGGGGGATGAGTTCGGGAGTCTGCGACCGAAGTGTTTTCTTCTGCCGGCGTGATAGCGACGGATAAGCATTAAGACGGCTGCTGCCGTTATCATCATCAGGACGGCAATAGCGAGCTTTGCCGTGAAGGGAACTGAAGACCTTGACTTGGTGATGTCCTGCGACTTGTCGGATGAAGACTGCTTCGCTGTTGCGATGCTGTCTTCCACCTGCTGTGCAGCTGCGGACTCCTCCTTTTCCTCTTGGGAAAGGTGAAGTCCGTAGAGTCTGAGAGAGGACGGCTTGCCGTGTGTGGGACGTGATGCTGAGTACGGCTCGCCACGGATGCAGTCCGTAGCGTTGCCGTGCGAAGTGGAAGGCTTAGCCTTGTTATTGGACAGGGGCTTGCCCGATGGATAGCTGATGTCGGAACATTGAGGGGTTGCTGACGTGTCGGCACCCCCGAATGTAAAGACGCAGCTATCGAATGAAAGGGCGGTAAGCCTCTGAAGGGTGCTGAATGAAAGATTCTGAGCGGATCGCCATTGAACTTGTGAAACGGCGTTTCGCTCACTTTCATTTGAAGAAGAAATTGTCTTTGTGCTCTTGCATGACAATACAAATGCACAAAGAATTAGGATAAGGATATGTTTCATATCGTTGGGTTTAGATGTTGGCATACTCTGCCGTGGCATCGAATGATGGGCACGCTTTAGCTGCATAATCTCGATGTCCTCGGATTTTGGCATTGGGGAACTGCACCCGGAGCTTGCGAAGAAGTGCCACCAATGCGGACTTCTGCTCTTCCGTGCGAGAGTCCTTAGGGCGTTTGCCGTCGGCGGTCAAACCACCGATATAGCAGATGCCTATGGAATGGGCGTTGTGCCCTTGGCAGTGCGCTCCCACTTGTGCGAGCGGTCTGCCATGATGCACAGAGCCGTCGCGGTAGATGACGAAGTGATATCCGATGGAAGCAAAGCCTCGCTGCCGGTGCCAGCGGTCGATATCTGCCGTGGTGAAGTCCTTGCCTTCGGGCGTGGCAGAGCAATGGACGATGATGAGGTCAATCTTGCGCATTCTTCTCCTCCTTCCGTTTCAGTTTGTCATCGAGGTACGAGCGTAGTTCTGCATACTTAGTCTGTATGTAGATAGTGACACCGAAGATAGACCCAGCGTAGATTAGACACTCTGCGAATACACCCAGGACAGACTCGTGAATTTGTCCGGTGGGCGGTACGATGAATCCTGCGACAGCGAGGAGGAATCCTCCGATGAGCATAGCTATGGCAGATACAATCTGCACGTTTTCCTTAGTTTCTTTTGTCATAATGAATTGTCTTTTGAGAGTTAATATGATGTGGTTATCTTTGTATAAGATAAGCTGCATCTCAGCATAACAATCAAGCACGCTTGTTGTTCTGCATTCGATTTGCATTATCTTTGCGATTGAGTTGTGGTCGATTGGACCATTGCTCTTTGGCAGCGTGGTGTCGCGAACACCATTTTGCATCCGAGCTGTGGTGGACTCCTTGCGGAGAAACCATGGCTCATTTTCGTTTACATACTGAAATTGAAGGTGAGTTCGTAATTGTTGCTACCATCAACTCTATCAGCTCTTGCAATTACCCTGAACTCAGCGAGGTTAGTTCGGAGTTCTCCGAACTGGAACGGACCGTAATCTTTGGACTTCTTGTAAAAGCCGATGGCGAAGCGGAAATGGCGGTTGATGCCGAGAATGTTAAATGAGCGTTTGCCAAAGTAAATGCGGACTTCCAAAAGCTGTTGCGTTTCGGGGTCGATGACGGCACGGCAGTCGCTGAACAACACACCAGGTTCAGTAAAAAACTTGCCTCTGTTCGGGTCGCCCTCCTTATCCAGTCGGAAAGAAATCTCGTCGCCATTATTCACACTAATCTTTCGGTCGTCATAAAAGCGGTTCCAGCCACGTCGCCGTGGAAGATACTCACGCACACCGTTTTCATCCTCCTGCTTGCGACTTGTACGCACCGAGTGTCGGAAAATGACTGGTGTAAGCCCTTGCCGTATATAGCGGTGCGCATCCTGTATAACGAGATGATTGTCAGTGATGACACATTCAATGTGCATCTGTGTAGCCTGCTTCATCGTGGCAAACTTCTGAATGTCAGTCTGCAATGATTTCATCTGCGATGCAAGCGACTTGATATCCGTCTGAATCTTTAGGATGTCTTCAGCGTTGACAGTGATTGCTTTGGTGTTTCTGGAAACACGGAGGCTGATATTTGCAATACCCTTTTGTAGATTTAAGATTGTTTCCTCCAAAGTTGAAAGCGAAGAGAAGTACTTGGAAATGTCAGCCTTGCACTTGTTCAAGTCCTGCACCTGCTGCGCACGCATGACACCGGCACGCTCGGTAGTGGCTTGGCGGATGAGAATGGAATTGTTTGCAATTTGATTGATTCCAGTAGAGAGGTTCGCCTTTCCCAAAGTGAAGTACACGTTGTTGCGGTCGTCCGAACCGATGGTGAGCGATGTCAGCACATAGCCGATGCGTGCAAGATCCGAGCGCCAATTATCAAGGCGACTCACGTCCGTCTGCAGAGCAGCTTTTCCCAAAAGGTCAGCGATTTTCTGCAACAGTGCGCCCAGAACTTCGGGCGTTATAGCCTCTTCGCGCGTCTCGCTGCGAAATGAGGTAATGAGAGATGTGATAGATGAAATGTCAGCCATACTTTTGCTTGTTTTTAGCAAAGGTATGGCTGACTATTAGATGGAGAAAAGACATTGTTAATGATTATAGCGCACATACTTGTCGTCAAGTGCCTGGGCGACGACACCGACGAACTCGTGAGCGATGTTGTCGGAGAGGAAGTCGCGGAGGTTCATGACGGAAGCGTAGTACTTACGGCTGAACCAGGGCTTCTTCTTGCGCTTGCGTTCACGGCCGATGTCGCCCTTGTTTCCACGAGGAATCTCTTTACCCGTACCGAAGTTTTGCCAAAGGCCATATTCGAGGAAGGACTGGCTTAGTCCTAACTCAATGAAACGACCATCCGCACGGACAGGGAGTGACTTGGGACTATGGAGCAAACGTCCGGTGTCGATTACACCGAGGAGTGTCATTTGCTCACGCCATATTTTGAGCATTGTGTCGTTGAAGGCAAGAACGAACTTCTCACGTTCTTGCAGTTGTGGGTCATTGCCATTCTGTAGGGTCATAACGTAAATCGGTATAAGTGTCAACGGCTATTTGGAAGAAAGCACAGGCGCAGCCAGAGAAGAAGTACTGGTCGATTTCCTGAAAGGAGATACGAGAATCGAGATAGATATTATGCTGCTCCTGCTTCGTCTTTTCGAGAATGAGCTTGCTCATAAACTGGCGGAACAGCTCGCGCATGGTGTCCATGCACAGCTGGCGTGCTGCCATGTCATCAATGGCGTGGCGCATGGCGAGGAAGACCGTCTTCACTCTTCGAGTGTGCGGACTGTTGTTCACCTCGATATAGCCCTGGCTTATGTTGCTGACAGCGATGATAGCCGTGGCGGACTGGAGCTGCTGCAAGGCTTCCTCGAAGCCGTCGAGTCCGCTGACCTTTGCGAAGACAAAGTCATAGGTTTGAGCGAACTTGTTTGTTTCTGTGAGAGATGCGAAGAAAGCGGTGGCATCCCAATTGATATTCTTGTCTGTCATTTCGTTTGTTGTTTGATGTCTTCTACTTCTTTAGCCTTAGCGTCGAGTTCTGTGAGTGCTCGCCATGTGTCCATCGAGAGCACCGCTTCTTCTTTGGTGATGTCACCTCCGGTAAGTGCACGGATCTGTGCATTCATGGCAGTCCGTAGCACCTCGCCAATGGGCGGTGCGTAGCCCAGGAGGTCTTCAGAAGAATTGGACATCGGCTGCAGGAAGTGCGGAAACAGTCGGGCGAAGTAATGCTTCAGCGACGAGAACCAATAGAAGGCGTTGAGCAAAAGCGGTGTTGTCAGGTGTCGCGACTTGACCTTTGGGTACAGAAGCGTGGCGAGGTCTTTCAATAAGGCATCGTTCTTGGTGTGGAGAAAGCCCTGATAGTAGTTGTCGGCAGATATGAATGTCGAGAACGGCACGCCCTGGAAGTCGGCTTCGACGGCTTTGGCTCTTCCGATTTTTGTGATGCGAACCGGCAATGGTGCGAATTGTCGTAAGAAGTCCAATGAAGCCGTGGCTGCTTGCATTTGTCTGATGGTGAGCGTAGCCTCCTGCTTTTGCTTGTGTCTACACTTCACGAGATAGCTGCCGTCATGCGTCTTGCATAACACTCTTAGGTCTGCCCATTTGAACAGACAGAGAGTGAGTATTTCTTCCATTGGCAAATCATGCGAGAGCTGCGTGAAGAAATACTGGAGTTGGCTGTCAGATAATGACTGCCAATCTTTGGGTAGGGATAAATTGAAAAATGCTTCCATACTGCGAAAGTACGGAAGCATTTGTATGG
>OOBJ01001706.1_pt1 | contig 12873 bp, 10 predicted proteins | sample 1671331 | NCBI WGS metagenome assembly OOBJ01 (sample SAMN06348145, study PRJEB24527) | human gut metagenome | biome: human gut; feature: ankylosing spondylitis patient; material: feces | host: Homo sapiens | place: China | collected 2015-10 | reverse complement strand
GGCTCACAAGCTTGAGGCTATCAAGGCTGAGGCTGTTAAGAAGGGCGAGGCTCTCGAGGGCATTGTTCTTACTATTGCTGCTAAGGTGAGCGCTACTGGTCAGCTCTATGGCTCAGTTAACGCTGCAACTGTTGCTGAGGAACTCGCTAAGAAGGGCATCGAGGTTGATCGCAAGATCATCACTATGAAGGATGCTAAGAAGGTTGGTGAGTACGAGGCTACTGTACACTACCACAAGGAGGTTGAGGTTAAGGTTCCAGTTAACGTTGTTGCTGAGAACGCTCCTGTTGCAGCTCCTGCTGCTGAGGAGGCTCCAGTTGAGGCACCTGCTGAGGCTGCAGCTGAGGAAGAGGCTCCAGCAGCTGAATAATCCTAGCTCAATCAATTTGTATGAAGTACGATATTTTTCGCACTGTAAAGCAAATTAATATAAAGATCCCTTTTGCCGAAAGGCATTAGGGATTTTTTTATGCCTGTTCCGCATTCAAAATGGAAAGTTTTTACCATTCTTGTAGTAATTTAGAATATATAACTTTATTTTTTGATATTCTCTGCTGATTCTCAGAATTTTATTGTACCTTTGCAGTCGAATTCAGAGAATTCATATTCATTACAGGAATATTAATTATAAACTAAAAAATATAAGGATAAAATGAAAGCATTTGTTTTCCCTGGACAGGGTTCTCAGTTCGTAGGTATGGGTAAGGATCTCTACGATAACAACGCATTGGCAAAAGAACTTTTTGATAAGGCCGACGAGATTCTCGGCTTCAAGATTACTGATATCATGTTCGCCGGAACCGACGATCAGTTGAAGGAAACCAAGGTTACCCAGCCTGCTGTATTCCTCCATTCTGTTATCTCTGCTCTTTGCCTGGGTGAGGAGTTCAAGCCAGCTATGGTCGCAGGTCACTCTCTCGGTGAGTTCTCTGCATTGGTTGCTGCCGGTGCTATGGCTTTCGAGGATGGTTTGAAACTCGTTGCTGCCCGTGCCAACGCTATGCAGAAGGCTTGCGAGGCTAACCCTGGTACTATGGCTGCCATCATCGGTTTACCAGATGAGAAGGTTGAGGAAGTCTGCGCTGAGGTGAGCACAGAAGGTAACGTGGTAGTTGCTGCTAACTACAACTGCCCTGGTCAGCTCGTTATCTCAGGTAACGTAGATGCTATCAATGCTGCTTGCGAGAAGCTGAAGGCTGCTGGTGCTAAGCGTGCATTGCCTTTGAAGGTTGGTGGTGCTTTCCACTCTCCATTGATGCAGCCAGCTAAGGATGAACTTCAGGCTGCTATCGAGAAGACTACATTCACTGCTCCTAAGTGCCCGGTTTACCAGAATGTAGACGGTAAGCCTCATACTGATCCAGCTGAGATTCAGCAGAACCTCATCGCACAGCTTACAAGCTCTGTACGTTGGACTTCATCTGTACAGGCTATGATTGCTGATGGTGCTGATGACTTCACAGAGTGTGGTCCTGGCAAGGCATTGCAGGGTATGATTGGCCGCATCGACAAGAATGTTGCCGCTCATGGTATTGCTTAATCAACAATAACACTATTCAACGTTTTATCTTTTCAGCAAAGGCGTTGTTGGAAAGGTAAAACGTTTCATTTTTTTTAGTAAAGCCGCTAAATGAAGGAAAAAGTTATTATATACCAGGTTCTCCCACGACTCTTCGGAAACCAGAATACAACCTGTAAGGAAAATGGTACCATCGAAGAGAATGGTTGTGGAAAGCTGAATAATTTCTCTGATGAAGTTTTGGCTAGCATCCACGATATGGGATTTACACATATTTGGTATACGGGTGTGATTCGTCATGCCACTCAGACAAACTACTCTTCTTATGGAATTCCTACTCAGCATGCAGAGGTAGTGAAGGGAAAAGCAGGTTCGCCATATGCTATTACCGACTACTATGATATCGATCCAGACTTGGCTGTGAATGTCAGTATGCGAATGAAAGAGTGGGAGCAGCTGATAGAGCGTACTCACAAGGCAGGTATGAAAGTAATCATGGATTTCGTTCCGAACCATGTAGCCCGAGAGTATCATTCCATTTGCAAACCAACAGGTGTACGGGATTTGGGAGAAGATGATGATCCGAACATGCACTTCTCTACTAGGAATAATTTCTATTATGCATGGGGCGATTTGGATTTGAATGAAATCCGTCGTTCCAAACCAGAGTTCAAGGCTTTTTCTGCGAAAGATGCCAAGATTTATGAACCTTATACCGAGAGCCCAGCCAGAGCTACAGGAAACGACCGGTTTGATAACCATCCTGGCTGTAACGACTGGTATGAGACCGTGAAACTCAATTACGGTGTAGATTACTGTGATGCAGGAGGCAGAAGCTATCATTATGAACCAGTGCCAAACACATGGGGTAAGATGACAGATATCCTCCTCTTTTGGGCAAGCAAGGGTGTAGATGGCTTCCGCTGTGATATGGCAGAAATGGTGCCAACGGCCTTCTGGTCATACGCTACAGGAATATTGAAGGCGAAGTATCCTCATATCGTCGTTATCGGTGAGGTTTACGATCCTAACCAGTACCGCAACTATGTAAAGGCTGGTTTCGATTATCTTTATGACAAAGTAGGAATGTATGATTGCCTGCGTGGCGTGGTTCGTGGTGAGCGTCCGGCAGCCAGTATCACTCACGAGTGGCAGGTAGTGGATGATATCCGCGATCACATGCTCTATTTCCTTGAGAATCATGATGAGCAGCGCATCGCCAGCGATTTCTTCTGTGGCTCAGCCATGAAGGCGATTCCTGCTGCAGCCATGAGTCTCTTCTTCCAAAAGAATCCTTTCATGCTTTACAGCGGTCAGGAATTCGGCGAGAAGGGAATGGATAAAGAAGGATTCAGCGGCACGGATGGCCGTACCACGATATTCGACTATTGGAGTCAGGAAACTCTGGCGCATGCCTATCAGGATTCATCTGACTCGGCATTGAGTCAGGAGCAGAAATATCTGGCAGCCACTTATCGCCAGCTTCTTCGCTTCGCCAATGAAGAGAAAGCCATCCGCGAGGGTGAGACCTTCGATTTGATGTATGTGAATCCGGGTTCTGAGAATTTCGATCCCCGTACCAATTTCGCCTTCCTTCGCAAGAAGGATGATGAAGCCATGCTCATCGTACTTAACTTTGCTCAGGAGGCGCGCCAGTTGCAGGTTTGCATCCCTGGTCATGCTTTCGATTTCTTCCATATTGCTGAAGAGGAGGTGCTGGTAACAGAACTGTTCTCGGGTGGTAAGAAGAAGGTTGAGTTGAAGAAGGATGACGTGTTCCCGATATCAATGGATGCTAACGGAGTAAGAATCTATAAATTCAATGTCAAGATGGAGGAAAGTGATATCATATTGAATGAGCATCATAAGGAGGAGTTCCCTCCTGCTCATACGGCTGAGCATCTGCTCAATCAGTTGATGGTTCGCCTGTTTGGCTGCGATCGCAGCAAGAATGCTCATATTGAGCGAAAGAAGAGTAAGATGACCTTCGTAGTCGATCACAAGCCTACCCGTCAGGAGGAAAAGGCGATTGAAACGGAGATGAATCGTCTGATAGAGCTTGATATGCCTGTTACTTACGAGTTTGTGGATCGTGACCACATTCCGGCTAATGTCAAGTTAGACCGTCTGCCGGATGATGCGAGCGAGACCTTGCGTCTGGTTCGTATCGGTGATTATGATGTTTGTCCATGTATCGGCAAGCATGTCCGTTCTACCGCCCAGATTGGCAAGTTTGTATTGCTTGGTACCAATTGGGATGAACATGCGCATTCTTTGCGTATCCGCTTCAAGATTGTTCAGTAAAATATAAAAAAAGCAGCAATGGAGTAGTAGCCATTGCTGCTTTTTTCTTTTATAATTACTGCTTTCTTCTTTCCTTTTTTCCGTGCACATAAAAGTTTTTTCTCGAAAAAAGTCTCAAAGTCTCATTATTTGTGGCTAAAACCGATGTATATGATTGATATGTAATGGTTTATAAAAATGAGACTTTTCTGTTTGTTTTACAAAGAAGTATCATAGAAGTATCATAAATTCAATAGAAGTATCATAAAATTCAGGTAAGTTGCTTGCAAAAAAGCCTTTTTTGAGGATTTATGTCTAGAAATACAGGCACAAAAACTAAGAAATGTCTAGTATTTCAGTTTTATAGAATTGATAATGTCTACTATTTCCGTTTTATAAAACTGATAGTGTGTCTACCTTTCTAGTTTATAAAGTATGCCAATATTAACCAGGAATAAGATGGAAAACAGATAACTGTAGTTAGGAAAGTAAGCACATTGGCTGGTCTCTTAGTGCCCGTCACACGGTCACTAAGGGATCAAGTGACGGGTATCGATAGACCAAGTGTTGGGTACTCATTGCCCGTACTGCGGGCATTGAATGCCCGTTTCATGGGGTGATTTTTGGGCACTAATTTGAGCAAGCAAATTGTAGTTTTTCTATATTTAGTTGACTATAATTTCGTGTTTTTTTATGATGCATCATGGTGATTTAATGATACTTCTATGGAATTCATGATACTTCTATGATACTTCTTTGTAAATATATTTGGAAGTATCATTTTGTAATACGTTATATATCAGTGATATATTTGCAAATAATGATACTTTGAGACTTTTTTCAAGAAAAAACATTTATGTGCGAGGATAAAGGGATGGGCGAATCTGCGTCATTTGTAAGCGACTCCTCGCATCATTTTCCAGAAAAATACAGAAAGTTAGAAAATAATCTCTTGAAAGCTTGCCAGTCTCATTTCTTTTTCTTATTTTTGCAGTATAAATATCAGTATATTGAAGGTAAAGGCTGATATATAGGATAAATATCATTATAATGATAGATAAATTAATAGAAGATTATGGCAGATTTATATGAATATTCTACTCCTGAGTTGGTACGTTTACTGGGAGTAAGATTCAAGGAATATAGAATGAGATGCAATCTCACCCAGAAGGAGGTTGCCGAGTTTACAGGGCTTGGCTTGACCACCATCCATAAGTTTGAGAATGGCACAGCTGGCAATCTTTCGCTTTCCACTTTTCTCCTCTTGCTGAAGGTGGTGGGGCAGATTGATGCCATCAATGATGTGCTTCCAGAACTTCCTCCATCTCCTTATCTGATGAGAAAGGATGAGAAGAAGGCACAGAGAATTCGTCATACAAAACGATGATAGATAGATCAGTTCCATAGAGTCGGCTATCAACGCTCAGTATCCAATCTTTCGGAGTCGATGCTTAGAGATTTGGTCGCGAAATATCTGGTGAGATAGAAGAAAAGTGATTAAAAATAGAAAAAAGGAAAGAAAAGTGAGGCTTATATGCAAATTTTCCCCCAAAACTTGTGGCTATGTCGGGAAAGTTTTGTAATTTTGAAGCGGATTTGGTGTATGCCATCTCCAAGACATATTAGAATATAAAGAGGCGTTATGCTTATCTTGTAACTTTGGAAACCTGAGAAATTTTCAAAAAGAGATACAATGGTAGCATAGTGGTTCTCACGCATAGCGTGGGCTACTATTACTATATCTGTATCTCAGGGTTTTCTCAGGACCTCCAAAGTTAGGTGTGGTATATGTAGACCACGCTTCTTGTATATGAAAGTTTAACTAATAAATAATGAGATTATGAAAGTAATTTTAAAGAAAGCCGTTGTGGTTGTTACCATAGGAATGATGGCAATGCTACAGTCTTGTTCTAGTAATGATGACCTGGATGGTTACACTCCTACTAATTTTAATGTAGGTGGTAAAGTAGAAAAAGGTCCTTTTGTTAGAGGTACAGCCATTCAAATGCAGCCTTTAGATGCTGACCTAGATGAAACAGGTGAATCTTTTACTTCTACGATTACAGATAATGAGGGTACTTTTACTTTTGGATCTAAATTGTTAAAGTCTCCCTATGTAAAACTGTCTGCTTCTGGATATTATTTTAATGAAGTAACTGGCGAACTTTCTAAAGGAACCTTGGCTTTAAATGCTGTTGCTAATCTTCAAAATGCAGCTGATGTGAATTTGAATATTCTTTCACATCTTAAGTATCAGAGAGTTATGGATTTGGTAGCTAAGGATGGTAAGTCATTTAAGGAAGCAAACAATCAGGCACAAGAAGAAGTTCTCAAGACTTTTGGTCTCGAAAAGTATGCCAAGACTGATGTTAATCATTTCTCGATTACTTCTGGTACTGATGAAGCAGCAGCTCTTATTGCCGTGTCATCTTTAATTCTGTACAATCGTTCTGAAGCACAAATTACTGAATATTTATCTCAACTTTCAGAAGAGTTTGCTGAGGATGGTAATTTCTCAGAAACTACCAAACTACAAATTCGTAAAGATATGTTCTCTTTGGAAAGCAAATTGCCTCAAATAGCAGAGAATATCAAGAAACGCTATCAAGAGATGGGTAAAGAGGTTGCCGTTAAGAATCTTATCTATTATTTCGATTGGGATGGAGATGGAACCGCAGGAAATGAAATTGCGCCTGAAAATCATCCTGTCAGTTTGGAAACAAATAATATCAATGTACCTATGGAAGGTGGAAGCTATGAGGTAAAGGTAAATACAACTGTACCTGTTTACTTAGAGCGACCAAGTATTCCTGGTGATGATATATACGATAATTCGACTTCTGTTTGGGGAATGAAAATTTATGAGACCGGAAGTGGAAGTGTACCTAGTATCAACTATACTAAAGAATTGAAAAATAATATCTTAAAGGTGGTTGTAAAGGCTGCCTCTTTTAGAAAGGAACAAGCAGTTTCAATTCCTTTATATGATGGTATGGGTAATGTAGTGGCTCGCTTGAACTTAACTCAGCAAGCTAATCCTAATGCAGAAATCATAGTACCTCGACTCGGAAGTGATGGCATCAGTTGTGTTTCTGAGTTTATGAAGAGTTTGTCAGATGCTGTAACTGTTGAGGCTCAGATGAATTATCGTTATACAAAGATAATAAATGATTCTCGTTTTGTTGCTCCTATTCGTAGCAGTGAACCGAATATCCATAATTGTTGGATAAACTCATACCAAGCGCTGAATATGATTGCAAGGTTGTATAGAGCAGATGCCATGTATAGGGCAGTATATTCTCCTTATCTGAATGTTTATCGAGATATGTGCTACTATCAAATGTTGATTTGGTGGGGTGGTGTAGTTGTGGTGCCTAATGCAGGTTTTGAAAGTTATGCAGATCCTTCAAGAACATCCGAATCTAGTATTCTACAAATGCTGGAAGAAGAACTGGTAGAAGCAATAAGAAATTTGGATGAAAAGAAATGTGTAGCTTTTGCAACCAACGCCAATGATGCTCTGTTCGTATCGAAGGATGTAGCTCGTATTCTTTTGGCGAAAGTATATATGTACCAGCAAAAATGGGCTGCAGCTAGTAATTTACTCCAAAAAGTTGTTGATAAAAGCATATATCCTATAGAAAAAGTTCCAACAAAATATACATCTGAAAACAAAGATTTGATATTGGCTTTGATGGTTGGCAATGAGTCAAGAGCCTCTAGAGTATATGTAGATGGAAGTCCTGAAGATGTAGTGCCTATTATGACTACTACGGACGTCAAGCTTTTATATGCTGAATGCGAAATTCACTTGGGTAATAATGCAAAGGCTTCAAAATATATTTCAGAAGTAGATAATGTGAATGGTATTTCCGGAACAAGTGTTTCTGTTGAAGGAATTAAACAACTGAGGAAGTCTCTTAAATTGCAAGACTATTTTGCTTTCTTGAAAAGGAATGGTTTGGCGATAAAAGAACTCGGATTAGAAAAATATCAGTTGCTTTTACCTATTCCTGAAAATGCAATAGATATGAATCCAAATTTGACTCAAAACCCAGGGTATTGATATACAAAAATAGGGAGCGTTGATATTTCATAACGTTCCCTATTTTCTTGAAATAGACTCTGGTAGTTTAGTCTGTAAAGTCTTATTTTATGATAACAATTAGCCCTAAGGCTCTGATAATTGGCTACAAAGATATTGAATACCGCAAAGGATTTTAGATAAAAATATGCTTGAACAGGGGCGGTAACTCGATTTTTAAGGCCGTTACCGCCCCGTTTCAAGCATGTTTTGTTGAATTGCGGTTCTATTTTTGCAGTGATATATTGTTAATAATCAGAAAAATGCTTGTTTTCTGAAATATTATCTGTATCTTTGTACATTAATTATTAAGAGTAAGATTATGGCTTCAAAGAGATATCCTTTGGGAATACAAACGTTCTCCGAAATCGTGAAGGGGAATTACTTCTATGCTGACAAGACGGCTATCGTCTATCAGTTGGCTCATTATGCCAAATTTCATTTTCTGAGTCGCCCACGTCGATTCGGAAAATCCTTGTTTGTTTCTACTCTCAAGGCTTACTTTGAAGGTAAGAAAGAGCTGTTCAAGGGCCTTGCCATCGAACAGATGGAGAAGGAATGGACGGCATATCCTGTCATCCACTTGGATCTGAGCTGTGGTAAGTATTATAGTTTGGAGAATACTAAAATCATATTAAACAATATCCTTAAAGTTGAAGAGCAGAAATATGGAATAGAAGTTCCTGAATCTGAGCGTGAAGGCTTTGGGGCTCGCTTTAGGGATATCTTGTTGGCTGCCACGGCTCAAACAGGTAAGCAAGTTGTTGTTCTCATCGACGAATATGATGCTCCAATGCATGATTCTGTCAGTGACGAAGAGTTGCAGAAGACCATCCGCAACATCATGCGCGATTTCTTCAGCCCCTTGAAGCAGCAAGAGGGAAACATTCGCTTTGTTTTTATCACAGGCATCTCTAAGTTTAGTCAGCTCAGCATCTTTAGTGAGTTGAACAATCTCAAGATTCTCACGTTGAAGGATGAATACAGTAGCTGTTGTGGTATTACCAAGAGTGAATTGACTCAGTATTTCCGTGAGGGAATCGAGGAGATGGCTGAGCATAATGGACTCACTTATGAGGAGACCTTGCAGCAACTCAAGCAGCATTATGATGGCTACCATTTCAGTATCAATAGCGAGGATATCTTCAATCCTTATAGTATTATCAATGCTTTGGACGATAAGGAGTTTAATAGCTATTGGTTTACATCTGGTACGCCTACGTTCTTGATAGAACTGATGCAGCAGAAGAATTTGGACATGCTCAATCTGGACGATTTGTGGATACAGGCATCACGTTTTGATACACCTACGGAAAGGCTTACTGATCCTATTCCTGTTCTTTTCCAAAGTGGCTATCTAACTATTAAGGGATACGAAAAAAATGGTAAATTGTATCATCTATGTTTCCCAAATCAAGAAGTAAGACAAGGTTTCTCGGAAAGTCTCGTCTGGTATTATACTGCGCAAGACATGAAAAGATATGATGCCATCGTGTATGCTTATTCCAAGAATGTGCTCGTCAATGACGACATGGGAGCCTTTATGCCTCACTTGAAGGCATTCTATGATAAGTTCCCATATACGATTATCAACAATAATGAGCGTCACTATCAAGCCGTGATATTCACCATCTTCACCATGCTTGGCGAAGATGTGAAGGTGGAGCATACCACTTCGGATGGAAGAATAGACCTTGTGCTCAAGACGGACAAGAGTATCTTTATCTTTGAGTTGAAATATGAGAAGTCTGCTGATACCGCTATGGCGCAAATCAGCGGCAAGGACTATGCCAAGGCTTTTGCCGATGATGAGCGGAAGGTTGTGAAAGTGGGTGTCAACTTCTCTGAAGATCAGCGAAGCATAGAGGATTGGGCGATAGAATAAATGACATCTTGAGGTTGATAAAACGCAGAATCCTGCCGGCATTACTGCCAACAGGATTTTTTTTGCTACAGCTCTCAACTTAGAGTTCTGGTGGCAGCCTGTTCTTCTCTCCATTCGGCAGGCGTGCAACCCTCCTTGGTCTTGAAGACCCGATACAGATAGGTTCGGGCAGAGAAGCCACACTCGGCAGAAATGATATCATTGCTATAATCAGGATAATCCAACATCATCTTCTTTGCCGCATTGAAACGGATCTCGCTGAGCCATATTCTGAATGTAGACTGCATATACTGGTCGAAGAATACAGACAATTCCTCCTTGGAGATACTCAGTGTACGGGAGAGGGTCAGCATATTCACAGCACAGTCCTTATATCCCAAATCAGCACACCATTCGTCAAGACGCTGCCGGATAAAGTCGATGCGCTCCTCTGACAGCTGCTGTAAAGTTTCTGTACCTGTCCTGCAGCTTTTGTCTTTGTTCAAACTTGCCCCCCCCAGATGGTTTCTGGTGTCCTGTTCTCACCGACGCGCTGATTTCCTCTTCTTTGTCCAACAGTTCTTCGGTTGGGGTATAACTGTTGCCGAGAGCGATAAACGTAAGATTGAAGAACAGCAGGGCAAACAATACGACGGGACCTACTATATATAATAAAGTAGTGGAAAAGATGGCAACCGGCATAGCGAGAACTGCGAGCCAGAGAATAATGACACTGGTTCGGGAATATCTTACGTAAGGCAACATATCCGTTGCTACCATAGTCTCCAACAACTTCTTGCGCCTGATCATCTCGCGGATAATCATGAATATGCAATAGATGACACTTAGGCAGAACAGAGCCAGCATCAGATAGAGTCCTTCTCTGATATACAGGCTATGATGAAGACTGATTTCCACGCAAAAGACAAGGAGAATGGCTGCATAAATACCACAGCACATCTGAATCATCTTCCTGAGGTTGGCACGGGTGGTTTCTATGTTGTAGATTCCCATGGAGATAAGCGAGAAACAAGGGGTATAGATGAGGATGTTGACGACCGCCCCTAAATTATCGTGCATGGCACGGAATCCGAAAACCATCTGCACCGCATATTGCATCGCCAATCCTATCATGGCGGCAACGATCATCCATCGTGAACGCTCATACCGCTTGTTCTCCCATCTCACTTGCAGATGAGAGACTGCCACGATGAAGGCATTGACGAGCATGAATATGAGACATGCAAACTGTAATAGATATAATGAGTCCATACGCTTCTTATCCTTATAAAATAAGTAATTATGCTTGCAAAGGTAAAATAATTATTTCAGAAAAAGGTACAATAAGGTCAAAATATTAATGAAAATACAAGAATGCTGGGTGCCTATTTATGGGGTTTCAAATAACCAAGAGAAGAAAAGCTTATATAGAGACAAAAAAAATCCCTGCAGCCCAAAAATGGAACCACAGGGAAACACCCCTTAGTGGGCGTTGACGGATTCGAACCGCCGACCCTCTGCTTGTAAGGCAGATGCTCTAAACCAGCTGAGCTAAACGCCCTTACTTCTTGTAAGCGGTTGCAAAGGTACGAACATTTTTTGTTTCCACCAAATTTTACGGCAACTTTTTTCATTTTTATTTCAAAAAAGGCGTTTCAGACCTTAGTTACTCCATCAAAGCATCATGAAACAGCAGAAGGAACTGTTTATCATAAGGAAAAAACACAATAGGCTTCGATGGACAACGCAATAGGCTTCGATGGACAATGAAAGCAATTGCGATGCCCATCGAAGCCTATTGCGTTTTTTAACGGAATCAAAAAAACAGCACAAATGGGACAGATGGATTTCGCAAAAAATAAGAAAGGGTGCTTCCACGAAAGAAGCACCCTTATATTCTCTACTATGCGAGCTATGACAGCTCAACAATAGATATTACTCGACAACCTGTACGGTAGCACGACGGTTGAATGAGATAGGAGACATATCGTCAACACCACCTTTACCCTTTGTTGTGATGTTAGCTCTCTTGACACCCATCTTAACCAACTCACCGGCAACAGTCTCGGCACGACCCTCAGACAACTTCATGTTGATCTGCTCATTACCAGTAGCCTTGTCAGCATAACCGCAAACGAGCAAGTTAGAGTTGTTGGCAATAGCATACTTAGCCAAAGCATGTACGTTTACGAGGTCGTACTGTGAAGCTACGTTTGTCTTGTTGATATCGAAGAATACAGATACAGGAGTTGTAACGAATTCCTTAACAGTCTTAGGAGTTACAGTCTCAACTGGCTTCTGGTTAGCCAAGAGATCCTTCAGACGGTTGTTCTCTGCATTAGCATCATTCAACTTAGCATTGAGAGCATCGAGCTCTGACTGATGAAGAGCGTTGATTGCGTCAACATCTGGAGTCTTGTCCCAAGTAGACTTGCCAAGCTTGAAAGTCAAACCGATTTCAGCATAGAGGTTGTTGTCGTGAGAATCCCAACCGCGCTCACCGCCGTTGCAACCACCATCGATATCAGACTCGAAACGGTTCCAGCCTGCCTCAAGATAAACGTTCACCTTCTTGGCTACCTTCCATGTAGACTGAAGACCAACGCAGAGGTCCATTGAATAAAGGTTGTGAGTCATAGTGCGACCGAAGCCACCACCAGCGAAAGGAATCACATTCCATACACGGTTCTCGTTATAGCCCAAAAGCAAGTTGCTGAGGTTGAACATTACCTGCTCGTTAACAACCCAATATCTGTTGAAGCTACCCTTAGTCTCTGTCTCAGGATCCCAAACGCGCTTGCCCCAGATACCCTGAACCTTTGTACGCAAACCGAGGCCAGGAGTAAACCACTTACCTACAGCTACAGAAGCGCCTGCATTAGAACGGAACTTCTTGAAAGGACTTGTTGCAAAATTCTGACCATGTTCCTCACCTGAATACCACGCATTCCAGTCGGCACCTGCCTCGATAAACCAATTGCTCCAGAATGAGTTTGTAGCAACACTATACTGCTGAGTAGGTGTTGCATCCTGAGCGAAACCGCTCATTGAAAGACCAGCAAATGCCAGTACAGCTAAAAACTTTTTCATAACAATTAAATTTTAACTTCCTTATATATAATA
>OOBJ01001705.1_pt1 | contig 12875 bp, 11 predicted proteins | sample 1671331 | NCBI WGS metagenome assembly OOBJ01 (sample SAMN06348145, study PRJEB24527) | human gut metagenome | biome: human gut; feature: ankylosing spondylitis patient; material: feces | host: Homo sapiens | place: China | collected 2015-10 | reverse complement strand
AAAATCTGCGGATTTTTCTGAACCTCTTTTTCACAAGAAAGGTCGAAGCGAAAAGATGCATTTCTCCGCAAGGGCCCTTCTCGTGAAAATGTGTTTGGAACGTCCCGCAGGACGCGACAAACACGAAAGCATAAAATAAAATTACCTTAATGAATTGCAGAGCGAAGCGGAGCAATTTTTAAATCGTCGTCAAATAACCTGAAAGAGGAAGAACTTCAGGTAGTTGGTCTCCGGCACGCCCCACAGGATGGGGTGGTCCGGGGCCTGCTGCTTCACCTCGATCTGCCGCAGCTGCCGGTGGGCGTCCTTCGCCGCTGCTTTCAGCATCTTGATGAACAGCTCCTCGGTGGCAAAGTGGGAGCAGCTGGCCGTGGCCAGATATCCGCCCCGGGGCAGCAGCTTCATGGCCCGGTAGTTGATCTCCTTGTACCCGCGCATGGCGTTGTCCACCGTGCGGCGTGCCTTGGTAAAGGCGGGCGGGTCCAGGATGATAAAGTCGTAGGGGTGGCCCTCTTTTTCCAGCCGGGGCAGCAGCGCGAAGGTGTCCTCGCACAAAAAGTCCATATTGGTCAGGCCGTTGCGTTCGGCGTTGCGCTGGGCCATGGCGATGGCGTCGGCGCTGATGTCGGCAGCGGTGACCCGGGCGGCCCCGCCCTTGGCAGCGTTCAGCGCAAAGCTGCCGGTATGGGTGAAGCAGTCCAGCACCGTGTGGCCTGCTGCCAGCCGTGCCACGGCCCGGCGGTTGTACTTCTGGTCCAGGAAAAAGCCGGTTTTCTGGCCGTTCTCAAAGTCCACATGGTAGAACACGCCGTTCTCGCAGATCTCGGTCTGGGTGCTGGCGGGGTGGGTCTCGCCGGGCAGGTCGAACCAGCCCTTGTTCTGCTCCAGCCCTTCCTTGGCGCGCAGGGCCTCGTCGTTTCGCTCGTAGATGCCGGCAATGGTCTGGCCGTCGGCCCGCAGCACCTCGGCCAGCAGGGGGAACAGCACCGGCTTGAGCTTTTCCATGCCCACGCTGAGGGTCTGGGTGACCAGGATATCGTTAAAGCGGTCCACGGTCAGGCCGGGGAACTGGTCGGCCTCGCCAAAGATCACCCGGCAGGCGGTCAGGTCGGCGGGCTCCAGCACGGTCTTGCGGTAGGCCCAGGCGTACTCCACCCGGCGGCGCCAGAAAGCGGCGTCAAAGGTGTCGTTGGCGTTGCGGCTGATGAGCCGCACCCGGATCTTGCTGTGCAGCGACACGAAGCCGGTGCCCAGGTACGCCCCCTTGGGGCTGACCACATCGGCCAGGGCGCCGTTTTCGGGTTCGGTGTCCGGGGCGTGGAGGATGTCGTTCTCGTACACCCAGGGGTGGCCGCCCACCAGCAGGCCCTCGGCGTGTTTGTTGACGGTGTATACAGGATAAGCGCGTTCTTTCATGGAGATCTCCTTGGTTGCTCTTTTCAAATTCACCCCTTTATAATACCATAGATCCATGGTATTATAAATAAGAAATTTCCAAAAAAGACCGGAAAGAGGGGATCTGCAATGGAGATCGAACGCAAATGGATGGTGACCGGCTGGCCGGAGGGCCTGCCCATGGAGGAAGAATTTGCCATGCGGCAGGGCTACATCAGTGTGCGGCCCACGGTGCGCATCCGGGAGGAAGCCCTTGCGGGCGGCAAGACCGACTATGTGCTCTGCTTCAAGAGCGAGGGCGGCCTTGCCCGGGAGGAGATCGAGCGCAGCATCGACAAAGAACTGTTTGAGGAGTTGGAACACAAGATCATCGGCAAACCCCTCATCCCCAAGACCCGCCGCACCTACCGCCTGCCGGACGGCAGCGCGCTGGAAGTGAACCATGTGGACGCAGGCCGGCCCACCGCGTTCTGGTATGCGGAGGTGGAGTACCCCACCGTGGCCGCCGCCAACGCCTGGCAGCCTGCCGCCTGGGGCCTTGCCGATTACCTGAGCGACGAGGTGACCGGCCAGCCCGGCCAGAGCATGGGGGCCTACTGGCTGCAGACCCGCGGCTGACCCCCTTACATTACAAGAGAGAAAGGATCGTATCGTTACGAAAAAGGCAAGATTCAAGCTGGAGCTTCAATACAACTCCCCGGTGATCCTCACCTTTTTTCTGCTGTCGCTTCTGGTGCTGTTCCTCGACCAGTGGACCGGCGGCTGGACCACCATGCACCTGTTCTGCGTCTACCGCTCGTCGCTCAAGGACCCGCTGTTCTACATCCGGCTGTTCGGCCATGTGCTGGGCCACGCCGGGTGGGAGCACTTCCTGAACAACATGCTGCTGCTGCTGGTGGTGGGCCCGCCCATGGAGGAAAAATACGGCAGCATCCCCCTGCTGAAGGGCATTGTGCTGACAGCCCTGGTCACCGGCGTGCTGCAATGCGTGCTGTTCCCCCGCACCGGGCTGCTGGGGGCGTCGGGCATCGTGTTCATGCTCATCATGCTGTCGTCGCTGGCGGGCTTTTCCGGCGGCATCCCGGTCACCATGCTGCTGGTAGCGGCGCTGTACTTTGGCCAGCAGGTGTACGACATCCTCCTCGTGCACGACAACGTGGCCAACTTCATGCACATCGTGGGCGGGCTGTGCGGCACGGCCTTCGGCTACTATTTCGCGCTGCCCCGCCGCAAACGCCGCCGCTGACCCTGTGCACCGCACAGGGACAGTCAACGGGAATATTCCATAAATTTTACGGGACCGCAGGCCGGATTTTCGGCGGATGCGGAAAGATTTTGCCCAAATGCCTATAAACATATTGACATTCTGGGTAAATATGTTTATGATACGGGTACCGGGTCCGAGCAGACCGGAAACATGCAAAAGGAGGAGCCTGTCATGATGATGTCCAGCGCAATGTGTTGTCCCTGTTGTTGTTCCATGTGCGCATCCCAGGCAGAGCCTTTTGCGGCAGGGTGTGTTGTAAGCGCGCCCGCACAGCAGCACTGAACACAGGTTTGGTGCAAAACGGAACTGCGATCTGCCTGGGAGCTTCCTGCAAGCTCCCGGGCTTTTTGTATCGGCCCGCAAATCCACAGGAAAGAAAGGGAGGGGAGTCGGCAATGGACTGGAACGTCATCCAGCAATATTTGCCGCTGTACCAGAAGGCTGCCGTACTGACCGTGCGGCTGGGCGTGGCGGGGATCTTCTTTGCGATCCTCATCGGCCTTGTCTGTGCGGTGATCCAATATGAGAAGGTGCCGGTGCTGCGGCAGCTGGTGAGCATTTACATCCAGCTGTCCCGCAACACGCCGCTGCTGGTGCAGCTGTTCTTCCTCTACTACGGCCTGCCCAAGGTGGGCATCAAGACCAACGCCGCCGTGTGCGGCATCGCAGGTCTGGCGTTTCTGGGCGGCAGCTACATGGCAGAGGCATTCCGCAGCGGGCTGGAGAGCATCGAGCCCATCCAGACCGAAAGCGCCTACAGCCTGGGCATGAGCAAGGCCCAGACCATGCGGTACATCATCCTGCCGCAGGCCATGTCCACCAGCATGCCGGCCTTCATGGCCAACGTGATCTTCCTGCTCAAGGAGACCAGCGTGTTCAGCGCCATCAGCCTGATGGACCTGATGTTCACGGCCAAAGACCTCATCGGCATGTACTCCAAGACCCTCGAGTGCCTGTTCCTGGTGGTGGTGTTCTACCTCATCATTCTGCTGCCGGTATCCATTGTGGGCAGCCTGATCGAAAGGAGGCTGCGCTATGCCGGATTTGGGTCTTGACGTCCTGTTCAAGGGCAAAAACATGATCCGCCTGCTGGGCGGCCTGGGCGTGGCGCTGAAGATCAGTGCCGTGTCGGTGCTCATCAGCCTGCCGCTGGGCATCCTGCTGGGCGTGCTGATGACCTTCCACAGCCCGATCCTCAAAGCCATCCTGCGGCTGTATCTGGAGTTCATCCGCTTCATGCCCCAGATGGTGCTGCTGTTCCTGGTGTACTTTGGCACCACCCGCGCCTTCGGATGGGACCTGTCGGGCGAGACGGCGGCGGTCATCGTGTTCGTGCTGTGGGGTGCCGCCGAGATGAGCGACCTGGTGCGCGGCGCGCTGATCGCCATCCCGAAGCACCAGTACGAGAGCGCGGAAGCGCTGGGCATGAGCCGGGCGCAGACCTACTGGTACATCATCATCCCGCAGACCGTGCGGCGGCTGATCCCGCTGTCCATCAACCTGATCACCCGCATGATCAAGACCACCAGTCTGGTGCTGATGATCGGCGTGGTGGAGGTGCTGAAGGTGGCACAGCAGATCATCGAGGCCAACCGCACCGCCAGCCCCAACGCGGCGTTTGGCATCTACCTCACGGTGTTCGTGTTGTATTTCCTTGCCTGCTGGCCCATCAGCCTGCTGGCAAGCTACCTGGAAAAGAAATGGAAGTGACCGCAGATGGCAGAACCTATTTTGACCGTTGAACATCTGATCAAGGCATACGGCGAGACGCCGGTGCTGGACGATATCAGCTTTGCCGTGAAGCCCGGCGAGGTCATCGTGGTGGTGGGCCCCTCCGGCTGCGGCAAGAGCACCCTGCTGCGCTGCCTGAACGGTCTGGAACCCACCCAGAGCGGCCGGGTCCGCCTGGGCAGCGAGACCGTGGCCTACGGCGGCAAGAACCTGACCCAGCTGCGCCAGCGCATCGGCATGGTGTTCCAGAGCTACGAGCTGTTCCCGCACCTCACCGTGCTGGACAACATCCTGCTGGCCCCCACCAAGGTGCAGAAGCGCCCCAAGGCCGAGGTGCAGAAGGAAGCCGAGGCCCTGCTGGACCGCGTGGGCCTGCTGGACAAGAAAAACAGCTACCCGCGGGAGCTTTCCGGCGGCCAGAAACAGCGTGTGGCCATCGTGCGTGCGCTGTGTATGCACCCGGAGATCCTGCTGTTTGACGAAGTGACCGCCGCCCTCGACCCCGAAATGGTGCGCGAGGTGCTGGACGTGATGATGGATCTGGCCAAGAACGGCCGCACCATGATCATCGTCACCCACGAGATGCAGTTTGCCCGCGCCATCGCCGACCGGGTGCTCTTCCTCGACGGCGGCAAGATCGTGGAGGAGGCTCCCCCGAAGGAGTTCTTCAACCACCCCAAGACCGAGCGCGCGCAGCGCTTCCTGCGTACCTTCACGTTTGATGCTGTGAAATGAGTCACAGATCATATAAAAAAGGCCCCGGGTGGTCCGGAGCCGCACTGGGAAAGTGATTGTAAAGGAGTAACCGATCATGAAACAGTCCAAAATTTCGCGTCGTTCCTTCCTGCTGGGTCTGGGTGCCGTGTCTGCGGCAGCCGTCCTGACCGCATGCGGCGGTTCCTCTTCCACTGCCGCTTCCGGCAGCGCAGCATCTGGCAATGCTGCATCCGGCAGCAGCGTGGTGTACCGCACCCTGGATGAGATCAAGGCATCCGGCACCATCAACATCGGCGTGTTCTCCGACAAGAACCCGTTCGGCTATGTGGACGAGAACGGCGAGTATCAGGGGTACGACGTCTACTTCGGCAACCGTCTGGGCGAGGACCTGGGCGTGGAGATCAACTACGTTTCCACCGAGGCTGCCAACCGCATCGAGTACCTGCAGACCGGCAAGGTGGATGTGATCCTGGCCAACTTCACCGTCACCCCGGAGCGTGCCGAGGAAGTGGACTTCGCTCTGCCCTACATGAACGTGGCCCTGGGCGTCATCTCCCCGGACAGCGCCGTCGTCACCACCCTGGACAACTGGAACGCTGACGACCAGATGATCGTCATCTCCGGCACCACCGCCGAGACCTACCTGACCAAGGAGTACCCCGACATCCCGCTGCAGAAGTACGATTCCTACGCCACCGCCAAGAACGCCCTGGAGAACGGCAACGGCGTGGCATGGGCCAACGACAACACCGAGGTCATCGCCTTTGCCAACCAGAACCCCGGCTACACCGTGGGCATCGCTTCTCTGGGCAGCCAGGACACCATCGCTCCCGCTGTGAGCCAGGGCAACACCACCGTTCTGGACTGGCTGAATGAGGAGATCCGGAAGCTGGGCGAGGAGAACTTCTTCCACAAGGATTACGAGGCCACTCTGGTGGATACCTACGGCATCGACTACGAGGACGAACTGGTGGTCGAGGGCGGCGTGGCCGCCGGTGCTGACGCATCCAGCGAGGCCGCTTCTTCCGAGGCTGCTTCCAGCGAAGCCGCAGCCTCCAGCGCCGCAGCACAGTAAAGCATCATTGCATCAATCGGGCAGGAGAGGGCAGGACCTTTCCTGCCTTTTTCGTTGCACCGCCCACCGGAACGTGCTATACTGGAACAAAAAACAACCAAGGTTGTACAAAAGCGAGGAAACGACCATGAAGCGGGCATATATCAATGGCATTCTGCTGGACGGCACCCAGCATATGGAGCCGCAGGCACACAAGGTGCTGCTGTGCGAGGACGGCGTCATCACCGCCGTTGCGGACGAGGGCACCGACCTGGACGGCTATGAGGTCATCGACCTCCACGGCGGCTATGCGATGCCGGGCCTCATCAACCTGCATGTGCATCTGGCCGGCAACGGCAAGCCCAGCGCAAAGCCGCGGGATAATGCGGCGCTGGTGCGTAAAATTCTGAGCAACGGCCTGACCCGTGCGGTGGCTTACCGCATGGTGTGCAGCTATGCAAAGCTGGAGCTGCTGGGCGGCGTGACCACCATCCGCACCGTGGGCGGCATCGCGGATTTTGACACCCGCTGCCGGGACGATGCCCAGGCCGGGAAGATCCTGGCCCCGCGCATTCTGGCCGCCAACGAGGGCATCTCGGTGCCGGGCGGCCACATGGCAGGCTCGGTGGCCGTGGCGGCCCACAACAATGGCGAGGCCCTGACCCAGCTCACCAAGGTCAGCACCCAGCGGGTGGACCTTGTCAAACTGATGATCACCGGCGGCGTGCTGGATGCCGCCGAAAAGGGCACCCCCGGCGAGCTGAAGATGCCGCCGGAGATGGTAAAGGCCGTGTGCGATCAGGCCCACGCCATGGGCTATCCCGTGGCGGCCCACACCGAATCGCCCGAAGGGGTGAAGGTGGCGCTGGAAAACGGCGTGGATTCCATCGAGCATGGCGCAAAAATGGACGAAGAAACGGTAAAACTGTACAAGGAGCACGGCGCGTTCCTGTGCACCACCATTTCCCCGGCGCTGCCGTATGCGCTGTTTGACACGGCGGTGTCCGGTGCGTCGGAAAAAGACCAGTACAACGGCAGGATCGTGTTTGACGGCATCGTGGAAAGCGCCAAAACGGCGCTGGCCAACGGCATCCCGGTGGGCCTTGGCAACGACGTGGGCTGCCCTTACATCACCCAGTACGACTTCTGGCGGGAGCTGTGCTACTTCCACAAGTATTGCGGCGTGAGCAACCGGTTTGCCCTGTACACCGCCACCCTGCGCAACGCGCAGCTGGCCGGGGTAGGGGACGTGACCGGCTCGCTGGAAGTGGGCAAGAGCGAGGACCTCATCGTCACCCGTCAGAACCCGCTGGAGGACCTGCGGGCGCTGCAGCATCTGGAGCTGGTGGCCTGCCGGGGCCGCGTGGTGAAAAAGCCCGCGCCCAAGCGCAGCCAGACCGTGGACAAGCTGCTGGACCCCTATCTGGAATAAGAATTTATCATAGAAAGGCTCTCCCGCAAGGGGGAGCCTTTTTACATGCTCGCCATGACGGCCAGAATGCTCTGCCAACTTTTGGTGCGGGCGCAGGTGGGGGCCGGGCGTGCCGGACGGGCCGGACGGCTCACCGGCGGGGTCTGGGGCTGCGTCTGCAGCTGGGCGGCAGCCGGTACGGCCGGGGGAAAGAACATCTCCACCGTGCCGCTCTGCCACTGTGCGGCCAGCTGGGCAGCCTCCGGGTCGGCCTGCAGGGTGCGGCGCTCGGCTCCGGCCAGGCTGTCGGCCAGCCAGTACAGGATAGCGGCCACCGGCAGGCAGGGGGCCTTGCTCAGGGTGCTGTAGCTCCAGTGGGCACCCCGGCCCACAAAGCTGTCCACCGTGATGACGGCCCCGGTGCGGGCGTCACGGGGCAAAGGCAGATCGCAGTCCGTGCCCGCCAGCGTTTCCAGCTCCTGCACCATGCGGTCGGTGCGGGCGGCATCCAGCCGGTCCTCGCGGCAACAGGCGTGGAAGTCGGTGTCCTCCAGCAGGCTCTCGGCCTTGGCGGGGAACTGCCCGGTGAGCTGGCCGCTCTCGTTGTGGCAGAGCATCCACCCCTTGCGGAACAGCTGGAAGTTCAGTCCTCTGCGGCCCATCGTGGAGTAACACACGGTGGCGCAGTGCTCCCCGGGCATCCGCCGGACTTCCAGGTAAGCGTCGTTGCCGCAGAGATCCTGCAGGCGCACGGCGGCCAGAAGCTGCGCCCCCGGCAGACGGGATGACATGGCGTTGTGCATGGCGGTAAAGTAGCGGTTGGCATCCATGATACGTTCCTCCCTGAATGGTTCGGCTGACAGCAAAGTGTTGTATTCAAAGGACTTCCAACGCGGGCCGCCGCCGTGCACTGCGGGGGACATCGCGTGTTCCTGTGGTTCGTCTGAACATAGTATAGCATAAACTGCGACAAAAAACAACTAAAAGTTTGCAAAAACAACCAGATTTTTGCGAACACCCCGGAACTGCTCCAAAATACAACGCGACGGTTGGTTGTAAAATGCCCGAAGCGGTTGTGCGCCGGACAACAAAAAGGCCTTCCCCCAAAAGGGGAAGGCAATCTCTCAATCTCCCAGCTCCCGGATCTCGTTCTGGATCAGGCGGCCGGCGGCGCGGGCCAGCTGGTCCATGCCGCGGATGCGGGCCATATTTTTACCATAGATGCGGGCAGCGTCGGCGGCAGAGCGGTCCTCGCCCATGAACACTGCCGACACCCGGATGCCCTTGCGCTGCAGCATGCGCACCTGGGCGGCCGCGTCGGCCACACCGGCGGCGTCCTCGTAGCCGCAGCCCAGCGGGTTTTCCGGGCTGGGCGGGATGCGGCGGCTGTCGTTGGGGGAAGCGTCGGTCAGCAGGATGAGCAGGTGCCGCGGGGCGGGGCCGGGGGCAAAGTCCAGCAGATCGCCCGCCGCCAGCAGGGCCAGGCCGTCGCGGTTCCAGCCGGAGGCAAAATAGCGGTTGATGTTCTGGCGGTTCTTGTCGGCAAAGTCCTTGAGCACCCGCAGCACGGTGTAGCCCCGCAGGCTGCTGAAGGCACTCACCCGCACCGGGATGCCGCAGTTGGCCAGGCTCTCGGCCAGGATGGACCCCTGCGCCGCGATGACCTCCTGACAGTGCAGGCGGGAGGCGGAAGCGTCCAGCAGCAGGTCCACCGTAAAGGCGGGGTGATTTTCCTCTTCGGCGCACAAAAACACCCGGTCATCGTTCAAAAGCGGGGCGCGCCACACCCGCCCGGGGTCCACATTGCCGCTGCGGGCCACCCGCGCGTTGGGCTGCTGATGCACCAGGATGCAGTTGCGGATCTGCTCGGTGAGCCGCAGCACCACGCTGCGGTGCAGCTCCTGATTTTTGGCGTAGTAGGCGCGGTTGCGGTCGGCCTGCAGCTCGGCCTGTTCGGCCAGATGCCGGGCCTCCGGGGTGGGGGCCTGTTCCGGGCTGGGCACGCCCGCGCTGAACCACAAATGGCACCCCAGATGCACCCCGGTGCACAGCTCCTGTTCGGCCTTGCGCAGCCGCTCCGGCGGGTAGAGGGAGCGGCCGAAGCAGCTCTCGATGTAGGCGCGGTCCTGCGCGGCGTTCTGTTTCAGGGTGATGTGGGCCTGCCGTTTGTCCAGGCTGGGGCCGCTGCCGGCGGCGTCCACGGCGTTGGAGTGCTCCACGGTCACTCGGTCGGTCTTGATCATCTGGGTGGGCAGGGCCTTGGTGGCAAGGGTGGCCAGCAGGCCGTCCAGATGCAGGTGCAGCGCCGCTTTCGGATGCACGGTGCCGTCGAAGAGGTCAAACCTTGCGTACACGGCCAGCAGGGCGTCCTGCAATTGGTCCGGCTGCGGGGCGGTGTCCGGGGCCAGCGCCCGGAACAACCCGCTCTCGTAGGGGGTCATCACGGGCAGATTGCGCCCCAGCACGCTGCGCCAGCGGGCCGCCTGCATGGTGTACACCAGCTGGTTCCTGGCCATCCACTCCTGCCGGGAAAGTTTGTACTGGATGGCAAAAAAGTAGTCGGCGTGAGAAGAGCGCAGCGCTTCCAGCACCGGGCGGTGGGGCAGCTCCAGTCGGTAGGCCGCGTTTTCGAGGTACAGCCACGCCAGATCGTCCAGCATGGCCTGCCGCAGATCGCCTGCCCAGCGGTCGAAGATGCTGTTTATCAACTTGTCACCGTAATATTTGTGCACAAGGCCCACGATGGTGTTCATGTAAAAATCCACCGTGCCGTCGGTGTTGTGGGCCAGAAACAGCGGCTCAAAGCCATAGGCGCCCGCAGCCGCCCAGACCTGATTGGCCGCCCGCCGCTCCTGTGCGGTGTAGCTCTGGGCTTCCATCAGGCAAACAGCTTGGCCGCATCCAGTTTGGCCGGGATGCGGGCCGCGATCACGTCGCGGATCAGGCCCTGCTCGTAGCTGTCAAAGGCCTTGTTGGTGATGCCCATGTCCAGCGCGGCCCCTGCGGGGATGCCGCGGCGGATCAGGCGCAGCGCGTCCAGCATGCCGCGCAGGTCCAGTGCCTTGGTGGAAATTTCCGCACTGTCGCACTTTTTCTGCAAGTCGAGGAACAGCAGGGCGAACTGGTGGGCGTACTTCGCAGCAAGATCCGGGAACTGTGCCCGCAGCAGCTTTTCCAGGTTGTCCTGGGTGATGGTGGGCATCTGGATGACCACGAAGCGGGAGGTCAGGGCCTCGTTCAGCTCCCGGGTACCGGCGTAGCCGTAGTTCATGGTGGCGATGAAGCGGGTCTCCTCGGCCAGCGGGATGCGGTCGTAGCCGGGCACGTCAATGGCGCGGCGGAAGTCCAGCACTGCGTGCAGCACGGCCAGCGCCTCGTTCTTGGCCATGTTGATCTCGTCCAGCACGCCAAAGCCGCCGCACTGGGCGCAGCGGTACACCGGTCCGGGGCGGAACTCCACCCGTCCGTCGGCAAAGGTGTCCATGCCGATGAGGGAGGCCGCGTCCATGTTCACATGGAACGAGATGTCCCACGCGGGGCGGCCGAAGGCGGCGGAGAGGTTTTCGGCCAGCACGTTCTTGCCGGTGGCCTTGCCGCCCGCCAGCAGCAGGTTTTCGCCGCAGAGCAGGGCGGCCAGCGCCTGCTCCCACACCTCTTTGCCGTAGTAGGTAAAGGCCGGGGCCGGGATGCGGGGCCGCAGCGCAGCGTCCAGCGGATGGGCGGCACGATATTCCTCTACCGCAGAAAGCAGGGCCGGGTCCACGCCCTCCCGACCGATCCGCTCCGCCTCGGCGGCAATGGCGGCGGCCACGGCGTCCGGGCCGGCGCTCTCCCCGCCGGCCATGGCATAGGCGCAGGAGGGGTAGCCGTCAAAGCCGTAGGAGAAGCTGCTGTTGATGAGGCCCTCCCGGTACAGGCGGACATACAGGGGGCTGGAGTTGCCCAGCAGGGCCTCGCAGGAGAGCTCCGCCACCAGCTTCTGCCGGAACTGCTCCTCCCCCCTGGGCGCCGGGTCCATCTTCCAGCCCAGCTGGAAGATGGGGGTGGACACCTCCATCTTCAGCTCCGTCCGGCTCCTGGCCGCGCCTGCGGGCTCGGCGGGGCCGTAGTCCCTGGGGATGGAACCCTTGCCCTCCCGGGGCAGAATCTCCCGGGCCATCTCCAGCACCTTCTCCGGGTCCACATTGCCCGCCACGCACAGCACCATGTTGGCCGGGTCGTAGAATGCCTTGTGGCAGGCGTACAGGGTATCCGCCGTGATGTGGGAGATGGACTCCTGGGTGCCGGCGATGGGCACCCGGATGGGGTGGTGATCAAACAGGCACTCCATCAGGCCGTAAAACACCTGGTTGTCCGGATCGTCCTCCACCATGCGGATCTCCTGGCCGATGATCCCCTGCTCCTTGTCCACGCTCTCCTGGGTAAACCAGGGAATGGACACGAAGGAGAGGAGAATTTTCAGGTTGTCGCAGAATTTCTCCGTGCTTTCAAAATAGTAGCCGGTGAGGGCCGAGCTGGTGAAAGCGTTGGGGGAAGCCCCGTTGGCCGCCAGATCCTGGAGGGCGTTGCCGTCCTCGGTATCGAACATCTTGTGCTCCAGGAAGTGGGCCACCCCCGCCGGAGTGTCCCGCCACTGGCCATCCAGCCGGAACTTCATATCCATGCCGCCGTAGTTGGTGGCAAAAAAGGCGTAGCCCCTTTGAAAGTCGGGCTTGGGAAAGACAAACACGTTCAGGCCGTTTTCCAGCTTCTCGTGGTACATCTGCTCCCCTACCCGGGCAAATTCCAGCTTCTCCATGGCTTATGCCTCCTTTCCCTTCAGGAAGTAGATGGTATCCAGCTCCAGCCGCTGGGCCGCCTGGGCCACCTGCTCCCGGGTGACCGTCTCAAACTGGGCGGCCAGCTCTGGGATCTCAGTGTCCAGTCCGGCCACCGCCTGGCCCAGCCAGAACTCCTCCAGGCGGCTCTGGTCGTCCAGGGTGGACCGGTGCCCTCCGATGAGGGTGCGCCGGGCGCCCTCCAGCTCCCAGTCCTCGATCTCACCCCGGCGGACGGCCTCCAGCTGGGCCAGGATCTCGTCCCTGGCCTGCTGGTACTGGCCAAACTCAATGCCGGAGGACACCAGCAGCAGCCCCTTCATCTTCTCCAGGGTGGAGCTGGCGTAGTAGCACAGAGACAGCTTCTCCCGCACGTTCATAAAGAGCTTGGACAGGGTGGTGCCGCCGAATACGGCGTTGCACATGGCCATGGCGGGGTATTCCTCCTCCCAGCAGGTGACGCCGCCGGTGCGGAAGCCCATG
>OOBJ01001703.1_pt1 | contig 12884 bp, 9 predicted proteins | sample 1671331 | NCBI WGS metagenome assembly OOBJ01 (sample SAMN06348145, study PRJEB24527) | human gut metagenome | biome: human gut; feature: ankylosing spondylitis patient; material: feces | host: Homo sapiens | place: China | collected 2015-10 | reverse complement strand
TTTCGCGCTCCGACGTGATCGTGGCACTCGGCGGCGGCGTCGTGGGCGACGTGGCGGGCTTTGTGGCCGCCACCTACATGCGCGGCTGCAAGTTTGTGCAGGTCCCCACGAGCCTGCTCGCCATGGTTGATTCGTCGGTGGGCGGAAAGACGGCCATCGACCTCGCTGCCGGCAAGAACCTGGCCGGCGCCTTTTGGCAGCCGAGTGTGGTTATCGCCGACGTGGGGTGCCTGGCCACCCTCACGCCCGAGCAGTTCGCCGACGGCTGCGGCGAGGTCGTCAAGCACGCCGTAATCGCCGACCCGGAGCTTTTCGCCGAGCTGGAGAAGACCCCGCTCACGCTGGAGCTGCTCAACCAGGACGTGGCTCGCGTGGCGCTTATCATTGCCCGCAATATCGACATCAAGCGCGCCGTGGTCGTCGCCGACGAGCGCGAAACCAACCAGCGCAAGCTCCTCAACTTTGGACACAGCGCCGGACACGCCGTCGAGGCCTGCGAGCACTTTGAGCTGGGACACGGCAACTGCGTGTCGATCGGCATGGGCATCATCACGCGCGCCGCGGCCCTGCACGGCGTCTGCGATGCCGCACTGCCCGGTCGTATTGAGGAACTCTGCGCCCGTCATGGCCTCACGACCCGCTGTGACCTAGATGCCGATACCGTCTTTGCCGAGGCGCTCCACGACAAGAAGCGCGCGGGCGACACCATCGACCTGGTGATTCCGCACGGCATTGGCCGCTGCAGCATCGACCGCACACCGCTTTCCACTTTCCACGAACTCATTGCCGAGGGCCTCGGCCAGAAGGGAGACGCATCCGCATGCTAGCCCGCATCACCCCGTCCCCGCTCAAGGGCACCGTTCCCGCCATCGCGTCCAAGTCGATGGCGCATCGCCTGATCATCTGCGCTGCGCTTGCCAACGGCGAGACGCACGTCACCTGCAACACCACCTGCGCCGACATCGAGGCCACGGTGCGCTGCCTTACGGCACTGGGTGCTCGCATCGAGACCGTCGAGGACGGCTTCCAGGTCCACCCCACCATGAAGAGTGTTGAGTTTGGCCTGCTCAAGGCCCTTGCCGGCGGCACGCTTGACTGCGGTGAAAGCGGCTCCACGCTCCGCTTTATGTTGCCCGTCGCCTGCGCGCTGGGCGCAGAAGCAACTTTTGTGGGTCAGGGACGCTTGGGCGCCCGCCCACTCTCCCCGCTCTCGGACGAGATCATCGCCGCCGGCTGCGACCTGCAGGGTCTGGGCGGTTTTCCGCTCAAGACGAGCGGACGCATGCGCCCGGGCACTTTTGTGCTTCCGGGCAACGTGAGCTCGCAGTATATCTCCGGCCTGCTGCTGGCAGCCCCGCTGCTGGCCCAGCCCTCCTGCGTGCAGGTATGCGGCCTTATCGAAAGCCGCCCCTACATCAACCTGACGATCCAGGCCATGAAGGCCTTTGGCGTCGAGGTCAACGTCGAGCGCATTCCGGCCACGGACGGCCAGCTCGAGGTCACGAACTTCCGCGTGAGCAGTGGCTCGTACCGCACGCCCGGCAGCGTAGCCGTCGAGGGCGACTGGTCCAACGCCGCCTTTTGGCTGTGCGCCGGTGCCATCGGCACCGACCCCATCACCGTCGAGGGCGTGTCGCTAAGCTCCGCACAGGGCGACCGTAACGTGCTTGCCGCGCTTTCGCGCTTTGGCGCCCGCATCGTGCGCTCCACCAACGCCGCCACCGTGCAGTCCGACAAGCTCGCCGGCTTTGAGATGAGTGCCCACGACATTCCGGACCTGGTGCCCGTCATCTCGGCCGTGGCCTCGCTGGCACAGGGCCGCACCTTTATCCGCGATTGTGCCCGTCTGCGCATCAAGGAATCCGACCGTCTGGTCACCACCACCCGCGAGCTCACCGCGCTGGGCGCGCAGGTGCGCATTGCCGGTGATGACCTCATCATCAAGGGTGTCGATGCCTTCACCGGCGGCGAGGTCGATTCGCACAACGACCATCGCATCGCCATGATGGCCGCTATCGCCGCGAGCCGCGCCACCGGCGAGGTCGTGATCCACGGCGCCGAGGCCGTCAACAAGTCCTATCCCGATTTCTTCGACCACTACCGCCTGCTGGGCGGCAAGGTCACACTCGAGGAGGAATAGCATGTCCTCGACCTTTGGCAACGTCTTGCACTTAAGCATCTTCGGCCAGTCGCACTCCCCCGCCATCGGCTGCTCACTCGATGGCATTCCGGCGGGCATCGCCGTGGACCAGGAGCAGCTGCAGGCCTTCCTTGACCGTCGCGCCCCCGGTCGCGACGAGACCGCAACCAAACGCCGCGAGGCTGACGCCGCCCACATCATCGCCGGTGTTGTCGATGGACATACCACCGGCGCGCCCATCGCCGCGATTATCGAGAACACCAACACGCGCTCCAAGGATTACTCCGAGCTGCGCCGCAAGCCCCGCCCCGGACATGCGGACTTCCCTGCGCGCGTGAAGTATCACAACATGCACGATGTCGCCGGTGGCGGGCATTTCTCCGGCCGCCTAACGGCACCCCTGTGCATCGCCGGCGGCATTGCGCTGCAGGCACTCGAAGCCCGCGGCATTAAAGTGATGGCGCATGTGGCGCAGATCGGCGGCATCTCCGACCTGCCGATGGACGACATGGTCTATCGCGAGGCCGACCGCAAGGCGATCCTTACGAACGATCTGCCGTGCATTGACGCCGCCGCAGCCGGCCGCATGCGCGAGGAAATCCTAGCCGCGCGCGACGAACTCGACAGCATCGGCGGCATCGTGGAGTGCGGCATTTACGGGCTTCCTGCGGGCATCGGCGACCCCATGTTCGATGGCATCGAGAACCGCATCGCGCAAATCGCGTTTGGCATTCCCGCCGTAAAGGGCGTGGAGTTTGGCATGGGCTTTGCCGTGGCCGCCATGCGTGGCAGCGAGAACAACGATCCGTATCGCATCGATGCCGAGACCGGCGAGATCGAGGTCGAGTCCAACAACGCCGGCGGCATCCTGGGCGGTATTTCGACCGGCGCGCCCGTCATGTGGCGCATGGCCGTAAAGCCGACGCCCTCAATTGGCCGCGAGCAGCAGACGGTGGACATGGACGCTATGGAAAATGCCGAGCTCTCGGTCCACGGCCGCCACGATCCCTGCATCGTCCCCCGAGCCGTCCCCGTAGCCGAGGCAGCCGCCGCCCTTGCCATCTGGGACGCCCTCCTCGAAGACGCCGCCCAGCGCTAACTACCCACCCCTCAACATCCCCCGACACGTGAAAGGGGTCTCCATGGACCTTGCTGACATCCGCCAGGCCATCGATGGCATCGACACCACGCTCCTCAACAGTTTTGTCGAGCGCATGGACATTGCCACCGAGGTCGCCAAGTCTAAAATCGAGATGGGCAAGGCCGTCTTCGACCCCGCCCGTGAGCGCTCCAAGCTCAACAATCTCGCCAGCCGCGTGCCCGAGCGCTACGAGGCCCAAGCCATCACCCTGTTCCGCCTCCTCATGAGCATGAGCAAGGCCGAGCAACAGCGCTACATCAACGAGCTCAAGGGCATCACCGTCTCACAAAAGGCCCACGCCACGGCTGCAGCCTTTGACACGCCTTTCCCCCAGACGGCTAGCGTCGCCTGCCAGGGCGTCGAGGGCGCCTATAGCCAAATTGCCGCGTGCAGGCTCTTCGACGTGCCCGACATTGCGTTCTTCGAGACCTTCGAGGGCGTTATGCGCGCCGTGCGCGACGGCTTCTGCGAGTTTGGCGTGCTGCCCATCGAGAACTCCACCGCCGGCTCAGTCAACGCCGTCTACGACCTGCTCGCCCAGTTCGACTTCCACATCGTGCGCTCGCTTCGCCTCAAAATCGACCACAACTTGCTCGTCAAGCCCGGCGCCAAGCTTGCGGACGTGCACGAGGTCTACAGCCACGGCCAGGCCATTGCCCAATGCGCCGGCTTTATCGAGGCGCACGACCTGCACGCCACCAAGTACCCCAACACGGCCATGTCGGCCGAGATGGTCGCCAGCTCCGAACGCACCGATGTTGCCGCGATCGCATCGCGCAGCTGCGCCGCACTCTACGGCTTGGAGGTACTGGAGCCCAACATCCAGGACTCGGACAACAACTACACGCGCTTTGTCGTCATCACCCGCGAGCCACGCGTCTACCCCGGCGCCAACCGCACCTCGCTCATGATTACCACGGCCAACGAGCCGGGCGCACTCTATCGCGTACTCGAGCGCTTCTACGCGCTCAATATCAACCTCATCAAGCTCGAGAGCCGCCCCATCCCCGGGCACGACTTTGAGTTTATGTTCTACTTTGACCTGGACTGCCCCTTTGGCAGCAAGGCCCTCGATGACCTGCTCGATTCCATCGACGACGTGTGCGAGAGCTTCACCTTCTTTGGCAGTTACACGGAGGTGCTCTAGATGACCGATGTCGCCGCAACCCGCCCCTACGGCGTGCTGGGCCGCGTGCTGGGCCACAGCTACACCCCGACCATCTACAAGGAGCTCGCGGGGCTCGAGTACGTACGATTTGAGCGCGAGCCCGAGGACCTCCAGGCTTTTATGACGGGTGACGAATGGGAGGGCACCAACGTGACCATCCCCTACAAGCGCGCCGTCATGGAATACCTGGACGAGCTGAGTCCACTCGCCGAGCGTATGGGAAACGTCAACACCATCACGCGCCTGCCCGACGGCCGCCTGCGCGGCGACAACACCGACTACTTCGGCTTTCAGTGCCTAGTCGAGGAGCTGGGCGTTGAGGTCGCCGGCAAGAAGGCCCTCGTGCTCGGTGCCACCGGTGGCGCCGGCACCACTGCCAGCATGGTGCTCGGCGACCTGGGCGCCATCGTCGTGCCGGTCGGCCGCACGAGCGAAGTCAACTACGACAACATCGCGCAGCAGTCCGACGCCGCACTGCTCGTCAACTGCACGCCCGCCGGCATGTTCCCCCACTGTCCCGACGCCCCCTGCACACTCGAGGGGCTCAATGCGCTCGAGGGCGTTATCGACATTGTCTACAACCCCGCTCGCACGGGACTCATGCTCGAGGCCGAGCGCCGCGACATCCCCTGCATCGGCGGTCTGCTCATGCTCGTGGCCCAGGCGGCGCAAGCCGTTGAGCGCTACACCGGCCAGGTCACTCCGCGCGAGCGCATTCTGGACGTAACGGAGCGCCTGTCACGCCGCGAACAGAACATCGCGCTGATCGGCATGCCGGGCTCGGGCAAGACCCGTGTGGGCGAGCAGATTGCCCTGCTCACGGGACGAGAGCACATCGATCTGGATCGCGCCCTCGAGGAGCGCCTGGGCATGCCCTGCGCCGACTTTATCGTCGAGCGCGGCGAGGCGGCGTTCCGCGAACAGGAGACGGCGGCGCTGGCCGACATCTCCAAGCGCAGCGGCCTGGTGCTTTCCACCGGCGGCGGCGTGGTCACGCGCGACGAGAACTACCCGCTGCTGCACCAGAACAGCCAGATCGTGATGCTCAACCGCAAGCTCGACGAGCTCGCCCACAAGGGCCGCCCCATCACGGCGCGCGATGGCATCGACAAGCTCGCCGAGCAGCGCATGCCGCGCTACCGCTCCTGGGCCGACTACATCATCGACTCACGCGACTGCGCCGCCAACACCGCCCAAGCCCTCCTCGACACCCTCCCACCCGCTCTCTAACCAAAACCACCACAAAGGGGACAGGCGCCTTTGTGGTGGTTTTCCAATCGCAAAGGAAGCAACCATGAAAGCACTCGTCATCAACGGCCCCAACCTCAACATGCTCGGCATTCGCGAGCCGGGCATCTATGGCAGCGACAACTACGACCGCTTAGTGCAGATCTGCCAGGAGGCAGGTGCCGCACAGGGCTTCGACAAGGTCGAGGTCTTCCAGTCTAACCACGAGGGCAGCATCGTCGACAAGATCCAGGAGGCCTACGGCAAGGTCGACGGCATCGTCATCAACCCGGCCGCTTATACGCATACGAGCTTGGCGATCCTCGATGCCCTCAAGGCCGTCGCCATCCCGGCTGTGGAGGTCCACATCAGCGCCGTAGAGACACGCGAGGACTTCCGCCAGGTGAGCTATGCACGCCTAGCCTGCTTCGCCACCATCACCGGCGAAGGCCTCCAAGGCTACGCCCACGCGATGGAGCTGTTGAGGGAACGTCTCGAAAAGTAAAATGCCAACCCCAACGAACAGTAGCGGCTTGCTCGCGCTCGGCTCCAGCAGCATACAAAACAAAAAAGCCCAGACCATCAAGCGGTCCGGGCTTAATAAACGATGGTGCTCCATGGCGGATTCGAACCGTCGACCTTGGGATTAGAAGTCCCCTGCTCTATCCAACTGAGCTAATGGAGCAAATAACCGCACGCCCAAGCAAGCGCAAGCCTGTCAGGCGCAAGTAATTATAACCTAGTTGAACTGCTCGCGGTACGCCTTACAGACCTCATCGACCGGGCCGTCCATGCGAAGGTCACCCTTCTCGATCCAAACGGCACGCTGGCAGATGCGCTCAACCTGCTCCATGGAGTGCGAAACGAACAGAACCGTCACGTCGCCGCTCTGGATAAAGTGCTGGATACGGTCCTCGCACTTCTGCTGGAAGAACACGTCACCGACGGACAGCGTCTCGTCAACGATCAAAATATCGGGCTCGGTAATCGTCGCGATTGCAAAGGCGATACGCGCAACCATGCCCGAGGAGAAGTTCTTAAGCGGCATGTCGACAAAGTTCTGAAGCTCAGCGAACTCGATTATGCCGTCAAAGTTGGCGTCGATGAACTCCTTGGTATAGCCGAGCAGGGCGCCATTCAGATAGATGTTCTCGCGGGCCGTCAGCTCAGGATCAAAGCCGGCGCCGAGCTCAATCAGCGGTGCGATGTTGCCATGGACCTTAACGCTGCCCTCGCTAGGCTCAAGCACGCCAGCGATAATCTTGAGCATCGTAGACTTACCGGAACCATTGGTGCCAACCAGACCGACAACTTCGCCGCGATGAATATCGAACGAGATGTGCTTAAGTGCCCTAAACTCCTCAAAGAACAGCTCGTGCTTGGCAAGCTTAATGAAGTACTCCTTGAGGTTGGTCAGCGACTCGGACGCCATGTTAAAGATCATGGTGACGTCGTCGACCTCGACAGCCAGAGGCTGCTCGCTGTAATCAACAACAGATTCAGTCATCACAGCACTCCTTAGATGTAGAGGATAAACTTGCGCTCGGACTTATGGAACACGGTGTAGCCAATGACAAGCGCAAGGACCGCCCAAGCGACGCACATACCAAACGTCAAAAGCGAGGGCGTGGTCTGGAACAAGAAGATATCGCGCATAAACTGCAGGTAGTTATACATGGGGTTCGCATACATCAAGATACGCACGAGATACGGCATTTGCGCAATATAGTCAGTCGTCCAGAAGATGGGCGTAATATAAGTCCACGCCGTAATGACGACGCTCCACAGATGCATAACGTCGCGGAAAAAGACCGTAAGGGCAGAGAGCATCATGCCCAGGCCCATGCAGAAGCACATAAGCAGCAGCAGGCAAACCGGCAGCAGAATCAAATGCCAAGAAGGCATAACGCGGAACCACAGCATAACGATGGCGACGGCGACCAGCGAGAAGGTAAAGTTGACCAGCGAGAAGAGCACCTTCTGCACCGGGAAGACCCAGCGGTGCACCTTAACCTTCTTGAGCAGAGGGGCAGCACCCACGATCGACGTCAGGGCCTGGTTCGTAGACTCGGACATGACGGCAAAGGTAACGTTACCCACGATCAAGTACAGCGGGTACATCTCGGGCGTCATTGAGCCATTGCGGCCCTGGCCAAAAATCGTCGAGAACACGATGGCCATGACGATCATCATCAGCAGCGGGTTGAGCACCGACCATGCGACGCCCAGAACGCTACGGCGATACTTGATCTTAAAATCCTTGGTAACCAGCTGACGAAGGATAAACGCGTCCTTCTCAAATTCGTTCTTAGCAAACGTCGCAGGCAGACTGCGAGCTTCTTGTTGCTTTGTCTGATCCGACACGGATGCAACTCCTTTACTCGTAATCGTTGACAAACGAACAGTATAGACCCGACGGCCATGTAAACGATTCGCGCAACAAAACTGGAGAACTAACCCACATCTTAGGATGCCAAGCCCAAACGGCTATACTTTCAAGGATTGAATGTATAAGGAGCATTGAGTGAATTCTGAATCCATCGCCGTCATCATCCCCTGCTACAACGAAGCCCTCACGATCGGCAAAGTCATCGACGACTTTCACCGCGAGCTTCCGCAAGCGACGGTCTATGTCTATGACAACAACTCGTCGGACGATACCTCACGCATCGCCACCGAGCACGGCGCCACGGTCCGCTTTGAGCCCCGTCAGGGAAAGGGCAACGTGTGCCGCCAGATGTTTCGCGATATCGACGCCGATTGCTACCTGATGGTCGACGGCGACGACACCTACCCCGCCGAGGCGGCCAAGGCCCTCTGCGAGCCTATCCTCAACGGCGCGGCCGATATGACCGTAGGCGACCGCCTTTCCAACGGCACCTACGCCGAGGAAAACAAGCGTGCTTTCCACGGCTTTGGCAACAATCTGGTCCGCGCCATGATCAAGTGGATCTATGGCTACAGCTTCGATGATGTCATGACCGGCTACCGCGCCATGAGCCGCCCGTTCGTTAAAACCTTCCCTGTGCTTTCCGAGGGCTTCCAGATCGAAACCGAGCTCTCGATCCACGCCGTCGACCACCGCTGGCGCATCAAAGATGTGCCCATCGAGTACCGCGACCGTCCGGAAGGCTCCGAGTCCAAGCTCAATACCGTGAGCGACGGCATTAAAGTCGTCGCGATGATCGGCACGCTGTTCAAGGACTACCGCCCGCTGAAGTTCTTCAGCCTCGTCGCGCTTCTGTTTGCGGTGATCGGCCTCGCCCTGGGCATGCCCATCGTTGTCGAGTATTTCCAGACCGGCCTCGTTCCGCGCTTCCCCACCGCCATGCTCGCCGCGTCGTTTATGTTCCTGTGCGGCCTGAGCCTTGCAACCGGATTCATCCTGGATTCTGTAGCAAAGGTCGAAAAAAAGCAGTGGGAGGTCAACGTATATAGCAAGTACGCCTACGACGACCAGCCCGGCCACCCTACTTCCAAGCCAAGCGAGAGGTAAACCACCATGCCGCTCATCTCCATCGTCGTACCGAGTTACAACGAGCAGGAATCACTTCCGATCTTTCTCAAAGAGCTCGATGGCGTCGTTCGCATCATGACCCGGCAAGACCCCGGCATCTCCTTTGAAGCCGTCCTCATCGACGATGGCTCGGCAGACAAAACGCTCGCCGTCATGAAGGCGGAAGCCGCGGCGGCGCATCCATACGCCATCCGCTGGCACTCTTTCTCGCGCAACTTTGGCAAGGAGGCGGCACTACTCGCCGGACTCCAACACGCAAAAGGCGACTATGTCGCCACCATGGATGCCGACATGCAGGACCCGCCCTCGCTCCTGCCGCAGATGTACGAGATCTTGCAGACCGAAGACTACGACAACGTCGCAACGCGCAGGACCACCCGCAAAGGCGAACCTCCCATCAGGTCGTTCTGTGCCCGTATGTTCTACAAGATCATCAACCGCATTTCCAAGGCCGACATCGTCGACGGAGCACGCGATTTTAGGCTCATGAAGCGGCCTATGGTCAACGCCATCATCTCCATGGGCGAATACAACCGATTCTCCAAGGGCATTTACGGCTGGGTCGGCTTCAAGACCAAATGGCTCCCCTACGTAAACGTCAACCGCGTGGCCGGCGAGACCAAATGGAGCTTTTGGTCGCTGCTCCTTTATTCCATCGACGGTATCGTCGCGTTTTCCACGGCACCGCTCTCCCTCGCCGCCCTCACGGGTATCGTCTTCTGCCTCATCGCTATTCTGGGATTCGTCGTCATCCTAGTAAAGACGCTTGTCTGGGGCGACCCCGTCGGCGGATGGCCGTCGCTCGCCTGCCTCATAACGCTGTTTGGCGGCATGCAGCTTCTGTGCCTGGGAATCATAGGCGAATACCTGGCAAAAGCCTACTTGGAGGCCAAGCGCCGCCCCATCTATATCATTCGAGAATCCAACGAGGAAACTGATGACACGGCCCAATAACAGCACGCTCAAGAATGTGGCGTTTTACGTTGCCTGCTTCGCATTTTCCGTCGCGTTCTTTGTCGCGCTTTCAGCGGCGGGGCATGTCTACCCCTTTGGCGACAACTCGTTTCTCACCAACGATCTCAAATACCAATACATCGACTTCTTCGCGTGGTTTCGCCGCGTCCTTTTAGGCGAGGCAAGCCTTCGCTATTCCTTCTCGCAAGGACTCGGTATGAACACATGGGGGCTCTATAGCTACTACCTCGCCAGCCCCTTCAACCTGCTCTGCGCGCTGTTTCCCGCAGACAAGCTGACGCTCTTCGTGTTTGTTATCTCCGCGCTCAAACTGGGCTGCATCCACATCAGCAGCGCTTGGTATGTGCAAAAGCGCTTTGGCCTACCCAAGCCCGCAGCATTCCTGCTTTCCCTCTCGTTCACGTTTTGCAGCTGGACCATCAGCAACCTACGCAACCCGCTCTGGATCGATTGCCTCATCATGCTGCCCATCTGCGCCTACGGATGCCACGAGCTCATCCGCAAACAGCGCATGATTCGCCTCGTCATCGCAACGGCGCTCAACGTCATGTTCTGCTGGTATACGGCCTACATCAGCATCCTGTTCCTCTGCATCTTCGTACTGGTTGAATTTGTCGATTATGTTGCAGAAGAAGGATTTAGCTGGAAGCTCATGCTCGATCGGGCCCTGCGATTCGCCGGGGCTATCGCGCTCGGACTGCTTCTGTCCGCTTGGACCTTTTTGCCGACCATCCTTGCCATGTCCAAGGGCGGTCCCGTTCTAGCACTCGGCCCCCTACTTAAAACCAACCTCAAGTCGCTCATCAGGGGCTTTCTTCCCTGCATGTGGGTAAGCAACGAAAGTACACCTCAGTTCTATTGCGGCATCATCATGATGCTGCTTGCGGTGAGCCTGCTGGTTAACCGCACGGTTTCAATCAAGACGCGCATCGCAACACTCGTCGTCACGATAATCCTGGTCGCAAGCTCCGTTTTGAGCCCGCTCGAGTACATCTGGTGCGGCATGCGCGTTCCCAACGGCTTCTACTCGCGCACGGCTTTTTTGCTGAGCTTCTTTACGCTGTGGACCGCAGGATACGCGCTGCAGCCGCTCAAAAACCAGCCCAAATTGCGTCAAGCCTATCGCCCCGTCGTCATCATGCCCCTCCTGGCACTAACCGCCATTGAGTTGTTTGCCAACGCCCATGTCATTTGGAATCAGCTGTACGTAGGCTATTCCGAAGAAGCCAACAGCACCTATGTCACCACCGTAACCGACACGATCACGGCCATTCAAGACCAGACTTCGGCGTCGTTCTATCGCATTGACCGCACGACCACACGCGTCGACAGCGCCGCCCTCAACGAAGGCCTGGCGCTTGGGTACAACCAGTTGTCTTCGTATTCGTCTGCCAACAACCCGCAGGCCATCGCACTGCTCAACTCCCTTGGATACAGCAGCGTCGGCGAGTTTTCGACCCGTTATGCCGAACCCATTCTTGCCGTCGATGCCCTGCTGGGAGTTAAGTACGCCGTTGCCGAGAACGCGCCTGCGGGATACGTTTTAGCCAAGATGAATCAGGCCGACTCCACAAGCGCAGTGTACGAGAACCCCTATGCGCTCAGCATTGGCGTCGCAGCCTCAAGCGATATCCAAAACAGCACGCTGAAGAGCGAGAACCCCTTCGAAAAGCAAAACGAACTCTACAGCAAAATCCTAGGCCGCGAGGTCAAGCTCTATACCAAGATCGAGGCCACGAGCACTGAGAATAGCGATAGCATAAAGCAATGGAGCGTTACTGTACCGGCAAGCTCCATCGGATATCTCTACATCAACAAAGATACGACTGCCGGCAGTTATTGGCCCGTCACCCTTACCATCGACCAGCGAACGATCGAAAACGAGGCCTGGAGATTCGACAATAATATCCGCCAGATTGCGGATGCATCGGACGCCCCGAGCCAGCATACGGTGTCAATCGGAGTCGCGGAGGGCTATACAGACATGCCCCAAGACAACGAGCCGGTCTTTTACGCCCTCAATCTGGACGTTTTCGAGCAGATTATTAGCGAGCTTAAGACGAACGAGTTTATTCCGACGGTTTTTAAGGACGGAAGGATCGAAGGCGAGTATACCGTCAAGGATGACGGCAACCTGCTGCTGAGCGTTCCGTACGATGAGGGCTGGAACGTAACGGTAAACGGAGCCGCCGCAGAACTAACGCCCGCCGCCGATAAGGGCTTGTCATCCCTGAACATGCAGAAAGGCGCGAATAAGATCGTGATGACCTACAAGACTCCGGGCGCCCTTGCGGGGCTTGCAGTGAGTCTGGCGACCGCCGCCGCCCTTGTTGCAGCGGGGCTATTCACCAGGCATAAGAAAAGCCGCCGTTAACAAGCGGCGGCTTTTACGCTCGAAAAGTTAATAGTGGCTAGAGCGTCTTGAGGTACTCCCCCAGCTCTTCTTCCCAGTCGGGCATGTGGAAGCCGGCGGCCTCAAGCTTGGACAGGTCGAGCGCGGAGTGGACCGGGCGCGGGGCGATGGGGCCCTCGGCCTTGGCGTAGTAGTCGGCGGTCGGTACCGGCACGACCTTCTCCCCGTTGCCGTTGGCTGCCTCGAAGACGGCGCGGGCGATGTCCGCCCAGGACTTGACCGCGCCGGAGCCGGTGCAGTTATAGGTCCCGTAGGGGGCGTGCGTCCCCAGCACGTGGAAGATGGCCCCGGCCATGTCGCGCG
>OOBJ01001700.1_pt1 | contig 12906 bp, 9 predicted proteins | sample 1671331 | NCBI WGS metagenome assembly OOBJ01 (sample SAMN06348145, study PRJEB24527) | human gut metagenome | biome: human gut; feature: ankylosing spondylitis patient; material: feces | host: Homo sapiens | place: China | collected 2015-10 | reverse complement strand
GAGCGCGATCTCCACACGGTCGAACACAGGGGCTGTCAATTCATAACGCGTCTCGCCCGGACAAAGCGGATGGAACCCCGCAGAAGCCAGGATATACCAGGCCGACATCTGCCCCACATCCTCATTGCCGCACAGTCCGGCCAGACTGTTCTTGTAAGCGTCGGCACAAATCACACGCGTCCAGTACTGCGTGAGCCACGGCGCCCCCAAGCGGTTGAAGAGGAAAGGCACGTGGTGCACGGGTTCATTGGCATGATTATAATAGGGATTCCAATAGAATTCGCGCGGCGTGTTTTCAAAAAAGGATTCCAAATCGGCCAACACTTTGTCGCGACCGCCCATGATTTCCACCATGCCGGGCACGTCGTGCGGCACGAACCAACCCTGTTGGTAGGGATTGCACTCCATGCAACCGTACCACTCCTGCAAGCGTCCTTTTTCCGGCCAGTCCGCCCACGAGCCGTCGGCATTGCGCACGCGGAACCATCCCTTTTCCTTATCGAAGATTTTACGGTATGCCTGTCCGCGCCGGTGATAGATGCCGGCATCCTCCGTCTTGCCCAAAGCCTCGGCCCATTCACCCACACACCAATCGAAGTATCCGTATTCCAACGTTTCCGATATGCCGCTGCCGCCGGGCGAATATCCCAGTTCCGGATGATGTCCGATGCGGTCGGCGGTCTGACAGGCAAAGCGGTAAGCTTTCTCCACGTCGTATCCGCGTATGCCTTTCATATAGGCATCGACGATAACAGCTATGGCCGGATTACCCAACATGCAGCCGCTGTAAGCGTTCAGGAACTCCCAACGTTCGTACACGCCCGTACCGTTTTCCTCGGCCAGAGTGACAAACGAGTTGATCATGTCGTTCACCACTTCCGGATTGATAAGGTTTTGCAGGGGGAACTGGCTGCGGAACACATCCCAACCGCTGAACACCGTACGCTTCTTGAATGCGTCGGTCTTGTGCACCTTCCGGTCTCCTCCCACGTATTCACCCGTCACATCGCGATAGTCACGCGGGTCTATCATCGTGTGGTACAGCGAAGTATAAAAAATCGTGCGCTCATCTTCCGTCCCCCCGGAGATTTTGATTTTCGACAAGGCCTCGTCCCACAGCGCAGCCGCCTTTTCACAATACCGCTCGAAGTCCTTTCCCCTCAATTCGGCTTTGAAGTTCGCCTCCGCTCCTTCCAGACTGACAAAGGAGATGGCCGTGCGCATCAGCACCTGTTCGCCTTCGCGCGTGGGGAACTCCGTATAAAATCCCAAATGGTCTCCCTCCATGCGGTCGGGACGTTCCGTCACCTTCGCCCGGCGCACCGCCTCGGCAAATTCCGGCGAAGTCACGTTTTCCAGCTTGCGCCCCATGCCCTCGGGAAACTCGGCCGACCATACGCCGTAACATTCCAACGGCTTACTGAAACGGGTGTAAAAGTAAACCGTATAATCGGCCTTCCCTCCCCCGTTGCCCCAACCGCCTCCGTCGGGCGTGCAACGCATCCATCCGCGGATGGCATAGTCGTCCACACGCTCCACGTACTGCCGGACAGACGTACCGCCCACGCGGCGAGCCAAGTCGATTTGAATGCGCGAACATTCGTTTTCCGGATAAGTGAAACGCATGACCCCGCCGTGAGGCGTGGCCGTCAGCTCCGCCCGGATGTCATAATCGGTCAGACGGACAGCGTAATATCCGGCACGTGCCGTCTCGCTCTCCTTATCGTAACGCGAACGGTAGCCCTCCTCCGGACGTTCTGCCTCGCCGCGATACGTATGCAAAGGCCCCGTGGTGGGCATCACTAAATAATTCCCCAAATCGCCATACCATCCGATGCCGCTCATCTGGGTCAAGGCAAAGCCCTCGATGGTCGTATGTTCATAACTGTACCCCGAACCGTTGTCGCCTCCGGTAATCGTGTTGGGGCTGACCTGCACCATACCGAAAGGAGCTGTCGCCCCGGGAAACGTTTTTCCAAGTCCATGACTCGCGCCCGCCAGTTCTGTATTCGTTGAAGCTCCTACAAACGGATTTACATAAGAGGACAAAGGACGCCCGACTGCTTCCTTCTCCACCGTATGGCAGGAAAACAAAGAAAGGGGCAAGAATAGCCCCAACAAAGAATGTCTAATATTCATTATTACCAGATTAAAAAAAGGCGGCATCAAAAGTCGTCATCCGTCATCCCCGGATCAAGTCCGCCATGACAGAACACTTTTGATGCCGCCTCGTTCTACAAAGCTTATAAAGCCAATTCCTTCAATATCCCATCCGTCGCACCCGCATTGCCTTTCACAAACTGGCCGGCACTCTCGCCGGCAGCCTTCAAGACCTCTGCATAGGTCAACAGCTCATCCATCTTGGCCACGAACTCATCTTTTGATGCGACCGAGAATCCTCCGCCCACTTTGATCAAGTCACGGGCCTCCTTGAACTTCTGAAACCGGGGACCGAACAACACCGGAATACCGTAAACCGCCGCCTCCAACGTATTATGGATGCCGGCTCCGAAACCGCCGCCGATATAGGCGATCGTCCCATACCGATAGATGGAAGACAACAGCCCGAAACTATCCACGATCAAACAATCTTTCCCTTCGAGCAGGCTCTTGTCCTGCATCACATCGGACAAGCGGACAGACGGGCGTTTCAACAACGACTCGATATACATCAGATGTTCCCGGTGAATCTCGTGCGGGGCGATGATCAGCTTCATCTCCGGATGCTCGTTGAAATAAGGGATCAGTATCTCCTCATCCTGCGGCCAGGAACTCCCGGCGATCAGCGTCTGACATCTTTCCCCTACAAACCGTTCGAATTCTGGCAACTCACGCGCCTGATTACGCACGTCCAACACACGGTCGAAACGGGTATCGCCGTAGACCGTCACGTTACGGATGCCATATTGCCCAAGCAGTTCCTTCGAACGTTCGTCCTGCACAAACAAATGCGTAAAGCAGTACAGCATCTTTCGATAAGGAACTCCGAACCATTGAAAGAACAACTGGTCGGGACGGAAGATCGCTGAAATGATATAAACCGGGATTCCCCGCTTCTTCAACTCACGCAAATAGTTTCCCCAAAACTCATACTTGATGAAAACAGCCACAGCAGGATTCGCCAGATTCAGGAACTTCTTTACCCGGTAAGGCGTATCGAAAGGCAGATAGCAAACGATATCCGCCCCGTTATAGTTTTTCCGCACTTCATAGCCTGAGGGAGAAAAGAATGTAAGCAATATCTTATATTCCGGATATTGCGCCTTGACCTTTTCGATCATAGGACGCCCTTGCTCAAACTCTCCCAACGAAGAAGCATGAAACCAGATGTACTTCGCATTCCGGTCTATCTTCTCACGCAAAATGCTATTCGTCTTCCACTGGCCGAAACGCATCAGGCGTGCCTTCCGGTGGAAAGGAGAAATCATAGCGACAATAAAGGCATAGAAATGTATGAGTAAGCTGTACATGATAAAAGAATTGTCAATTATCAATTGTCAATTGACAATTTATCTATCGCTCTCTGGATGCGGCGGATAGACTCTTCCTTACCCAAGGCTTCCGTTATGTCGAAGATATGCGGACCTTTGCCTTCACCGACAAGGGCCAGACGAGTCGCATTCATTATATTTCCCAAATGGTAGCCTTTGCTTTCGATCCAGGCTTTTACCTCTTCTTCCGTACCTTCGATATCGAACGGTTCACGTGCGCGAAGCACTTCGATCAGTTCGGCAAGCTGGGCGGCACTGTCTTCCTTCCAGCGTTTTTTGCGTGTCTTTTCATCATATTCCGTCGGAGCGATGAAGAAGAACGAGCAAAGATCCCACAAGTCCTTGATAAAGGTGGCACGGTCTTTCATCATGGCTACGACCTTCTCCACATAGGCTGGGTCTGCTTTCACACCGTGGCTTTCGAGGATCGGCATAAAGAGGGCGGCTGCTTCCTTATTGTCCATAGCCTGGATATAATGATGGTTGAACCATTTTCCCTTTTCATAATCAAATTTGGCTCCGCTCTTGCTGCAACGGCTCAGATCGAAGCTATGGATCAGTTCGTCCATGCTCATTACTTCCTGATCATTACCAGGATTCCATCCCAACAAGGCCAGAAAGTTGACAACCGCTTCGGGCAGGTAACCGCTCTCGCGATAACCAGAAGAAACGCTTGCTCAACTTGCCGTTGCCTTCCGGTTTCAAAAGCAAAGCCAGGTGTGCAAACCGGGGCATCGTGTCTTCCCATCCGAAATAACGGTACAACAGTACGTGAAGCGGGGCACTCGGCAACCATTCTTCACCACGGATCACATGCGTCACTTCCATCAAATGATCGTCCACGATATTGGCCAGATGGTAAGTAGGCAACTGGTCGGCTGATTTATATAAGACTTTATCGTCCAGGATAGAAGAGTTGATAATCACTTCGCCACGGATCAGGTCGTTTACATGGATATCTTCATCCGGTTCGATCTTGACGCGGACCACATACTGGTTGCCGGCATCGATCAAGGACTTCACTTCTTCTTCGGAAAGAGTCAGCGAGTTGCGCATCTGCATACGGGTAGACGCATCATACTGGAAATTGGGGATTTCCTTCCGTTTGGCATCCAGCTCTTCGGGGGTATCGAATGCGATATAAGCACAACCGGCGTCCAACAACTGATCGACATACTTCTTGTAAATATCCCTGCGTTCGCTCTGACGGTAAGGCCCGTATTCGCCTCCGAAGCCGACACCTTCGTCAAACTTGATCCCCAACCAGGTAAGCGCTTCTATAATATAGGCTTCCGCTCCGGGAACAAAACGCTGCGAGTCGGTATCTTCAATACGGAGAATCAGATCTCCACCATTCTGTTTGGCAAATAGATAATTGTATAAAGCTGTACGAACACCTCCGATATGCAAGGCCCCAGTGGGACTCGGTGCAAACCGGACTCTAACTTTCCTTTGAGTCATAATCTTTCTATGTGATTTATGATTTGTGATTTATGAATTGTGATTTATAACGACGCATAAATCACAATTCATAAATCATAATTCCGTTTACTGCGGCAAAAGTAGCCCTTTTTTTTCTCTTAGTAAACTTTTTTATGTACATTTCGCCTTTCAATACATAAAACAGAACATTATGAAAGCAAATAACTATAGCATACATCCGAGTGTCTATTTTATTGTGGCGGCCTTGTTGATCGCTTACTTCTTTCCGAGGGAAGGAAAATTCCGTTACCAATTCTATGAAGGAAAACCTTGGCGGTACGGGTTGCTTACCGCTCCGAGCGACTTCCCGATCTACAAGACTGATGCGGAAGTACAGGCCGAACGCGACAGCGCTCTCAAAAAGTTCGAGCCTTATTACCGACTGGATACCACAATCGAATCTGAAGAGATAGACAAACTACGCGCCGACTATCAGGGCACGCTGAGGAACCGGGCGACTCCGGCCTATATGCAGTATATCGAAAACAGCTTGCAAAAGCTATACCGGGATGGTATCATTTCTACCCAGGACATGGATGAACTCAAGAAGGAGGAATATCCCCGCATCAACCTGCTCGCGAGCAGCGTAGCGCACCCCCATTACAGTAGCGATTTTTTTACAGTCAAGACGGCGTATGAGTTTATCATCAACAATTGCCCCTCTTATCTGGACAAGTCGGTATTGCAATCTTGCGATATCAACAATTATTTGGTGGAAAATATCACATACGACAAGACGATGTCGGAAAAAGTCAGGGAAGATATCCTGAACAGCATCCCGCTGGCCAACGGCATGATACAGGCAGGAGAACGTATCGTCGACCGGGGCGAAATCATCGACAACCATACTTACAATGTGCTCCGTTCCCTTAAGATCGTACACGAGACCAAGTCCGGAGGAGCCCAACGGCAAGGTATCATCATGGGAGGCCAGTTCGTGCTGGTATTCGGTATTCTCTTCTGCTTCTGGCTGTACCTGTGGTCTTTCCGGTTGAAAATCCTGCATAACAGGAGGAATGCGCTTTTCCTCGTACTATGCGTATTCGTGAGCTGCATACTAACAGAGCTTTGCGTGACGTACGGGTTGTTCAATGTCTATATCCTCCCGTTCGCTATCGTGCCGATTGTCGTGCGCACGTTCTTCGACTCGCGCACGGCGCTGTTCACACACCTGATCATCGTGCTGATCTGCTCACTAATGGTGCCTTTCCCACACGAATTCCTGTTGCTACAGGTGATTGCCGGCATGGTCGTGACATTCAGCTTGAGGGATTTATACGAACGTTCCCAACTGATCCGCTGCGCTTTCTTCATCTTCATGTCCTATGCGCTCTGCTACATCAGCCTGTCCATCTACCAGGAAGCGGACTTCAAGAAGATCAACTGGATGATGATGCTCTATTTCGGCATCAATTTTATCCTGCTGATGTTTACTTACATATTAGTCTATATGCTGGAAAAGACATTCGGTTATGTGTCCAGCATTACGTTGGTCGAACTCTCCAACATCAATACGCCGATCCTAAAAAAGCTGTCCGAAATATCTCCGGGAACCTTCCAACATTCTTTGCAGATGTCGATCTTAGCGTCGGAAGCGGCTGCCGCTATCGGAGCAAACGCGCAGCTCGTACGTACAGGAGCCATGTATCATGATATCGGTAAGATGGCGAATCCGGCATTCTTTACCGAAAACCAAAGCAGTATCAATCCGCACAGCCAGCTATCGTTCGACCAAAGCGCGAAAATCATTATCAATCATGTGAACGACGGTGTCAAGATCGCAGAAAAAGCAATGTTGCCAAAAGCCATCATCGATTTTATCCGTACCCATCACGGACGCGGAAAAGCCAAATACTTCTATAACTCTTTCAAAAACCAGTATCCCGACCACGAAATAGACGAAGAGGCTTTCACCTATCCGGGGCCGAACCCGTTCTCGAAAGAGACTGCCGTCCTGATGATGGCTGATTCCGTAGAAGCGGCCTCCCGTAGCCTGAAAGAACACACGGAAGAAAACATTCGTGCCTTAGTCGACAAGATCATAGACGGACAGATTGCCGACGGACTGATGCGTAATGCCCCGCTGACGTTCAAGGATGTGGAAACGGTTAAGAATGTCTTTGTGGAAAAACTGAAGATCATGTACCATACACGAATCAGTTATCCGGATTTGAAGAAATAAACTGTACAAGCTCATCCAGTAGCCCAGCGCAAGCATCCTCCAGCAGATCAAGGACCAGCTCGAAACCTTCCGCTCCACTATAGTACGGATCGGGGACATGGTCATACAGCTTGTTCTGGGAATATTCCGTCATCTGATGTATCTTTTCCACGGATTCCAAATCCGGGGCTTTCCGTTTCAGATCGTCTATGTTACGGTTGTCCATTCCGATAATCAGGTCGAAGTCGAAAAAGTCTTCCGTACATACCGGACGGGAGACCGAATCTAACTTATATCCCCTACGGGCCGCATGCGAGCGCATACGCGGATCGGCTTTTTCTCCTGCGTGATACCCAATAATACCGGCAGAATCGATCTTGATCCGGCCATCCAGTCCCGCATCCTGAACCAACTTCTTCATCACGGCCTCAGCCGACGGTGACCGGCAAATATTTCCCAGACACACAAACAATATCTTATATTCTCCTTTCTTCTCTTCCATCATTCTTAATTTACAATTTACACCGGGGGATTAATCCCCCGGCTATTGACTCGGGATTAATTTCTCCTGACAACCGACTCTCAAGCCGGATCTACATCATAGTGCACGATCAACTGCTTAAACGGCAAGTAGCGTTGCATTTCAGTGTGTACCGATTCCAGTATCTCACGTACCGGAGCAATCGCGGCGGCAATCTCTATCTTTAAAACGATTTTCCGGATATGGAGAGTTTGCACACGGGTTATCGGCGGAGTGACCGGACCCAGCACGCGTTCGCCCAAACGACGGCGCAGGTTCTCGGCATACAAAACAGATAGTTCCTGCAGGATCGAATCATTCCGGCTACGCAAGACTATCACTATCAAACGATAGTAAGGCGGATAACGGAACATGCTCCGCTCACCCAATTGAAGACGTACCATTTCCTTATAGGCGAAACGTTCTACCATCCTGATTAGCGGATGGTCAGGCTGAGAAGTTTGCAGGACAACCGTTCCCCGCTTATCCCGTCTTCCGGCACGGCCGCTCACCTGTACCATCAACTGGAAGGCGCGCTCATGGGCACGGAAATCCGGGAAGTTCATCAGGCTATCGGCATTCAGGATACCGACCACACTGACGTTCCCGAAATCCAGACCTTTCGAGAGCATCTGAGTTCCGATCAATATCTGTGTCTTACCTTTCTCAAAGTCCGCGATGATCCGCTCATAGGCCGCACGGGTGCGGGCGGTATCGAAATCCAGACGCTCGACCTTGGCGGAAGGGAAGAGAGTAGCAATCTCTTCCTCCACCATCTCAGTCCCGAACCCCATCGTACGAAGTTCCGGGCTCTGGCATTCCGGGCAGTGATGAGGCAACTGGATTTTATATCCGCAATAGTGGCATACCAACTCATTACGAAACTTATGGTATGTCAGGCTGACATCGCAATTGACACAATGGGGAACCCAACCGCACTCCTTGCACTCGATCACCGGAGCGAATCCCCGGCGGTTCTGGAACAGGATCACTTGCTCTCCCTTTCCTAACGCCTCGCTCAACTTTTCTACCAAGACCGGCGAAAAAAGCGTGTCTTTCATTATCTTCTTACGCCTCAACTCCTTGATATCGACCGTCAGTATTTCCGGCATCAGCCGGTCGCCATAACGGGTAGTCAGTTCCACCAGGCCATATTTGCCGATAGTGGCATTAAAATAAGAATCAATGGAAGGGGTAGCGGAGCCCAACAATGTTTTCGCCCCATGCATACCGGCTAACACCAAGGCTGCATTGCGAGCATGATAACGCGGAGCCGGGTCCTGCTGCTTATAGGTATTCTCATGCTCCTCGTCTATAATAATCAGACCTAGATCCTTGAATGGCAAAAACAAAGAGGAACGAACGCCTAACACTAGCATCGGCTCGCCCGTATGCAGCAAACGGTTCCAGACTTCCACCCGTTCGTTATCAGAAAATTTGGAATGATAAACCAGCAACTTGTCGCCGAACAACTTGGCCAGCCGTTCCGTGATCTGGGTGGTGATGGCAATCTCAGGCAGCATATACAAAACCTGGCGTCCCATCTTCAGCACCTCATCGATCAGCCACACATAGACTTCCGTCTTTCCACTGGAAGTAACACCGTGCAAGAGACAGACTTCTTTCTCCCGGAAAATATCATGTATTTCCCCGTAAGCCTTCCTCTGCGCCTCACTTAAAGGGTTCAAGGGCTGTAAACGGCAAACCGGAACCTGCAACCTTCCTACCTCTTTTTCATAACTTTCCAGCACACCTCGCTTCAGCACACCGTCCAATATGGCTGGAGAACAACCGCAGTTCTCCAACAATTCCTTCTTCGACAATTCGCGTACCAGTGCCGGATTAAGCGCATGACTGAGTTCTAGAAAACAGATCAGCAAGTGTTCCTGCTTCTTCGCCCGCTTGAAGTCCGCAAACACGGCCTGTAATTTTTCTTCATCCTTATACACCTCGGCAAGACGAATAAAGGTCTGCATTTTCGGCATAAAGCCCCGTTTCAATTCCTCGCTCACCTCAACCGCACCTTTAGCCATCAGGGAGGCGACAACAGGTACGACATTCCGTAGCCCGGTTTTCTTTTCCAATTCGGAAACCGTCAGTTTCAAAACACCGGTAAAGGCATCCAGCACAGCCTGCTCATTTGGACGCAAGGACCCATCGGCTTCGAAATCTTCATTATAAGTAACAGCCGTTTCACTCTCCAGTTTTAGCCCGGAAGGCAAAGCGGCCTTGTAAACATCTCCTAATTTACACAGATAATAGGATGCGATCCATTTCCAAAAACGAAGTTGCGGACGACGGAGCACAGGCGTGGCATCCAGCAAAGCATAAATCTCCTTTGTCTCGTACTGGCTATCGATCCCACACTCATGCACATCCATGACGATAGCCGTATAATAACGCTTCTTTCCAAAATGGACGATCACTCGGCAACCGGGTATTACCGCTTGTTCCAGATCGGATGGTATGCTATAGGTATAGCTATTCTCCAACGGGAGCGGGAGTATAACGTCTGCGTACTTCATTCTTATTCTTATTTATACGAACAATGTTCATAGCGATGCCAAAAGTAACAAAAAAGGCCGGACTGCTAAAGTCCGGCCTCTGTTTATCTGCTATCAGATATTCTTTATTCTTTTTAGAACAGGATGGCAGCCGTAATCGACCACCCTCGGTTCTTACCGTTTAATTCCAATTTTGATGCACTATAATCATCCGTCAAACCAAGAGCATAATTGAAACCTACCTGCAAATGTTTGATCAGCTCCACACCGGCACCCAGATTCAAACCAGCATTAAAGCTTTTTGCCTTCAACTGGTCTCCGACTGATCCCGGAATATCCCATAACTTATCGCCACCCACACGGAAACCGACATACGGACCAGCCGCCAGATATCCTTTGATAATAGGCAAGCCGAATTTCCATTTCAAGTTAACCGGAACATCTATATAATCGTTCTTTATGTCTTTCTCACTCTTCACACCTATCCCTTTTTGCGAATATAGGATAGCTGCATCAAAACCGACTCCCATTATCGGAGCCATTACCTCCACCATCGGACCAATATTAAATCCAGTCACATTATCCTTTCCGACGAGATCTTTGTTGAAATGGACAGAGGAAATATTCAAACCGCCTTTTATACCGAACTTAATCTGGGATTTCGCAGGTACGGCAATCAACACCATCACCGCCAACAATATAAGCCCAACAATCTTCTTCATACTTTTTTCCTTAATTAGTTAATACGAATTACAAATAAACGCACTTTTCCTATAATAAACAAATATCACCACCTAAGTGTTGCTGCTGTGTAGAATTTTGTGTAGTACCAAAGTAGCATCAATTATCCAAATCCGAAACAAAGCAAAAAACGCTAATCGCCTTATTATCAGCAATTAGCATTTTACCAAGTGGTGCCACCAGGAATCGAACCGGGGACACAAGGATTTTCAGTCCTTTGCTCTACCAACTGAGCTATGGCACCCTTGTTTTGTTTAACGGGTGCAAAGATATGAATCTTTTTTGAGTCTTGCAATAGGCAGAGCTACTTTTTACTGATTTTTATTCTTCCAAAGAATTCCAGCCTTGTGCTTTTAGTTCGACTTCGCCTCCATCACGACCTACCAAGTAGTTACCGAGATCGGGTTTTGTAATATGACCGATTACTTTAACACCTTTCATTTCAGATACTTTATCATGATCAGTGAGAGGAACAGTGAAAAGTAATTCATAGTCTTCACCACCATTTAAAGCTGCAGTTACCAAATTCATATTAAATTGTTCAGCCATTGCAGCCGTTTGATAATCGATAGGAATTCTATCTTCATATACGCGACATCCGACATTACTTTCTTTTGAAATATGCAAAAGTTCGGAAGACAGACCGTCTGATATGTCCATCATTGCTGTAGGGATAATCCCCGCATGACGAAGCATCTCTATAATATCTTTACGAGCTTCCGGCTTCAATTGACGTTCCAACAGATATTCTTTGCCTGTAAAATCCGGTGTGAAATCTTTTTCACCTTTAAATATCCTTTTTTCGCGTTCTAATAATTGCAATCCCATATAAGCAGCTCCTAAATCCCAGGAAACACATATCAAATCCGTTTCTTGGGCTCCAAGTGATACTGATGCAAAGCCCTGTTAAAGAAGCAGAAGTGTCTCCTCCGACAATATCGACTCCATATACATCACAGGCCAACTTTAGCCCAGCATAAAAATCTTCTACATCCTCAACAGAAAAACGTTTGGAAATACCAAGTGATACAGTGATCTGCTTAGGCTGGCCGTTCATGGCATAAATATCGGAGAAATTTACAACAGCCGATTTATATCCGAGATGTTTTAAAGGTACATAAGTCAAGTCGAAATGAATACCTTCCAATAATAGATCGGTGGTGACAAGCACTTGTCTATCCTCATAGGAGAGGATTGCCGCATCATCGCCTACGCCCTTTATCGTACTATTATTCTTTATTTCAATCCTGTCAGTTAGGTGGCGAATCAAACCGAATTCGCCTAATGTTGATATTTCTGTCCTGTTACTCATATTTGTTTTGTAATATATTATTTTTGGGAAATGTGATAATATGTTTTTTTATTGTCTCATTAAAACTCTGCTCATTGTAAAACCTGATTACAATCGGTAGATAATATAAATATTTCTTCCAACTTTCCGGAACAAGAGGACTGTTTTTTAAACGTGCTGCATCTTTTTCTGTTACTAAAATCAATTTTCCAGGTGAAGTCATCTTTTCGAATATCACATCCAATTTCTTGAAATCTGACTTGCTAAACGTATGATGATCAGGAAAAACGACCGGCAACACTTTATTTGAATACTTTTCTGCCTCACGAATAAATGGAGTGGGAACTGCAATACCTGATATCAACAATATATCATCTTCTTTTCCAATATTTTTATGGTTTAAGAAACGAGCTTCCGAGGGGAATACAGGTTTGACTTCTCCATAAACGATGCTGGTAAAAAAAAGTAACTGGTGAGCCCGCAACTTCATATTTTCTTCAATAATACGAAAATCGATCGGCTTCATATCTTCGTCGCATTTAGTAACAACCACGATATCTGTTCGGTTTATATTACTTATCGGTTCTCTCAGGTGTCCGGTAGGCATTAGTTTATCATTATAAAATAAACGATGGTAGTCACTCAACACGATCGAAAGGGAAGGGTGCACATATCTATGTTGATATGCATCATCTAACAGAATTACTTCAGGTCTG
>OOBJ01001687.1_pt1 | contig 12988 bp, 9 predicted proteins | sample 1671331 | NCBI WGS metagenome assembly OOBJ01 (sample SAMN06348145, study PRJEB24527) | human gut metagenome | biome: human gut; feature: ankylosing spondylitis patient; material: feces | host: Homo sapiens | place: China | collected 2015-10 | reverse complement strand
CTGGCAACGTAAAGCTGCTTAGCCATTATCTCAAATTTTAACGAACTATTGATAATTCTAAACACATTGAAATCGCCCGCATATATGGCTTGTAGGCTTTCGTTTCTGTCGCAACTGACGTAGGCAAGGCTTGCGAATTCTTTTTTGCCGAATTCTTTAAGGATGAAAGTCTTGCCGCATTGTCTTACACCGTTGAGTATTAATGGTTTGTGCTGCTTTTGATTCTTCCACTCTACGAGTTTGTTGTATATCTTTCTTTTCATAGTTTACACTTTTAGACACATAAAAGCTCAGAAATCTTACACTTTTAGACACATGAAAACTCGAAATTCTTACACTTTTAGACACATGAAACTGCTGCAAAGCTACACTTTTTGACACATACAAACAAGTATTTGTAGTATTTTTTGGTGAAGCATTAAGATAATTTAAGTGTATAGCCAGCGCTTGAACACGCGGATTGTATCGGGCATCTGCTTTCTGGGTGGCGGACTGCAGCGCAGGATGGGAAAAAGAAGAGTCGTCGCAGGAAGACTTCTGATTATAAAATTTTTGTAACTTCTTTGACACACTATACTTTTACTTTTGCACCCGAAATTTTACACATAGTTAACTAAATAAGCAAAAGAATGAAAAAGAAAGTAGTGAGAGAAAGCTGCGGCAGAAGAATGGCTGTGTGGTCATTGGCTGCAATGATGTTGTTGGGTAGTATGGGTATGCAGGCTCAAGGCACAGACGGCGTGCCGGCGTGCTGCAAGGTGAAGGTGGCAACGGCTACCGTAGCGCAACCGGTTGCTGACGACGTGCGTGCCGAGTGGCAGCAGCTGAAGGGCGACGTGACGCTCTATATGACCAACGACATGGGACGCAACGGCTATTACGACCAGAAGCCGATAGCCGAACTGATGGGCGAGATGGCGGGAGTGGTTGACCCAGAGTGTGTGTTTGCTGCGGGCGACATTCATCATTTCAATGGTGTTGCGTCGCTACAGGACCCGCTTTGGATGACCAACTACGAGCTGGTTTACTCGCATCCCGACCTTATGCTCGACTGGTTCCCAGTTTGCGGCAACCACGAGTATCGCGGCAATACGCAGGCTTTCATGGACTACGGCAAGGTGAGCCGCCGATGGATGATGCCTGCCAAGTATTATACTAAGGTGTTCAAGCACGGCAACACTTCCGTGCGCATTGTGATGCTCGACACAACACCGCTCATCGACTCTTATCGTAAGAATTCGAGCGTCTATCCCGACGCCTGCAAGCAGGACGCTGAGGCGCAGCTGGCGTGGCTCGACGAGACGCTGCGCAACGCCAAGGAAGACTGGGTGGTTGTGATGGGGCATCACCCGATATATGCCGACACCAACAAGAAGGAGAGCGAGCGTCTCGACATGCAGAAGCGTCTGCTGCCCGTGCTTCACAAATATAACAACGTGGCTATATACGCCTGCGGACACATCCACAACTTCCAGCACATACAGAAGAAGGGTGACAATATCGACTACGTAGTCAACTCGTCGTCGTCGTTGGCGCGTCCCGTGAAGCCTACCGACGGCACGGTGTTCTGCAGCTCTGCCGACGGCTTCTCTGTGTTCACCGTAGACAAGAAGCTGTTGAAGATGTCGATGATAGACAAGGACGGAAAGATTATTCACACGATAACGAAGTCGAAATAGCATGAAGAGATTCTTATTCACAGCGGCACTCCTCACGGCTGCTACCTCTGCCATAACAGCGCACACGCTCGACGGCATCGTCAAGGACCACAAGACCGGCGAGCCGCTTATCGGCACCGTTATCAGAGTGAAGGAACTGCCAAGCGTCAGCACCACAACCGGTCTCGACGGTACCTTCACGCTGCGCGAGCTGCCCGACCGCGGTCGCTACACGCTTGTTGTCTCGTACATGGCGTACAAGACAAGAGAGATGGTGGTCGACGTGGCGAAAGACTATGACAAAGGCTCGGAGAAAGGCAAGGACGGACAACTCATTATCGCCTTGGACGAAGACTTGCAGCAGTTGGGCGAGGTGGTTGTAACCGGACGCCGCGAGTATCGCTCCGACCGCAGCGCCGTCGAGACGGTGAAGAATGCGGCGAGCGTGCTCAACGTGATGAGCCAGCAGAGCATACAGCTCTCGCCCGACGTGAATGTGGCGAGCGTGCTTCAGCGCGTGTCGGGCGTGACCATGGAGCGCGACGCTTCGGGCGAGGCTTCGTACGCCATACTCCGAGGCATGGACAAGCGCTACAACTACACGCTCGTGAATGGTGTGAAGATACCGAGCCCTGACGACAAGAACCGCTACGTTCCGCTCAACATCTTCCCGTCCGACTTGATGGATCGCCTCGTGGTTTCGAAGTCGCTTACTGCCGACATGGAGGGCGACGCCGCAGGTGGAGTGGTCGACATGGTGATGAAGGATGCGCCCGCACGCTTCCAGTTGCAGGCTAACGCCGCCGTAGGCATGAGCGACTACTTCTGGAGCGGCGCAAGAGACTATCTCACGACCAACCGCTCCGACTATACTCACCGTTCGCCCTACGAGGCGTTCGGCTCAGACTATAAGGCTTCGGCTTCCGACTTCAGGAACGGACCTGTGCAGCTGAAGAGCCATGCTACGCCGGCGCCCAACTTCATCGGCGGTCTCAGCGTAGGCGATCGTTTCTGGAACAACCGTATCGGCGTGATGCTTGCCGGAAGTGTGCAGAACACCTTCCGTGGCACGGAGCGTACATACAACTCGGTGAAGATGGCATCGGGCGAACAGGCTATGTATATCTCTACGCTTAACCACCGCTACTACAGCATACACGACTTCACGGCGGGGCTGCACGCAAAGCTCGACCTCTCGCTCTCGAACCATAAACTCGAATGGTACAACATGTACGTACGTACCAACTCGAAGGGCGTGCGCTACAACAACGGCGTGAACACCGAGTATATCAGTGCCGACTCGTACACGCAGGACGACGAGCTGCGCTCCATTTCTTCTACGCAGAGCATCTTCGCCACCAACCTCAAGGGCACGCACCATCTGACTGACCGCTTTACGGTCGACTGGTCGGGCGTGTTCTCGCAGGCAAGAGCCGAAGACCCCGACCGCACATACGTGACGCTTACCAACACCATTGGTCGTAGCACCGGCGCTGAGGGCGACGCCGTGTCGGGCGATATATGGAGCCAGGAGAAGAACATCCTGAAGACGCTGCCTAAGAGTGCGGAACGCCGCTTCCAGCACAACAAGGATACCGACTGGGCGGGCTACATCAACCTCGCTTACGACACACGCTTCGGCGACAAGCTGGACGCTTTGTGGAAGGTTGGAGCGCAGTATCGCCGCAAGGAGCGCAGTAACCGCTACTACTCGTACGTCTTCAACCCGGCTGACATATCGCAGCAGCTCGACGGCAACGGATACGAGCAGTTCGCCAACGTCGATTGGGTATGCAAGACACCTTACTCGCAGGCGTCTCAGCTCAACTACGACTCGAAGGAGCACATCGGCGGAGTCTACGCTATGGCTACGCTGAGCAGCGCTCTCGGAGAGCTGAACGTGGGCTTACGCGCCGAACATACCAACCAGATATACACCATGCTGCAGCACTTCCGCAACATGGGGCAGGTGGGCGAGCAGAGCTATTGGGACTATCTGCCGTCGGCTTCAGTGAAGTGGACACCGACAAAGAAGATGAACGTGCGCCTCTCTTACTACCGTTCTATCAACCGACCTGGATTCTACGAGATTGTACCCTACCAGATACAGGGCGAGGAGTATCAGGAGAAGGGAAACCCCGAACTGAAACGCGCCCGCATCGACAATATCGACCTACGCTGGGAGTGGTTCCCGTCGAGCACAGAGCAGATTCTCGCAGGCGTCTTCTATAAGTATCTGAAGAACCCGATAGAACAGGTGTTCGTTACGTCGGACGGCAAGATTGGCGCCGGAACAGACGCCTACTACATGCCCGCCAACCTGGGCAACGCGAAGAATATGGGCTTCGAGATAGACGTGATAAAGTACATACGCCACTTCGGTGTGAAGGCAAACTATACCTACACCCACTCGGAGATTACCACTTCGAAGCGCCAGTACAAGGAAGGCAGCGCAGAGTATAAGACGGGCGTAACGCAGACTCGTCCGCTCGTGAACCAGGCGCCGCACACAGCCAATCTCTCCCTGCTCTACAAGGACACCGAACATGGTTGGAACGCACAGCTTGCAGCCTCGTTCACCGGCACGAAACTCGCACTTGTGTCACCGTTCAAGGACGCCGACCAGTGGGACAAGGCGATGTTCGGACTCGATTTCAGCGCAGAGAAGAAGTTCCACAACGGCATCTCGCTCTTCTTCAAGGCCAACAATCTGCTCGACGCAAAGCGCGAGCGATACCTCAAGACCGTCAACCAGAGCAACCTCGAATATGAAGGACAGAAGAGCGACAAGACCATTGTTGGCACATACCGTTACGGCAGAACTTTCCTTCTCGGCGTGCGCTACAAGCTCTGATTGCTCACCGTGTCACCATCTCACCATAACAACACCTCACCATAACAACATCATACAATGAAGAAGATAAACACAATGGCCGGTATGCTGCTCGCCGCAGCAACGGCAATGTTCTCAGCGTCTTGCGAGAACGACAACATCAATCCGTACGATTATGCAGGCAACAACGGCAACGCCAACCAAGGTTCTACAAACGTCATAAAGACCGCCGTGGCGGAGTATCCTGTAGGCTCGCTCGTGTGGTCGAACGACACCACGCTGAGCGAGAGCGTAGAGATACCCGTCGGCACATCGCTCTATATAGAGCCGGGCGTGACGGTGATGTGCAAGGCTGACGTGCAGGTGCCTGTAGAAGTGGTGGTGCTGGGCAACCTCTACTGCCTCGGTACAGCCGAGAAGCCCGTCACCTTCACCTCCGACCGCAAGAAGCCCGAAGCCTGGGGCGGCATCATCTGCGGCTACAACTCGGAGGAAGTGGTGCTCAACCATGTAGACATAGCCTACGCCGGCGCCACGCCTACCGAGTCGTCGGCATCGTTCCAGAACAAGCTCTTCAAGACCACCATCGACGGCGGCGTGCCGGCTTTCCACTTCTGCAACGTCAACGGCAAGTTTGTCATCGCCAACAGCTTCTTCCACGACAACTACAACGACCAGACCTACTTCACGGGCGGCAACGGCGTGATTGCGGGCAACATCTTCGCCGATTCGGGCAACGCTGCCGACGGCGGCGAGGCTATCAACGTGAAGGCGGGCTGCCAGCTCGACGTAGCCAACAACGTAATATACAACGCCTGCACCAACGCCTTCAAACTCTCCAACGCCGGCAACAGCGAGGTGGTGCCGCTCACCGACATGACTGTCTACAACAATACCATCGTCGACTGCGGTTGGCGACGCTCGAAGAATAAGAAGGGCGGTTCGGTATGGGTGGAGAAGGCTGCGCGACCGGTGTTCGTGAACAACCTCTGCTACGACTCGCGCTTCGGTCTGAAGCAGCCCAAGCAGGACGGCGCCGACATGGAGCACAGCCGTCTCACGCCCAACTACTACTACGCTTCTACCGCTACCGGCGTGGAGCAGATGGCAAAGGGCGCTTTGCTCGGCATCTGGTTCGACACGGACATAAAGAGCGCCACAGCAGGTCAGTTCGATCCGCTCTTAAAGAATTTCAAGCAGAACGCTGGTATGGACATCAACTGCGAGGTCGACGACCCCGACAAGGGCGCTCCGCTTGCTTTCGATAAGGCGTGGAACTTCGACCTGCAGCAGGGTAGCCCCGCTCTCTCGGGCGGTGTGACCGACTTTGCGCGCATCTTCCCGAACGGCATCCCGTTCTTCGGCATGAAGAGGGTGAACTTCCTCGACAGTGCCAACGATCAGAACTACTACTTCTCGGCACCACTGCCGCAGCCACGCTTCGGAGCGTGGCTGTAAAGCCGATTATTACTGTCTGGTAAAACTAATCTTTTGTTTCTTTGCAATTCTTGTATATGTCTTCAGTTTGCACTACCTTTGCATATCTTTTACACAAAGTAACGAAAAACAAGTATGGATATGAAAAAACTGATGGGTATTGTGCGTAAGGCAATGACTGTAGCAGCGTTCCTTACGATTTCTGTTGCAGCGGATGCTGCAGAAGTGATGTACAAAATTGTTGAATACAACAATCAGACGGCAGAGTTCAAGATAGCAGCATGTGGAACGGTGCCACGCAACTCGCGAGTAGACTTCGAGAACAAGTTCGGCGCAACAACAGGCAACCGCTACAACCAGATACCTCGCAACCACGAGGCAGTGCTCTACCTCGAAGGATGGCAAGGCTGCAAGGTGCGCAGCATCACGTTCTCGATGTGCTCAAACAATAAGAAAGGACAAGTGGGCGTGTCGCTCAACGATGGTGGCACAACGCTCTACTCGTTGGCACCGGTCGACTTCGCCAGTGCCGACTGGTTCGGCGAGTGGGTATCGAAAGATCTCGGCGTATATGTCGACGTGACGAAGCAGATAGACGCACCAGCCATCACCACCAACGACATGAGCATCGTTGTGGCTGGAGGCAAGAGCGAAGGCTCGGTGTATCTCGATGCCATCACTATCGAATATGATGAGGCTGACATAGCTTTGGAGTCGCCGCTCGGCTGGCAGTATGAGAAGCTCACGAAGAAGAGCACGCTCAGCGCGGGCGACGAGGTGATGATATTCCGCAACGGAGCGGCAGCAGCCGACTTAGGCGGTATGGACGAGACAAACTATCTCGATGTAGTGTCGGTGACCTCAACGGCTGACGTTACCTGTCCGGACGTGCTGCGCTTCACACTGAACAAGTCTGCCGACCAGCAGCACTGGACCCTCACCGACCAATTCGGTCGTCAGCTTGGTGCGACAGGCAAGCAGAAGTTGGCATGGGACGAGGGCATAACCGAATGGAATATAGAACTCGGTTACGAAGGCGCAACGCTTACTCCTACCAACGAAGCTTACGGCACAATGCGCTACAGCACTCCCGACAACAGCTACGCACGCTTCAATCTCTACACATCTAAGACCCTGCCCCTGCCGTTCCTCTATCGCAAGGGTGAGCAGAAGCAGCCCGAGCTATCGCGTTCGATCAGCTTTGCAGAGGAAGAGATGACGGTATCGTTAGATGTTGCCCACATTGGATTGCGCCCGACATTCATGCCGAAGACCACTACCGACAAACGCTTGTATTGGAAGAGCTCAAACGAGAGCGTTGCGACCGTCACAGGTGGTTACGTTACGCTCCTTAGCGTAGGCGAAACAACCATCACCGCCACCACATACGACAGTGGGGTAGAAACAACAATGCACCTTGTTGTCACCGAACCGACCGCTATCAACGGCGCAACGAATGACGCAAAGGTGCATAGTCCGCGCAAGGTGCTCGACGGCAATAAGGTTGTTATTGTGACAGAGCAGGGATGCTACGGAACAGGCGGATGGAAGGCAGGGCGCAAGTAAAGCTTGCGTCAGCATTTCTTATTTCGCATTCTCCAAAATAAATGCCAAATTCTAAATAGCGGTTCGCTTAGTGCCTCCGCAGGATAATATCTAAGCAGACGAGCGTCACGGTATAATCTTAACAGATTATGCCCCAACGCTCCATGCTTGAAGCCGTTCTCTTTATAAGCATCGTGTCCCCACGCATGACGTTTGTCGTGATGTCCGAAATTGCCACCATGCAGAATGTCGTCGAGCAACATCCGTCCACGTGTCTTGTCTATCGGTGCAATCATCAGTTCCTCCGACAATCCCATCACCTCATGCAACACATACATCATTGCACCTGCGAAGTTCCATAAGCCGAGACGCTTTAGCGAGTTTTGAATTTTGAGTTTTGAACTTTGAATTATCGGCTTTGCCGATTTTGAATTATTCAATTTTGAGTTTTGAAATTCCAATTCACAATTCTTCAACTCCTCATCGCATAAGCGACAATTCCAAACTCCTAATTCAAAATTCAAAATTACGTAGTAATAGTCTACCACCTGGCGTAGTCCGACACCCTCATAGAAGTAATGATGATAGAGGTGGTACAACTGATAGACAGCATTGAACGCAGGAGTAGGAGAGGCTACCTCACCAGCCCCATCAGGCAATGCAATCATATTGCGACACTGCACCTCGATGCTATCCGCAAACCATCGTTGTAAACGACGGCTATACACAAAGTTTGCCATGAAGCCCGGTGTGTAATGCAGCTCAACGCATACACCATTCAGAGTGATAGCGATATGACTAAAACTCTCCTCGTCCACACGTCCATTTTCCTTTGCCAGCGAATGAGCCAACGCACGTATCTCCTCACGCGATGCCCTCACCCACATATCCACATCGCCAGGGGTACGCGCAGCCGGATTTTTGTACATCGCAGCATTCGCTTGTCCCTTCAGTATGCAACAGTCGTAGCCCGCAGCCCTCACCTTATTATATATATCGGCGGTGGCTTCGTTTAGCATCCAATTCTGTCGACGTATACCCTGGCTCGCCATGAACCAATTCATCAGCAGTTTCTGTGTTGGTGCCACGCTTTTCGGCAGTTTCGATATGCCCTCCATGATGATGCCCACCAACGTCTGCTTCCTGGCAAAACCAAAGAAACGCTCCCAATCGAAGCCAATCAGTGCCGACCCGTCAACGAACTCCCGACCATCGTAAATACCAAGCGAGAATTGTATGAATTTGTAGTAAATATCCTTTACCATCTCTCGCGAAAGACAATATTGAAAAGGAACAGCGCATTGCCGATGATATACCTGCGCCACATGCGCTTCGGCTCCTTCAGCAGTCGATAAAGCCACTCCAAACCATGACGCTGCCACCATACGGGTGCACGCTCCACCGTACCAGCAAAGAAGTCGAACACCGCCCCGATGGTACCTACATGGCAGTGGATATTCAGTTCATCCCAATGCGAGAAAGTCCACTTCTCCTGTTTTGGCGCAGTCATACCAATCCATAGCAAGTCGGGATCAGCAGCATTGATAGCATCAATGATAGCCTTATTGTCCTCCTCCGAGAACTCTGGCTTGTACGGTGGCGAGTAGGTCACAATCTTCAGATGCGGATACACCTTAGCCGCCCGCTTCACAATCAGGTCGAGCACCTTCTGCGAGCTGCCCATGAACATAACTGTGAGCGGACGCTCACGGGAAACATTCTTCACTCCACATTCTTCGAGTTTGTTCATTTCAAACTCGAACAAGTCCCATCCTGCAATACGTTCCTTCGGTTGGCTCTTCGCCTTAATCCACTTACACGCCTTCACGATGCTCACTCCGTCCGGAATGAGTACATCACCATTTGTCAGCGCCTCAGCGAACAATCCGTCCTTACGTGCAGTGTTGTACGAATGTGCATTAATCGTATTGATAAGCAACTTGCCATCAGGCAGCGAGGCAAGCTCCGCCTTGCTACCAAGTATATTTAAATCTTTTAATCGAAACATATTAGTACTTAAATCAAACACATATTTTTAAAATCTTCGCCATCCTCTTCTCAAACACCTCCAATGTAAACTCCTTTTCAAACTTTTCTCTTCCTGCCTCGCCCATACGCTGGCGCAGGGCAGAGTCGGAGAGGAGGAATTCTATCTTGTTGGCTAAGATTGCAGCATTATACTTTGGGACGAGGAAGCCTGTCTTGCCTTCATCTATAATACCGGGGATTCCACCCTCTGTGGTAGAAACACACGGTAGACGATGCTGCATAGCTTCCAATAATACCAATGGGAAACACTCGTTATGATAGAACGTAGGGAAGACAAAGATGTCAGCACCATTCAGGAAAGCCTCCTTGTCCTTACCATATTTCCTGCCATGATACACCACCATACCCTCAAGCCCACGCTTTACGACCTCAGCCTGAAACATAGCAGCATCCATCTCCACCGTTTCACCACCCACAAAGTCGCAGACAAAACGGCAGCCTTTCTCCTTCAATACCTTCAGAGAATCAAGCAGAACAACCACACCCTTACTTATCAGAAGATTAGAAAGGAACAGGAGATGAGGAATCTTATCTTCAGGAGATGCCGCATCAAAAGGAGCCGATACAAAACTCTCTATAGAAGCCGAAGGGATACCATTGCCACATACGAACACATCGTCCCTCTTCACATATTTCTTCACATCATCATAAAGACATTCCGAAAGCAGAATCACCTTTATGTCCTTAAAGAACCTCTTATACAAAGCATCATCAAACCATTTGTCTTGATGTGTAGTCACACCTTTGTTATGATAATGCACAACCACCTGACAGCCCAAGCGCTTCAGCATCTGAACCACCACAAAGTCCTTATAGAAAGCACCGCCACAAGCATTAGGGGTAACATAAACCAATTGTGGTTTTACAGCCTTCACCTCATGCCGTATCTTCTTCAGAAGCTTGAAGAAATCAAAGAGTTTCCTCATCCCCACCTTCCCGATGTCCTGCAAGTTCTTTGCAGTAGTCAGGTTGATGTAATGACAGTCAAACTCCCCATTTATCAACTTGCTATCGTGGATATACTGCCCCACCATAGCAGCACCATGCACAGGCGGCGGCATGTGCATGATAAAAAGTATCTTTGGTTTCATGGTGCTCTATTTATCTATAGAACTGATCTTTATATAAATTCCACATGGATTTTAAAATCAAAAGACTTGAATAGATTCATCATACAGGTTCTCTTCAGAGAATTCATCACTCCATGTATAACGTAAATCCATTGTTTCAGAATGACCTATAGACAAAACCATATTAAACAACCTGGCATTGCCTGGGGTTAAATCTCCTATTTCCCCAAGATTAGATAATACCATGATATTGTCATCAGGATTTAGCCATTCAATATTTAAATTTTTAGCTGTGCTTTTTCCCTTATTTGATATTTTCAATATTCTACTTCCTGCTTGACGATTGATTATTTCGCTATGAATAATCGCTTTTTTCTGCTCGTCAGCTTCCTTTCTCATCTTCTCTATTTGTAGTCTTTTATATTCCTTGTCAACACTATCTGAAAGATTGTTATCATTAGAAGTAATATCAATGGAATTCACAACCTCTAAAAACTTATCACGTTTACGTTCCCATTTAACTCCACTAATATCTTTAAACGAAAAGGCTGCACATAGTTTTTCTTTCAATTCGGTCAACCTTGCTTTAGCATCATCGCTATCAACTTTAATTGCTATAGAGTTAGAGTTTACCACTCCACTCATTTCATTATAGCTCATGTCTTTTGTCAACAAAGAATAGTAGTTTGCACGCAACACCCAAGCTGCCCCCATTTCATTCATTGAGACAGTGCTATTATAATACCTTGGAGAATGAACAAACAATACATATAGTTCGTGTTCCAAAAATAAATTCTTCAATGTATTGAAAATATCTTCACCCAATTCAATTCCATAACCATCTACAGAACTGCAGAAGAGATTGTTTTCGTCAAATCCAATTGATTCTAAAAGTTCAACTAAAGCCTCTACAAAAGCCTTGTCTTTTGATGAATGGCTTATGAAAACCATTGGAGATTTCTTCATTTCCATTTGATTTTTATCATTATTATTTACTTGTGACATCATATAATTATAAATAGAATGCAAGCCATCAAAATTATGTTCCAATGTATACCCATTGCCAGTATTATCAATATTTTTAAAACGAATAAAGTCTGCATCAGCATTAGAAAAATACTTTCCTAAATAAATAACAGCGGCACTATGCCATTCGTGGTAAGCTTCAATAGCCATATTAGAATTCACATCTTTAGAAAGAGCTGTTTTATAAGCATTCTCTAAAGACCGTACTTTTTCTTCTTCTGAAAAGATACTTGTTTTTATCATCATTTTCATCTGTATTAGCGTAAGTTACATTTTCTTCGAGATTGTCTAATTTATTACCTTTATCCCGAATCTCTGCCATTCCAACACTTACAAGCCAACGTTTAAATGCTGTAGACACAAAGAACTCAATCCCAATAATCTTGGTAAGGTCTTCATAAAGAGGAACTAATCTTACATTATGTCTAATTTCTGTCATCTTCCTTAACAAATTTATTTTGTTATACACAATAGTCAAAGCTTCTATATAGATCACTTTTCAATACAAAAATCTTATCTTCGCACAGACGGCGGCATGTGCATGATAAAAAGTATCTTTGGTTTTATTACTATGTATGACATTCTTCTAAAATATCTCGTCCTCCTATCTTACAATATCTGAAAGGCATTTTAAAACCTAGTTCATCTTCAAATATATGAAGTACATCAAAAGCTTGCCCCCATCCGTTACAAAATTCAGGACTAAGTGCTATTGAAATGACATCTATCTTATCTAAAACTTTCTTTATGGCACGACATAGCTTTTTAACATAATGTGTTGTTAGAAAGCGATAATATCCTTCCTCTCCTTGCCCTTGAAAAAAGAAATCAAGATCTATATTCAATATCCAATGCTCAATATCGCTTTTACCTATCCAATAGTCAACATTATCAACTAAGTCATATATCTTTACGTCTGTAGCATCTGAGCTTATGGGTTCCAAGCTCATATTATGCCAATCACTACCATCTTGATGAGTACAATAATAAGCTTTTATCAATAAACCTGGGTGCAATCGGCAAAAAGTATCTATATAATTATCAAATCTGATACCATTAGCATCTGCCAATGATTTAAAATTATCAAAATTTGTCCCAGTTAACCTATCATGATTAGTTCTAAGATAAACATCACTTAGATTGTTCAATAAATCATAATGCCTATCTATGTGAAATATACCATAATGATATATTGGATTGATTTTTTGTTCCCAACACCAACTTGCACACAAGTGATTATCCATCACATAGTATTTATTATCACAGACTAAAAAATTAACGTTACAGCAACCGGACTTACCTAAGACATCTTTTTTATACCTCAAATCCGCAACTAAGCTCTTCAGCGTCCTTCTTGCGTCTAAACGTCC
>OOBJ01001684.1_pt1 | contig 13005 bp, 10 predicted proteins | sample 1671331 | NCBI WGS metagenome assembly OOBJ01 (sample SAMN06348145, study PRJEB24527) | human gut metagenome | biome: human gut; feature: ankylosing spondylitis patient; material: feces | host: Homo sapiens | place: China | collected 2015-10 | reverse complement strand
CGTCCTTGCCCTGCGAGCGCAGCACTTCCAGATTTTCCTCCACCGTATCCAGCTCTGCCTGCAGGATGCGTTGTTGCAGTTCCGGCGACTGCGGGATTTTTCCGAACTGGTCGTGCGACATGATGATGCAGTCATAGTCATTGTTCTTGATGTTGTTGAAGAACCGCACGCGGTTGGCGGCCGAAAAGTCCTTTTCCGAGGCATACAGGATACGTGCGTTCGGATAGGCTGTCTGATAGGTCGCCGCAATTTCGGAGACATTCGCCTTCAGCCCGATAATCATCGGTTTGTGGGCAAGCTGGAGACGTTTCATCTCATGTGCTGCGATGCACATTATCAGCGTCTTGCCGGTTCCAACCTCATGGTCGCAGATCCCGCCTCCGTTCTGTTTCAGCATCCAGACACAATCCTTCTGTGATGGGTAGATGCTTTTCACACCCCGGCTTTCCAGCCCCTTCATGTTCAGGTCGGGAAATGTCTGGTGCGAGCCGTCATATTTCGGTCGAGCGAAGCAGTTGAACTTCCGGTTATACATGGTCGTCAGACGCTCCTTGAACTGTGGCGACTGTTCCTCCAGCCACTCAGTAAAGCCGTTACGGATTTCGTCAATCTTTGCGTTGGCGAGCTGGATGCCCTCGCTGTCGCGTGCCTTGATGTCGTTTCCGTTCTCGTCCTCGCCGACCTTCTTCATCATGTCGGGGCAGGTGTTGTGCAGGGCGTGTTTCAGCAGGCTCATGCCGTCATAGTTCCGGTAATAGCCCTTTACACAGAACTCCTCCCATATTTTCATGTTCTTGTAGGCACATGCCACCGAAAACTCGTCAAGGCTCGGCGAATAGGAGATTTTCACTTCCGTGTCAAACAGATGGCTCATGTAGGCGGCATAGATGCCTGTCGGAATCCATCGCTCGCCGAAATTGAAGTCCAGTTCCTCAAAACCGATACGCTGCGGCGTGGCGGCTTTCAGGGCTTCAAGAGACTGCTCCGCATCCGCAAGCCGCTCATGTCCGGGATGGTCGTTTATCCATTCTTCCACACGCTCCGCCTTCTCTATCACGTTTCCGGCAATGAATCGGTCCTTTATCTCATAGCCCGAAACCAGCGGGTTGTAATAGATACGTCCCTGCAGGGCTCCGAGCAGTTCCTCTTCCGTGCTGTCGGTAATGGCACGCATGAAGTCGAGGTCTATGCCGCCATATCTGTTGAGCGAGGCGGACAGGGCTTCTTCGGGCGACCCGGCATTGACGTATGTCTCCACCGAAAAGGAAACGGGACGCTCGAAAATGTCCGCCTTCACGAATTTCCCCTCTTCGGCACGTTCCAGTGCAAGGACGTCACGCCCGGAGGCATCCATCATCAGAAGTTTTGCATTCTGTCTGGCGTTCAGGTTACCGTAACGCATCACGAACTCGTCATAGGACACGTTCAGGTATTCACGCTGACGGCTGTCCTCCGTCCGGTTTTCCGCCTCATTCCGGTACAGGCGTTCATAGGCGTCACGGATGGATATATACAGCAGGGCCTTTTCCTTCTGGTAGCCTTTCAGGTCAAGCGGGTGGAAGGTGGCTCCATAGGGGGTGATGTCCCTCAGATACCCGACGGTGGTCCCTTCCGCCACCATTGAGCCGTCACGGTGATGGGCTTCCACCGTCCCGCTGTACGGGTGCGGTGTCAGGTCGGCAGTTTCCTCCTTGGCAGGTTCCGTATCATATTCCGGGAACAGCGAAGCGGAAGTCGTTCCCGTCTGTCCGGACTGTACGGACGGATTCTCAGCCGTAGCGGTCATACCTTCCGGCAATGGGCTTTCATCTTCCGGTGCCTGTTCTGACCCGTGTGTCATGTCAGCCTGCTGCACCGGCCGGGAATCCGACGATGGCACAAACGCCGGGTCGAGGGTGTCCTTCATGCCGGACTTCGCAAGCAGTTCCTGTCTGTGTTTCTCCGCCTCATGCCTGAGCTGAATACGCACTTCGGGGGTAAGGTGCATCATGGTTTCGTAAAAACCGTTGATGGGCGGGTTTTCCTCCCAGTCTATATCCGCATATATGTCGTCCGGATGGGCTTGGGCTGCCGTTTCTTTGGCTTCCACATCTTCCGCTTTCACATCTTCCGCCTTTTCGTCTTCAGTCTCCGTTTGCGGGGAAACGGCAGATGCAGCCGCCGGTTTATCCGTAACCTTCGGCGTAACCTGTGCCTGCTTCTTGCCGTTCTTTTCCTTTGACTTGGCTGCGGACTTTTTCTTTTTGCCCGAAAGGGCCTGATTGCGTTCCTCTTCCGTATATTCCCACAGGTCAAAGAGTGTCAGCTGCACGGTTGGAGCCTGTTCCGGCTCATGCGTCCCGGTCTCCAGTCTTTCCGCAACCGGTTGTGCCTTTTCTTCTGTCGCTGCATCCTTGTTCTCCGGTTGCTGCCGGACGGGGTCAGGTTCGGGAACTGACCTTTCCGCCTTCACTGTTTCAGTTTTCGGTATGGAGATGCTCATGGCGGATTGTACGGTCTGTTCCGCTGCTGTCCTGCGTCCCTGATAAAGTTCCATGTCCAGACGTTTGCGCAAGTCCTCCGCAAGCATCCTGCCCAGGTCTGTCGCGATACCTTCCACACCTCCGCTGTGCGTATATATCATGGCGGGCTTTCCGTACGGGTCGGTACCCCTCTTCGCATCGGTATGTACGATACGTTCCGTGTGGTAGGCAAAATAGGCGTTCTCCGTCAGTCCGCCGTTATGTTCCGTCTGTATGATGGTCAGTACCCTCTCTTCCTGTATCAGTTCCTTCTTTTGCAGGTCTTTTTGCAGGATGATCAGGTCGCTGCCGGCTTCCGTACCCGCATTGTCGGTAAACAGGTTGTTGGGCAGGCGGATTGCCGATACCAGATTCGCCTTGCTGAACATCTCGTTCCTGACGGATACCTTCGAGCTGTTCAATACCCCCTGCGAGGTGATGAACGCCACGATGCCGCCGTCACGCACCGCATCCAGACCTTTCAGGAAGAAATAGTCATGGATGGCTTTCTGTGCCGAACGTCTGCCAAAGGATGCGCTGCGGCTGAACTCCGCATCGAACACTCCGAAATCCCCGAAAGGGATATTGGAGATGGCAAGGTCAAAATGGTTCAGAAACGGCTTTTCGATTTTCTCGAAACCCATCGTGCGGATTTTCTGTTCCGGGTAAAGGCAGCCCAGCAGCTTGCCCGTCAGCAGGTCCTTCTCGAAAGCCATCACATCCGCCTGCGGCTGGTATTGCAGCACCGCATCCACAAAAGCACCCGTCCCGGCGGACGGTTCCAGTACGCGGTCGGGACGCACCTTGCGGTCATACAGGGCTTCCGTTATTGCACCCGTAATTTCCGCCGGCGTGTAGAATGCCGTCAGTACCGATGATTTCAGCGAGTCCACATAACTTTTGTATTCCCTTTCATCCCGGCTGTTCTCACGGATCAGCCGGTGCAGTTCGATGGTCGGGGCAAACAGGTCGAGGTCAGATTTCGCCCAATGGACGGCATCCGTCAGTTCTCTGGCGGGATTCAGTATGCACTTCAGTCCCCCGAAGCCGCAATACCTTTCCAGCAGCACACGTTCACGCGCGGTGGGCGTGCGCTGTTCCTTCTCCAGTGTGAATGCCGTCCGTATCGCCTCGATGTTGTCGCGCAGTTTCTGCTTGCGATTAAATGCCATACTCCCTCAGGTAAAGGACGACGGCTCCCGTCAGCTCCGTATAGAGCAGGTCATAGTCGGACGACAGGGCGAACTGGTCGTCTGACAGGTCGTAAATGGAGAATACGTTGCCCACAAGCGGCAGCAGTTTCTCTACGAAGCCCTCACGCGCGTCTTCCGGAATCTCTTCATGAAACTCGCTTTCCACGACTTCACGCAGGATGGCGTATCGGGAATAATGCAGGCCGTGGACGAGTGCGGACATGGCAATCTCCTGCGCACCGTCGGGAGTGTACCCCTCAAGCCTTGCACGCTCATAGGCTTCTGCGGCTTCATCGGCACGCGCCTTCACGAAGGCGGCATCGGAAGCCTGTTCAAACTTGTTTTCCTTGAGATAGTTCAGCAGATACAGACCGTAATAGGAAAGTTCGGTCTGTTCAAGATTCTTCTTGTTCATTTTTACAATGGATTTAGTGATTTGACAAATGGCCGGATATACGGGGAAGGGGAAGAAAAAGGCACCCGGTATCCCTCCGAGTGCCACCACTAAATCCAAAGTCTTGATCAGTATGATGATTTATGAACCTTGAATCAGTGGCAAAGGTAGTCCAATCCGGATGAAATACGAAATAATTTCCGCTGATAATTCATCCGAAAGGCGGATTACCCCTTACTTCCCATTCCTCACTTTCTCTTTTTTGCGGATGCCGCACCGTCCTTTCTTTCCGGAAAGACAAAACCGGTGTTGAAGTCGGCATCAAAGACCAGGGCGGCATCGAAACGCTTGCCCTGCTTGTTCTTGAATCCCTTCAGGACACCCGTCTTTCCCTTTGTCAGCAGTTCCCTGATTTCATCGTCGGTAAGCATCCTGTTGGCTTTCAGCCTGAATATGGGCAGGCCGCATTCCGTGTTGTCGCATCGTACCACCTTGCCGAAGAACTGCATCCTGCCCGTTCCGCACTTGGGACACGTGCAGCCTGAATCCTTTTTCCCGAACAGCTTTTCGCACGACAGCAGTTCGGAGGTGATGGACGTCGCATATTCCTCAATCTCCTTGCGGAACTTTCCGGCAGGTACCTCTCCGCGTTCGATGCACGCCAGTTCCTTTTCCCATTCGCCGGTCATGGCTACGTCGGCAATGCGCATGGTCTTGACAATGGAATAGAGGGCAAGCCCTTTTTCTGTGGGCACAAGGCATTTCTTCTGCCTTGTCACATATTCGCGGGCAAAGAGCGTTTCAATGACGGAGGCACGGGTGGCGGGGGTTCCGATACCGCAGTCTTTCAGTGCCTGACGCAGTTCCTCGTCCTCGATTTCCCTGCCGGCCGTTTCCATCGCCGAGAGCAGGGTGGCTTCCGTATGGAGAGGCTTGGGCTTGGTCTTTCCTTCGGTCATGGAACAGCCGCTTAGGTGCAGCAGTTCCCCTTCTTTCCAGTCCGGAAGTATCGTCTCTTCCTGTTCTTCCTTGCAGACGGCACGCCATCCGGCCTGTTTCACTACATGACCTTTGGCTGAGAACACCACGCCGGAACATTCCACGGTGACGGCTGTCACGTCTTTCACGCATTTTTCCGAAAAGGCTTCTATCATGCGTCCCGCTATCAGATGGTACACCTTGCTTTCATCTTCGGAGAGGAACAGGGGCTTTTCTCCCGTAACCAGCAGTGCGTGGTGGTCTGTCACCTTGCTGTCATCAACACTTCTTCGGGTAGGCTCCGGCTTTTGCGGGACCTTGCCGCTCCATTGTGAGAGCCTGCCGATGAAAGCCAGCAGTTTCGGTATTTCCGCAAAGACATCTTCCGGGATGTATCGGCTGCCGGTTCGGGGATAGGTGACGAGTTTCTTCTCATAAAGTTTCTGCGTGATGTCGAGTGTCTGCTCTGCCGTGAACCCGTACTTCGTGTTCGCATCCTTCTGGAGTGTGGTCAGGTCATATAGAAGCGGTGTTTCTTCGATTTTCTCTTTTCGTTCGACTTTCACGACAGTAGCCGTGTTGCTCTCCTTTACATTATTATATAGGGCTGTTGCGGTTGCCTTGTCCTTCCATTTCTCCACCGACGGCATTTTCACGATTCCGTCACTGTCCTGTACCTTTGCCGCGATATGCAGCTGCCAGAAGGCTTCGGGAGTGAAACGGCGGTTTTCCCAATAGCGCTCACAGATCATCGCCAGTGTCGGCGTCTGGACACGTCCCACCGAGTAGGTTCCGCGTCCGGCTGCGATGGACAGTGCCTGCGTTCCGTTTATCCCCACCAGCCAGTCGGCTTCACTTCGGGCTTTGGCGGCATGGTAAAGGTTGTCATACCTGCTTCCGTTTTCAAGATGTTTCAGTCCCTCACGGATAGCCTTGTCCGTCAGGCTGCTTATCCACAGACGCACGAACGGGACCGTACAGCCGATATAATGATAGAGGTATCGGAATATCAGCTCACCTTCGCGGCCGGCATCGGTCGCCACAATAATCTGCTCGCTGTCCTTGAACAGTCTGGTGATGATTTTTATCTGGGCGACCACGCTGCTGTCCGCCTTGTATCCTTTTTCCGTCCTTACCTGTCGGGGAACAAGCGTGAAGGTTTCGGGAATGATGGGCAGATTGCTGCGTACAAAGCCGTGCAGGTTGTATTCTTCCGGCATGGCGGGCTGGACAAGATGTCCGAATGCCCATGTCACATTATAACCGTTTCCGGTCAGATAACCTTCCTCTCGCTTGCCGGCACCCACGATGCGGGCAATTTCACGTGCCACACTGGGCTTTTCTGCTATGATTGTTTTCATACTGATTTGTTTTGATTCTGTTTTTTATGTTTTTGGATTTAGTGGTGTGCGGGGACTATACCTTCATGCCTTTGTTTTTCTTGGGCTTTTCCTGCTGTTGCTTCTGTGCGTCATCCTTCGGGGCTGACTGTCCCTGCTGCAGCGGCTCTTTGATGTTCTTGGTCGCTTCGTTCGTCTTGCCCTCGCTGTTTACGGCCACCTGTGTCCGGCTTTCGTTCGACGGGGCGACTTTCTGGGCATTGTCCGGATTTTCATCGTAGCGGTACGGGCGTCCCTTTTCCGGATTGAACTTGACATACATGATGGCGTGCTGCCCCTGCTTGTCCGTCACGTTCTCCAGTCTGATGGTCTTGCCTGCCTTGTAGTCCGCCTGCTGCTGTTCTGTCAGAGGCTTGCCGCACCATTTGGTGATGCCGCGGATGCTGCCGTCCTCGTTCGTCCATGTGTTCCTTTTCTGCTGCTTCGCATCCTGCTTTTCAGCGTCGTTCATGTCCGGTTCCAGTTCCGGCAGTTCCGTGTTTTCCTGTTTCTGTACGGTACGCGGGGACTTTCCGGTGCCCGGCACGAACTCGACTCCGCGCTGTTCCACATTCACCTGCAGGGTCGTTACGAACTTCCTTCCGTCATTGCGTTCCACCAGCTTGTCTTTTACCGGCAGCCCCGCACGGAGCATTTCCTGCTCCTGTTTGGTGATTTCCGTCTTTCCGATTCTTTCCGGTATGCGTACCTTGCTGGCAGGGACATCGGTGATTTCGTTCGTCTTGCGGTCAATGCTGATGTACGAGGGAATAATCTCTCCGGTTTCCTTGTCCACAAGGTCAATCACACGCCCCATGTTGCCGGTAGCCTTCAGGTTCCTTTTGTCGTCTTCCGAGAACTTGTGCCCTTTGTATTCGTCAAGTTTCTGCTCCTTGCGGATGAAATGCGGTACAAGACCGATGCTGCCGTCCTCGTTTTTCCTGAATGACAGGCGGGCGTCCAGTTCAAAGGTTTCCTCCCCGAACTTTGGGGACACTTTCACCAGATCCGACTTGCCGTAGTTGAGCATCTTCTGCAGGTCACCGGACTTTTCAAGCTCCTCACGGTCGATGCCCCATTTCTCTTTCAGTTCCTGCCAGTTGATTGAACTCTCGTCAATGGGCTGGTAGCCTTGTCGGGTCTGAGGCTTTTCCTGCGTTTTTTCCTGTTTCTGTTCCATGTTTTCCTGTTTTTGGGTTTCACCCTGTTCCTCTTTCTTCTCTTTTTTCTCTTCTTCCGCCTGCATCTGATAGGGGAATGTGTCCACCTTGTGCGGGGCAAGGATGTCCTTGTTCTGATAAGGATTCTGCAGCAGGTCCTTCATCACTCCCAGAAGTGAATCCACCTGATCCGCCGCTATGCGGTAGAAACCGAAGCGGCTGGGTTCCTTGCATTGCCGGAAGAAGTTTTTGAAAAAGTTGTCGAGCATGTCGCCATGCTTGTCGAACAGTAGAAAATCCTTTGCGTTGTCCAGCCTTGCCGGAGTCCGCTTGGGCGAGCCGTCCGCATTAAGGCCGGCTACCACGCTGATTTCGCCCGTCTTTTCGTCACGGACTATCAGCACGTCCTTTTCGTCGCTTTTCTTTGCCATTTGAATAATTTTTAATTGTTATTTATTAAAGAAATTATGGATACGAGCCTTGTAGAACTCGACATCGTCCTTCTGGAAGTCCTTTACGTGTTCCGACAGGAATTTCAGCACGTCATCTTCGCTGTAATAGGTCTTCTTGCCCAGTATCTTGTAGGGCAAGGCTCCCGTGCTGCGGTAGCGTTGCAGTGACCGTTTGCTTATCTGGAGCAGCAGGCACAGGTCCTGGTTGTCAAAGAGCCGTATCCTGTCCGGCGTGTGTTCCCGTTTTTCCGGTGCTTTCAGGGCAAGCAGCATCTCGTCCTGACGTTCAAGCCTTTCAAGGATGGTTTCCATCCACTGTTCAAACAGTTTCTTTGTCAGCAGTTCCATGTTCATGTCCTCCTTCCTTTCGGCTGCCTGCCGTTTCCGGTGGGCAGTCTGCTGTTATGGTGCAGTTCATCGAGTGTCCTGCCGTCCTCCCGGATGGTATGGGAGTCAAGAATCCTCCGGATTTCCGAGAGCCTGTACTGGCATTTGCGCCGCAGGACCACGTATCTGATACGGTGATCATCCCTCATGCGCTGCAAGGTCCGCTTGCTTACGCCCAGTTCTCTGGCGGCTTCATTCGTGTCGAGAAGCCTGTCCGTATTTTCACGTTTCATCGCCTCCCTGATTTCACGGACATAGCCGGCCACTTCTGCTATCTGTTCCATCATTGCCTTGTATGCGGAACTTTCCATCGTTATCACTTTCATGTTCTGTCTTTTTTTCTTGTTCCTGCGGCAAAGTTCAGCAATAAACAAAAGGGGCTTTAACAACTCACTACGTGGCTCACGTGAGATTTTTTTGAGAAATGGCTCCGTTACCCGGACAAACGGCGCAACAAGTTGCCAGTTTTCATAAATCCATTGCTTTACGCATGTTATGTCTTTTATTTGCAGCAAAACAATTTTCAAACGATAACTAAAAAAGGAGGCAAAATGGAATTTGTAGGAATTGAAAAACAAATGTTTGAGGAAATGGTACGAAAGTTCGAACAGTTCGAGCAAAAGGTTATGGAAATTTGTAACCAAAGGAATGACAAGAAATTAAACAAATGGATGGACAACCAGGAAGTATGTAATTTTCTGAATATATCTCCGCGTACTTTACAGACTTTACGCGATAACGGAACATTACCTTTCTCACAGATAAAACACAAAATGTTCTATAAGCCCAAAGATGTACAGAATATTGCAATAAGAATAAAAAACAATCCTCGTACCACTAAAAAGAGAGTCTAAATCTTATAAGATTACACAACCACTAAATCCAAATAAAAGATGAATGATTTTAATACTGACAGTAATGCATGGATTCAACACATTATGGAAAGTTTTGAACGCATGCGAAACAGAATTGAGAATATGGCTCTAGCAAACCGTCCATTATTGGATGGAGAACGTTATCTGACAGATAAGGAAGTGTCAATTCTATTAAGACTCAGCAGAAGGACACTTCAAGATTATCGTAATGAAGGAATAATATCATACTATCAATTAGGTGGTAAAATCCTATACAGAGAAAGCGACATTGAAAAAATGCTTCAGGAAAATTATAAACAAGCTTATAAAACAAGATAATTCTAATTGAAACGGCAAGAGCCGATAGCTGAAGGTACCGTCCTACTCCGCTATCGGCTCTCATTACAATTCACATTTTAACATTTTACATTAACCCCTTTTTGATTAATAAAGCAAAAGAAATTTTTTGCTGATGTATTCATAGCTCTATATATCAAAAAATTCCGTAATTGACTGGCTACATAAGTATCCAATTGGAAAGCCAATGCAAAAATCATTTCCACACTATAAAGATTTTCATAGAACCCATCTTTTCGTTTAACACGTTTTTCGACTTCTCCTGATTTCAATATACCCTTTTTATAGATGGCTCGGACTGCAGCTCTGAAAGTAGGTGCTATAATGTTAAAAAAATCCACTAACTCCGGCTCATTCATCCAAATATCAGAAGTACATTTTGTTTGAATTTTTATATTTCCATACCCGTCAATAGCTATTTTTCCTCTTTCCATACGTTAAATATTATCGGGGTTGATTATATGTTTTCTTTTCTCCATTAGTTTATCCATATCTTCTGAAATCTTGTCATCTGTAACTTTTGCGTATCCTTGTGTCGTTCTGATATTTGTATGTCCCATCATTTTGGATATGCTTTCCATAGGAACCCCTGCAGAGACCATCAGGGTACCAAAAGTGTGACGACTTTGATGATATGACAGGTTATGTTTGAACTGATGGGAAAATCCCAACTCATGTATTTCAAACCAAATCATATCACGTATTGGTAACGGGAAAATGGGTTTACTGTCATCTGTCGTATTATACAAGGATATTATCTGCTCTGCTATCGGATGCAACGGAATAAACGACTCAACGCTTGTTTTCTTACGATAAGTTCTGATATATTTCCGCCCTTCTGCAGTTGTACCAATATGATGCGGATAAAGATTGCGTACATCAACATAAGCCAAACCGCAAAAACATGAAAATATAAAGGTCCTTCTTGCCAGTTCTTGTAATGGATCTGGTTTAGGACTGCTCATTATCTCCTGAAGTTGTTTCTTGCTTATATACATAAGCTTTGCGGGTAGCCTCTTTTCATATTTTATATCATCCAAAGGATTATATCTCAAAATTCCGTTGTCCACAGCAAGATAGACCAGGCGTTTCAGCCAACAAAGACAATGGTTCCGGTATGACGACTTATGAGGGTAATTTGTTTTCAGATACAAAACGTAATTAATACCGAATTCTTCGGTAATATCTGTAAAAAGCATGTCCTCCTTACCCAGAGAACGGATATACTCACCCAAGTAGTAATGATACATTTTTGATTGCCGGTAACTGGAAGTTGAATCTATTTGAATGGAACGGATTTTTAGATTTTCCCGTTCCACCTCTCCTGCCTGTAATATATACTTCGGGATACCGACAGCTCCAGTCATGGCTGTTTTCAGCAATTCAGCACTAATGACACCGTTTACTTTCAACAGTTCAGCATAAGTTTCATCTACGCGTTTTTTATATTCACCAAGCATTCCATTCAGCCTGTTGTTTTTGACTTCTCCTTTCTTGCTGTTCCACTCTTCCGGCTGACAATACAACCCAGTCGATAATACAACAGCCTTTCCGTCTATTGTAATACGGCACATAATTGATGTGGTCCCGTCAGATTTGACTTTACTGCGGTTTATATAATACAGTTGCTTATATGTACTTCTCATGATTCTTTCTTTTTTAATTTTATAATACCAGTTTCATATCACTTGTAGCTTCGATAAATTTGTCCATATCCTCGAAAAGTTTTTTAGGAGTTACCCTTGCATAAAGCTGGGTAGTTGTCAGATTGGTATGGCCCAGCATTTTGCTGATTGTTTCGATGGGGACACCAGCTTCAAGGGTTATCAGACTTCCGAAGGTATGTCTTCCCATATGATAGACCAAATCACAGCTTATACCTGCCAGATCCCGCAAACCTTTCATATGTCGTCTCATATTGGGATGGTATATCATTGGGAAAAGCTCTTTCCTGTCTTCAGAACGATATTTTTCTATAAGAGCAATAGCTTCAGGAAGCAGTTTGACACGGGCTTGATATTCATTCTTTTTTCTCAGGTATTTTAACCATAAATCGCCTTTATCGTCCTTGTATATATTTTCTCGAGTGATTGAAACTGCATCCGCATACGGAACTCCTGTGTAACAAGCAAAGAGGAACAAATCCCTGGCTATATTATGAGTGATTCTTTCCGGTGGTATTACAACATCACGGATCTTCTCAAAATCCTCACGACTCAAAGCCCGTGGTGGTTTCCGATTCTCTTGTGGTAGTTTGAAATTCTCAAAATAACGCTTCTCAGCATATCCTTCCTTGAATGCCATCCGACAGATTTTCTTCAGGATTGCCAGATAATGTCTTGCCGTATCCACCGCAAGACCTTTATCTTTTAAAATATAATCCTGAAACTCCCAAGGTATATGTTCATTCAACTGCCCAAAAGCGACATCACTTGTCTTAAATCGTTTTTGAACATATTCGCCAAGATATCTGCGTGTGTAAACATATGTTGACATAGAAGTTTTTGCCACATCAATACCGATTCTTGAACGCATGTCCTCGATATGCATATCAAGCCGTTTCAACAAAGTCATCTGGGTTTCCACACTTCCCTGCAAAAGCTCTTTTACAGCTACCGCATCAAAATCAATCTTACGTTCAACAAGTGAATCAAATGCAGAATTGACCGAAAGCAAGAGCCGGTCAATTTTCGCATTAATATCAACGGCCTCTTTACTCTTTCCATTCAGTCGGCTTTCTCTTGGATTCCATAACTCCGGAGTACATGACAGCTTGCAGCTGAATTGCGCCATCGTGTTGTTTACCGTTATTCGCCCCATTATCGGAGCCTTTCCGAATTTATCAAGACCGCTCTTTTTCAGGTAGAGCAACACCTTGAATTTTTCTACTTTCATACGCTTATTTTTTTAATGGCAAAATTACCTCACACATAAGCGTTCTTTGATATGCAAAACATTGAGAATCAATGAAAAATTATCGCAGTTTCAGATTCTTTAATCTTCATTCTGTTACCTCTTCGCCTTAGGTAACTGGACAGCTAACACTCTGGTAACTGAACTACTGCAATACTTTATCCATTTTTGCTTTTTCTCATTTTAGCAAATAACAGAATATCTGCTCATATTCAACTCGTTACGTTTGTCTTTCTCATTTCTTCCTCTGCTTACTTCATGTATCCTGTTCCACCTCGCCCGCCATACCTATGCCACATTGCAACTTACCAATGGCACAGACATCTATACAGTCAGCAAAATGCTTGGCCATAAAAAGGTAACAACAACTCAAATCTATGCCAGTGCGCCCAGATTGGTCGCTTGATAAATACTTCTGTAGCAAGAAGTTAGGATTG
>OOBJ01001681.1_pt1 | contig 13017 bp, 8 predicted proteins | sample 1671331 | NCBI WGS metagenome assembly OOBJ01 (sample SAMN06348145, study PRJEB24527) | human gut metagenome | biome: human gut; feature: ankylosing spondylitis patient; material: feces | host: Homo sapiens | place: China | collected 2015-10 | reverse complement strand
TGGGTCTCATCGGCATGGGCAACAACCCCATGGTCGGTGCCACCGTCGCCTGCGCTGTCGCCGTCGAGGAGGCCCTCAAGGCCTAATCGCGCCCGCGCGAGGCTCATATAGTTGAGCTTTGGAGCCGCTACCCACCCGGGTGGCGGCTCTTTTTTATTCCAAAACAGCCAATCGCTTTGGATTGCGCCACGAAAACGGCCCATCTACTACGTTTAACCCGCACAGGTCGACCATAGCCGGGTTTTTTGGAAATCAATAAGCCGTCTACCTGCGGTTTTAATTTTGTGATTCTCGGTATGGTTGGGGGTGACCGCTCAAACATAGTAGATAGGCCCATTTCGTGGCGAGCGGATCGACCCGAGCCGCAGGACAGCTCATAAAGCCCCGTCTCAAATTGACTACTCCAAAATAGAGGTCCGATATATCAGTTGCAGCGAAATACGAGATGCCCGGAGACGAAGCCAGCGAATGCGTATAACGTCCACCTGCCATATTCGCCCTTTACCGAATAGCGCGGCCTTTGCATCGCATTAGTCGATCACCCATGCGAAAATACGCCGGACGAGAAAGGAAACCGATGGAATCGACTGATGTACTGGTAATTGGATCTGGCATTGCGGGCCTTTGTGCCGCCATCGAAGCGGCACGCGCGGGCGCGACCGTTGTCATCGCAAGCGCCGGCAAAACCATGAGCGGATCGAGCTTTTTCCCGGGCACCTGGGGCCTCGGTCTTATTGGCCCCGTCGACAAAGACGACGAACAGGACCTCATCGACACCATCCGGACCGTGGGCGGCGGCGTTGCCGACCCTGAACTCGTCCAGACGTTCGTCCACGGCATTCCCCAGGCAATTGAATGGCTCGAGCAAGACTTGGGCGTTGAGCTTCAGCGTCCGCAAAGCGTCGAAAGCGCTCAGCAAAAGCAGTTTATCCCCTGCTTTGACCACAAGACGCGCATGTGGCGCGGCCTCACCCGCAAGCCCCTTGAGGACGCTCTGACGACCCGGATCGAGTCGCTCGGCATTCGCCTGCTCCCCCGCCATGAGCTTATCGACCTTGTTGAAGATACGGACGGAAAGATTGTCGGCCCCACGCTCTACGACCGGACAAACGAGCATCTCGTGCCTATGGCAGTCAAGGCCACTATCATCGCTGCGGGCGGCACGGGTGGCCTGTTCGAGCGCAGCCTCACTTCCGCCGACGTGCTCAGCTCATCACAGGCTATCGCGCTGGCGCACGGTGCGTCCCTTACTAATATAGAGTTCATGCAGATGATGCCCGGCTTTATAGAGCCCAAGCGAAACCTTGTTTTTAACGAGAAGACCTGGCGCTACGTCAAGTTCGATCAGCCGGTCGATATCGCCGACGATAAGCTCGACAATCTGCTCGAGCAACGCTCCGGATATGGTCCCTTCACTTCGCGTCTGGATTCTCGCGCTATCGACCTAGCCATCGACCAAGCGGGAGCCGAAGGCCTGGCGCTCCACTACGACTTCCCCCGCGAGGACGTCCCCGAGTTTGTGCAGACCTTTGCCACCTGGCTACAAGACGAGCACGGCATCGCGCCGACCGACGAGATGCGCGTGGCGATGTATGCCCACGCCGCCAACGGCGGTATCAAAATCGACAAGACCGCGTACACGGGCGTTGAGGGCCTCTACGCCTGCGGTGAGGCAACAGGCGGCATGCACGGCGCCGACCGAATCGGCGGCTTGTCGAGTGCCAATGGCATCGTATTCGGGCGCATCGCGGGCGCATCGGCAGCCCAAGCAGCGCAGAATGCACCTGAGGTGGCCCCGAAGGCGGATATCGCCCTCCCCCAGTATGGCATTGCCACAACAGATGCCGAACGCCTGACACGCAGCCTTAAGCACACGATGAGTACCTATTGCATGATCAACAGGACCGAAGCAGGTCTATCCAAGGCTCTGCAACAGCTTGAAAGCCTGCAAGACGAGGCAACGGCTCTAAATAAGCCGCATGCCAACGACAGCGAAGTCGCAGCCCTCGCCCGCCTGCAATCGCAGATTCAACTAGCACAGGAAATGGTCAAAGCCATGCGCAAACGAACCGAAAGCCTCGGATCGCACTATCGAGCGGACTAATTCGATTCTCACTTAGAGTTTAATCACAATTTCTCAACATGTATCGAGCCCTGTAAGCATGATTCCCCCAAGGAGAACACGCTTACGGGGCTTTAGCCGTGTTTTCCCTAAGGGAATCACGGTGCAGATAGCTCAGCTCCGTGCCCTTTCGGGTTCGACCGCATGCGAGGTTAACAAAAAAGCGACCAGCCTAAGCCAGTCGCTTTAACATACTTTGGGTGGGCCGTCAGGGGGTCAGCCTGCTTTGCAGGCGGCCGCTTCGGCGCTTTGCGCCTTGCGCGCTGCGCTGGTAAATGCTTACGCATTTCCTCAGCTCCGCGCCCTTTCGGGTTCGACCCCATGCGAGGTCAACAAAAAAGACGGCCAACCGAAGTTGACCGTCTTAACAATCTTTGGTGGGCCGTCAGGGGGTCGAACCCTGGACCTTGGGATTAAGAGTCCCCTGCTCTACCAACTGAGCTAACGACCCAAAGCTAAAGTCCGTTGTCCGGACTTTAGAGGAGATATCGTGTGGTGGGCCGTCAGGGGGTCGAACCCTGGACCTTGGGATTAAGAGTCCCCTGCTCTACCAACTGAGCTAACGACCCGATATCAACACGAAGCAAGAACTGGGGTGGGTAAAGGGACTCGAACCCTCGACCTACGGGACCACAACCCGTCGCTCTAGCCAACTGAGCTACACCCACCGTGTCCTGTGCGCTTCGCGCTCGACTATTATTGCAAGGAACGCCACGCGATGCAAGCCCCAATTTTCAAGAATTTTGAAAAGAGTTTTTCGAGCGCGTTTCGAGCAATTCCCACCGGTTTCATAGGAGTAAACTTGCCCCACTGCAAATGCTCGAAAGGACAAGCATGAAAGAACTCTCCAATCGCACGGCAACATTTACCGATTCGGTCATCCGCCGCATGACGCGCATCTCCAATAAGTACGGTGCCGTCAACCTCTCGCAGGGCTTCCCCGACTTCGATCCTCCGGCGCAGCTGCTCGAGAGCCTCAGCGCCATCGCGACCGACCCCAAGCCGCTCTATCACCAGTACTCCATCACTTGGGGCTCCCAGGCCATGCGCGAGGCGCTCGCCGCTAAGCAGGAGCACTTTATGGGCATGCCGATCAACCCCAACGAGAACATCGTAGTCACCTGCGGCTCCACCGAGGCCATGATGGCCGCCATGATGACGGTTACGAACCCCGGAGACAAGGTCGTCATCTTCTCGCCGTTCTACGAGAACTACGGCGCCGACACAATCCTTTCGGGTGCCGAGCCCATCTACGTGCCGCTCAACCCGCCCACGTTCGACTTCGATCGCGAGGTCCTCGAGGCGGCCTTCCGCGACAACGATCCCAAGGCCATCGTCCTGTGCAACCCTTCCAACCCCTGCGGCAAGGTCTTTACGCGCGAGGAGCTCACCTTTATCGCCGACCTCTGCAAAAAGTACGACGCCTACTGCATTACCGACGAGGTATACGAGCACATCGTCTACGCGCCCCACGAGCACGTCTATATGGCCACGCTACCCGGCATGTTCGAGCGAACCATCAGCTGCAGCTCGCTGTCTAAGACGTACTCCATCACCGGTTGGCGCCTGGGCTACACCATCGCCCCGGCCCAGATCACCGAGCGTATCAAGAAGGTCCACGACTTTCTCACCGTGGGTGCCGCCGCTCCCCTGCAGGAAGCCGTTGTCACCGCCCTCAACTTCGACGACAGCTATTACCAGGAGGTCCTCGACCTCTACGCCGCCAAGCGCGACCTGTTCTGCCAGGGGCTCGATAGCATCGGTCTTGTGCATAACGTGCCGCAGGGCGCCTACTACGTCATGATGGACATCTCTGAGTTTGGCTATGACAGCGACCTCGAATTCTGCGAGGATCTCGCGTCTAAGGTGGGCGTGGGCGCCGTGCCCGGCTCGAGCTTCTTCCGCGAGCCCGTCAACCATCTGATTCGTTTCCACTTTGCCAAGCGAGACGAGACGCTCAACGCAGCGCTGGAGAACCTCAAGTCGTTACGTGATAAAATCAAGCCGCGCGGGTAAGGACGGCCCAGCAACTAAAGCAACCAAAGAAGCCTCGCACCGCCCGCCGCGTTGCGAGGCTTCTTTTTATAGCGCTTTCTTACATGGTTTAGAGCCCTATACTTTAGTCACGGAGCAACTCGTCCCAGTGAGAGGAATACTATGGCAGAACAGCAGCTTATCGGAGCGCTCGAGGCCGGCGGCACCAAGATGGTCTGCGCCACGGGCTATGCAGACGGTACGGTCCTGGAGCGCGAGCAGATCGCGACCACGACCCCGCAGGAGACCGTTGAGGCCGTCAATGCATGGTTTGCCGACAAGGGCATCGCCGCGCTGGGCATCGGCGCCTTTGGCCCCACCGCGGTCAACCCCGCCTCGCCCCAATACGGCAAGATCCTGGAGACGCCCAAAACGGCATGGCGCTACTTCGACCTGCTGGGCACCATCCAAAACGAGCTCAATATTCCCTGCGGCTACGACACCGACGTCAACGTTGCCTGCCTGGGCGAGGTCACCTTTGGTTGCGCCCAGGGCCTCACAGACGTGGTCTACCTGACCATCGGCACCGGTGTGGGCGCCGGCGTGCTCTCGGGCGGCCAGCTCGTGCACGGCATGATGCATCCCGAGGCAGGCCACATCCTGGTCACGCGCGACCCGCGCGACACCATTGGCGAGCACAGCGCCTGCCCCTTCCACGACAACTGCCTCGAGGGCCTCATCGCCGGTCCCGGCGTTAAAAAGCGTTGGGATGGCAAGAGCGCCGGAGACATGGCCGATGACCCGGAGGCCATGGACCTGCTCGCAGGCTATCTGGCACAGGCGCTCATGACCTACACGCTGTGCTACGCACCGCAAAAGATTATCATCGGCGGCGGCGTGGCCGACCACACCCCCATCGTGCCGCTCGCCCGCAAAAAGTGCGCCGAGATGCTCAACGGCTATATCGTCACGCCCGAGGTCAACGACATCGATACCTACATTGTCAACAACAGCCTCGAGGGCAAGCAGGGCATCATGGGCTGCCTGGCCCTGGGCGCCCAGGCGCTCCAGTAAAGGGTGCATCAACGGCGCACGGCGTAGCCAAGCTCGCAAAACGCCCGGACAAAACCGTCACGCCCCGCAGAGGCCCTCAAACGAACAAAGCCGCCTAGGACCAAGCAAAACGTCCTAGGCGGCCTTTTTGGTGTAAATCAGCGACCGTAAGAGATATCGGAGCACGACGCCTGTCGTCGCCCCGCAGCAGTCGATCATCACATCGGTAATCATGCCGGCGCGACCGGGCACAAAAAGCTGGATCGTCTCGTCGATAGAGGGAACAAGCAGCAAGAACACCGCCGTGGGCAGCAACACATCAAACGTGCGCCGGCCTTCGAGGTCAAAGGCGTGCGTCGCCAAGATGCCAAGCACCATGTACTCGGTAAAATGAGCGCACTTGCGCACGACGAAGTTGGTCACCCACTCGTATGGAAGCCCCAGGGCCTGCAAAAAGCCGCGAATGGATTCCATGATCGACAGGCTCAACGAACCAGACCCCGTACCGGGAACCAGCGAATTGCCCCAAATGACGAGCACCATGGCGCAGGCGGCAAGCGCCCATTTTCGATCGAGCTTAACCATGAGGCAATTATGCCTCCGCGCGCAGCGGTGTAAAGCTGGCGGTACCGCCCTCGATAACGCTCAGATAGGCACGGCCCGTGCGCTTGACGGCCGCAGACTGTAGACGGTTGATCTCTTCCTCGAGAATCTGATTGACGCGCTCATGGCGACGGTTTTCCATAACGCCGGCAGCGATAGCCTCGGCGCGCTCGATACCCTCGCGCGAGATACGCGCGGTATCCTCGGGAAGCACGGAGCTGTGGCGGCCGACATAGACGGGAGCAACCGAGACAGGTGAGGCTGCAGGCGTGGGCACCGCCACAGGGGCGGGCTCGGCAGCCTCGGCCATGATCGCCATGGCGGCGGCCCACATGTCCTCGTGGCCCGAGTAATCGGCCATGGGGACATCTTCCTCAAGAGAGGCATCGGGGAGACTGTCGGTATCCACGCGATCCTGGGCGTCGATAGACGCAGTGATGGCAGCAGGCTCGTCCAGATCGGAGAGATCCACACCCTTGGCATCGGAAATGATGGGCATGCTGGCGAGCTTGGCGTTGTACGGCGCCGCCTCCGCGGCCTGCATTTGGGCCGAAGCGCCCCAAAGCGAGCTTTCGGCAGCTCGGCGAGCGGCAATGGTCTCCTCGTCGACAGCCAGGGGCTCATCGGCAAAGGGGTCGGCGACAGGAGCCGCCTGAGCTGCGCTCTGTTGGCCGGCCGAAGCAGCCGACGCGGCAGAGGCGTACGCAGCCGACGACGCGCCGCTATAGGCGGCATTGTTGGCGGCGTTGGCCACAAGCGCCACGAAGGCTGCGGTACTACCCGCAGGGGCGGCGTGAGAGCCCGAGACGGCGCGTGCGGCAGCGGCAATGTCATCGCGATTGTAAGAACCGGTCTTTCCACCGTTGGTGAGCTCATCGATTGCGACCTGGTAGACATCGCGCGAACGCACGGGATCGCAGCTGACCGGGGAATCGTCATCGAGCATGCTGTCGATCATAGACCAGGCCTCGGCCTCATCCATGGCGTTAGCCGCGCGCGCGATGGTGGGAACGCCATCGTCGGCGTGACGGCGCTGGAACGCACCGGTCAGGCCGGAGAGAAATGCGGAAGAAGGCTGTGCGGCATTGGCCTGATCGGCCGGAGCCGCAGGCTGAGGCATCGCCCCCTGCTGCTGCGCGGGAATCGAGGCGGTCTTGAACTCGCTGTGGGTCCGGCCAAACTGAGCGGCGCCGCCCACGGCATCGGGCTCAAACAGGCGGCCATCGTGCTCGGCGCGATACTCGGAGATGCCCAGCGAGGCTGCGTAGATGCCCACGCCCGCCACCGCACCAACGGCAAAGGGAACAGCGCCCGCGACAACCGTCTCGTTGACCGACGAGAACGGCAGCGTCGCGGCATACATCACCACGGGGGCGGCAAGGCCGATCCCGCAGGAAAGTCCGGCAAGGACTGCTCGTTGTGTTGCATCAGAAGAAGCCATGAGCTCTCCCCATCTTCCAGCACCCAAATCGCATCATTAAGTTGGCTGCGCGAGAGAAGATGAAGCGGGACATGCGTCCCAAAGCAACGGTATATGGTTCGTTTCATCTGCGTTTTCCGTCGCGAAGCTTAAAAGCTATTATGCGAAACCGCCCTGCCGATTGCAAGCGACGATGTCGGATTGAAACGGGAAACCTGCTGCTCGTCGGTCTTACGGTCAAAAATAAGCGCGGAGCGGCGCTATGGAAAAGGGCCGAGGCTCAAAGCCCCGACCCTCTATCGCATTGATGACTATCGTTGCGTGTGGATGACAACCTAGAACGTCTGCTCGTAGTCGCTGTGTTTTTTGGCCGAACGCACCAGGAACTCCTGGTTCGTGTTGGTGCCCTTAAGACCCTTAATAAACGATGCGGCCGCGCGCTCGGTGTTGTTCATGCCGGCAAGAATGCGACGCAGACCAAAGACAAACGGACGCATCTGCTCGTCGACCAACAGATCCTCGTTACGCGTACCGGAGGCAACGGGGTCGATAGCCGGGAAGATGCGGCGGTCGGCCAGGTCGCGGTCGAGCTTAAGCTCCATGTTGCCGGTGCCCTTGAACTCCTCAAAGATGACCTCATCCATCTTGGAACCGGTGTCGATGAGGGCAGAGGCCAGGATGGTGAGCGAGCCACCGTTCTCGATATTGCGGGCTGCGCCCAGGAAGCGCTTGGGCGGATACAGGGCCGCCGAATCGACGCCGCCCGAAAGGATGCGGCCCGAGGCGGGCGCCGCCAAGTTGTAAGCGCGGGCGAGGCGCGTGATGGAGTCGAGCACCACCACGACGTCGCCACCCAGCTCTACGATGCGCTTGGCGCGCTCGATGACGAGCTCTGCCACGCGAGTGTGGTTGTCGGCAGGCATATCGAAGGTCGACGCCACAACCTCACCCTTGATGGAACGCTGCATATCGGTGACCTCTTCGGGGCGCTCGTCGACGAGCAGGCAGATGAGGTGCACCTCGGGGTTGTTAATCGAGATGGACTGGCAGATCTTCTTGAGGATCGTGGTCTTGCCGGCCTTGGGCGGGGACACGATCAGGCCGCGCTGGCCCTTGCCAATCGGCGACACGATGTCGATGGCGCGACCGGTGATGGAATCCTTGCCGTGCTCCATGCGCAGCGGCTCATTGGGATAGACCGGGGTAAGGTCGCCGAACTTGGGGCGGTTGCGGATCTGCTCGGGGTCCAGACCGTTGACGGTCGTGATTTTGGCGAGGCCGGCGCGCTTGTCGCCGCCGCGCGAAGGACGCAGCGAGCCCTCGATGACGTCGCCCGTGCGCAGGCGCGCGGAGCGGATGAGGTAGGCGGGCACGAAGGCGTCGTCGTTGGACTTCATGTAGCCATGGGCGTGGATGATGCCGGAGCTGTCCGGGCGAATCTGCAGAATGCCCTTGATGTCGCGGAAGCCCTCGGCCTTCGCAGCGGTGACGTAGATTTCCTCGACGAGCTCGGCCTTCTTCTTGCCGGTCGTCTCGATCTCGAACTCCTTAGCCTTCTCGCGCAGCTCAGCGACCTTCATGGCCGCGAGTTCCTCGCGCGAAAGCGTGGGCTCGGTGGGAGCGGCATTACGCTCCTTGTTGCGCTGTTTGCGATCGCGCTGGCGGTTGCGACGGTCGTTGTTGCGGTCGTCCTTACGCTCGTTGCGCTCGTCGTTGCGCTTGTGCTGGCGACGGTTGGGACGAGTGCCGTCTTCGCCCTCAGCGGGGGCGGCACCATCGGTTGCGGCGGTGCCAACATTGGCCGCGGCGGCGTCATTGGCCTCGGCGCCAGAATCAACCTGCGCTTCGACATCAGCCTGCTGCTCGGCGGCCTTGGCCTTAGCGGACTTCTTACGACCGCGCTTGGGCTTCTCGGACGCAGACTGTTCGACGTCTTGGGACTCGGCGGCATCAGTCGATGCATCGGCGGTCGTCTCGGCGGAATCCTCGGACGCACCCTTCTTGGCAGCCTTGGCCTTGGACGTGCGCTTAGCAGCAGTACGATGGCTGCGACCGGGACGGACGTCGGCGGGCTCGACATCGGCGGGAGCGGCCTCGGAAGTCGTAGCATCCTGGACGGGTGCGTCGGCGGCGGTTGCAGACTCGGCGGTCGCCGCAGCATCCCGAGCGGCTGCAGCTGCGGCTGCGGCCTTCTCTGCCTCGACGAAGGCCTTGGGCTTGCGACCGCGACGGTGCGGGCGCAAAGCCGGATCGACAACGGGAACTTCGCTGGCCTCGACAGGCGCAGCGGGCTCAGCAGGCGATGTGCCCTCCCCTGCCGCGGAACGGACCGAAGCCTCAGTGAGCTCGGGGGCTGCCTGTTCAGCAACCTGCTCGGCTTTAGCAGCCGTGAGACGGCGTGTGCGCGGTGCCGGCTTCTCGGTCGGCTGGTCGGCGGCAGGCGTCTCGGGCACAGACGGAGCTGCGAGCTCGGTCAGAGCCGCGGCCTCGCGCTCGGCAGCACGACGGCGGGCGCGCACCACCTGAGCCTCGCTAATCTGCGCCAACGCACGTGCCTGCGCGACCTCATCGGAAATCGGCGCCGAGGAGTCAGCTGCAACGGTGCGCTTGGCGCGCGTCGTGCGCGTGGTACGGCGCTTGGGCTTGGTGACCTCCTCGCCGTCAGCGGCAGGCTTGGCCGTACGGCGCGTGCGCTTGGGCTTTGCCGGAGCAGCCTCCTCAACAGTTGCAGGCGCAGGCGTCGAAGCAGCCTTAGGCGTCTCAGGAGCCGAGGCTTGCGCGGGCGTCGCGACCTGGTCCGACGCAACCGGTGCAGCGGGAGTGGTCTGCGTCGTCGTTATTTCATTTTCTTGCTGTTGATCAGACACAGTGTTTGCTCAACTTTCTTTTCAAGCCCTGTGATCACATGCTCCCTGCATAAACCTTCAGGGCGGCTAAACAGTCTAGTTCCGTTCAAAACGACGGACATCATTGATCTGTATCGAGATGATTGCGTCAACTACGCAGCGTTAGTGTAACACAACCGCCGCCACCTGCAACTTAGTCATTGGGGGGACGTTCTTAAACGACTAGTCAACGACTAGTCAAAAGGGACACTCTTTGTTTGCCACCCACAAATCTGACTGCCTCCGCCAAAACTATGGCGGTTTACTACGATGAATCGCTCAACCGCGACCACTCCGAAACTTGTTGAACTAAAACCGCAGGTAGATGCCTTGCACTTTTTAGCAAAAAGCCGGCGTGGTTAGAATTCCTCAATTCATCGTAGTAAACCGGCATAGTTTCGCATTTCCAGCAGTTCCAAATTCATCAATACGTCGGCGTTTGCGAAAAAAGCCCGACCTCCGTAGGAGATCGGGCTTATAGGGCTCAGTTAAACCAAACCTACACGGTCAAATGACCCGCAGATTACATCTGCTCGGGCGCGGAAACGCCAACGAGGGTGAGCACCAGGGCGAGCGTCACGCGGACGGCATCGCAAGCGGCCAGACGGGCACGCGAAAGCTCGGGATCGACGGGACGGCCCTCGCTCGGCAGCACCTGGCAGGCAGCGTAGAAGCTGTGGAAGTCACCGGCGAGTTCCTCGGCAAAGTGGGTCAGACGGAACGGGGCGCGATCGCGAGCACAGCTGGCGATCAGGTCGGTGAGCTCGTTGAGCTTGCGCGAAAGGGCGAGCTCGGTCGGGTCGGTCAGCAGCGAGTAATCGACGTTCTCACCGATGGCCTTGGCGGCAACGGCCTTCATGCCCATCTCGTCGGCCTGCTCGGCGGTAACGTCGGCGGCACGGCGCAGGATGGAGCACACGCGGGCGTGAGCATACTGCACGTAATAGACCGGGTTGGAGTTGTCGCGCTTCTTAACGGCCTCGATGTCGAAGTCGACCATCTGGTTGGAGCTCTTGGAGATGAGCGTGTAGCGAGCGGCATCGGAGCCAACCTCGTCGACGAGCTCCTGAAGGGTCACCATGGTGCCCTTGCGCTTGGACATACGGACGGGCTTGCCGTTACGCAGCAGGTTGACGAGCTGGCCCAGTAGAACCTCGAACTTGCCGGGGTAACCCAGAGCGTCGCAGACGCAGCGGACGCGCTCGATGTAACCGTGGTGGTCGGCGCCCCAGATGTCGATGACGTGGTCGACGCGCTGGAACTTATCCCAGTGATAGGCGACGTCGGAGGCGAAGTAGGTGTACTCGCCGTCGGACTTGATCAGGACGCGGTCCTTGTCGTCGCCCAGATCGGTGGAGCGGAACCACAGGGCGCCGTCCTTGGTGTAGAGGTAGCCCATCTTGTCGAGCTTCTCAAAAGCGCGGTCGACGGCGGAGGTGCCGGCGGTCTCGCCCTCGGTGTCCTTCACATACAGCGAGCGCTCGGAGTACCAACGGTCAAAGTCGCAGTTGACGGCGTGGCAGAGGTCGCGCATGTTGTCGACCATCTTCACGTAGCCGCGCTCACGGAAGCTCTCCATACGCTCCTGCGGATCGGCGTCGACCCACTTGTCGCCGTCGGTGCGCCAGAACTCGGCGGCCTCGTCGATGATGTAGTCGCCGCCGTAAGAGTCCTTGCCCAAGGTCTCGGCAAAGTTGTCCTGATACGGATGGGTCTCGGGGTGCTCGTCGTTCTCGTCGGCAACAAAGGCGTCACGGTCGGCGATCAGCAGCTTATGAGCCTCGTCGATATCAACGCCCTGCTTGGCGATGATGTCGGCAAGCTGCATATAGCGCGTGCTGATGGAGTTGCCGAAGGTGTTCATCTGAGAGCCGTGGTCATTGATGTAGAACTCACGCTGGATGTCGTAACCGGCGTGGTCCATGACACGGCAAAGGGAGTCGCCCAGAGCGGCCCAGCGGCCGTGACCAATGTGCATGGGGCCGACGGGGTTGGCGGAAACGAACTCGACCTGGGTCTTCAGGCCACCACCGACGTTGGACTTAGCGAAGTCCATGCCCTTCTCGCGAGCCTCGCCAAAGATGGCATTCTTGACGGCAACGGAGAGGTAGAAGTTGATGAAACCGGGGCCTGCGATCTCAACCTTCTCGATCGCGGGATCCTCGGGCATATGGGCAACGATGGCCTCGGCGATCTTGCGCGGGGCGCAGTGGGCCAGCTTGGCGGACTTCAGGGCCATGGTAGAGGTCCACTCGCCATGAGAAGTGTCAGCCGGTCGCTCGATAGCGCAATCGTCAAGTTCAAATGCGGAAAGGTCGCCGGCCTCCTGGGCCGCAGCAAGCGCAGCGCGTACCAGCTCTTCAATCTTCTCGGGCATAGATCCTCCTTGTGTTAAAGCCCCCGAGCTCTTGGTCACTCGTAGGGCAAAAGCCAGAGTTTGTAGCACTCTATCACAAGCGACGGGCACTGTCGCAGGGTAAAGCCAATCGAAATTGCATATGCACAAAATTGACTACAGCTTGTATGGACTCACTCAAAGATGCCGGTCTGCCTGCAGATTATGCACCTGCCCAAAATGCATAAACATGTGCATGAGCTGCTCGGAATATCGAATACTCTTACCTATCGGAATTGTGTGCTTTTCCTGCATAAAGTGATGGTTTGCGCACGTCAGCGTGGTATTCTAGACATACGCAAATTCGTATAAGTTGGAGGTAGCATGTTCTCAATCGGTCAACACGTCATTCATCCGGGTCAGGGCGTCTGCACCGTCGTCGGTTTTAGGGACGACACGCCGCAGCCCATGTTGCTGCTCGAGACCAAGCAGGGGCATGCGCAGACGATTCTAATGTACCCCGTGGCGCAGGCCGACCGTCTACATGCCGCCATCTCTCAACAGGATGCCGAGCACCTGCTGAGCCACTACGATGAGCTGGAGTGCGACACCTTTACCGAGCGCA
>OOBJ01001674.1_pt1 | contig 13058 bp, 8 predicted proteins | sample 1671331 | NCBI WGS metagenome assembly OOBJ01 (sample SAMN06348145, study PRJEB24527) | human gut metagenome | biome: human gut; feature: ankylosing spondylitis patient; material: feces | host: Homo sapiens | place: China | collected 2015-10 | reverse complement strand
TCAGAGATATTTTTTATTTACTCCCATGTGGGGTTTACGCGCTGAAAACCAGTTTTCATTTTTCAGCACGGAAAATACCCGTTTTCAGGTCCCGGTTTTCACATTATTCCGCACAGGTTTTTCCCTACCGTTAACGAGGCTGCCTACTGCCACGCCGTTAACGGCGGCAGGCACTCCACCACCGCCTTTGCGCACAGGGTAAGCAGCTTAGCGTACTGAGCAAGCGCGCACCGGCCTATTTATTCCATTTTAAAAATAATACGTTTAAAACACAACGCATTATAACATTTTTTATACCTTTGCGCTCAAGAATCCGCACCACGGCACATGGAGTTGCGTCACAAGGCGCGGAACAAAGGGTGTTATTGAGATTTTATCTTCGCAATTCAAACTTCGCAACTTTGAACCAGCAGCATGAAGGTAAGATGAGCAATACCACCTGCACCGGTTGATTGATTCCCGCGCTTACAGGCGGCCTGCAACCACATCGGTGCGGGGTCGTTGTCTTATCCATGCTACGGCGGTGCGAAGGCCGGAATTGCGGATAAGACAAGATACGGCCCCGGCACCTTTTGAATCCACCCATATCTTTAACAGTTCTTCGCGGCGGCCGGAAGACGAACAAAACCGATACCTTATGAAGGTAAGATTTTTACACTTATGCGTGGCCGCAGCCTCGGCCTTTGCGGCAACACAGCCGGCAGCGGCACAGTCGTTTACCGTCGACGGCATTGTTTACAACATCCTGTCGGAGACAGGCAAGACGGTAGAGGTAACAAAAAACACTTCAAACAACTACAGCGGCAACATCCACATTCCCGCAAACGTGACAAACGGGACAACGGAATACACGGTTGCGGCAATCGGGGACGAGGCTTTCAGAAACTGCACGCGCCTCACATCCGTGAACATTGCGGAAGGACTGGCTTCCATAAAGGAAAAGGCATTCTACAATTGCTCGGCGCTGACCACTGTAAAACTGCCGGCAAGCCTTAGATTCATCGGCACATCAGCTTTTTACGGCTGTTTCGGCCTGGCAGCAATCGACATTCCCGAGAATGTCACCACAATTAAGGAAGACGCTTTCGACGGTTGCAGCAGCCTGAAGTCGGTGGAAATACCCGCGAGCATAACGTCGATAGAAACAAACACCTTCTACGGCTGCAGCAGCATGGAGACGGTTACTATCGCCTACGGAATCGACTCCATTCACAACAGTGCCTTCCGCAACTGCAAAAGCCTGAAAAACGTAAGGATTCCAAACAGTGTTGCCTTCATCGGCCAATCGGCTTTTGAAAATTGCAGCGGCCTGGAATCCGTGGAAATGTCCGACGGGATGACCGTGCTGCAACCATACACTTTCCGCAACTGCACAAACCTTGCTTCGGTCAATATAGGAGCGGCCACCGACACCATAAAGAGCTTTGCTTTCGAAGGTTGCAGCAGCCTAGCCCATATAGACATCCCCGACAACGTTGCTTTCATGGAAGAGAACGCCTTCCTGTCGTGCTACGACCTGGCTACGGTAGAAATAGGTGCAGGCGTCGACTCGATAAGCGAACATGCGTTTTCCTCGAACGACAACCTGACGGCAATAAACGTCAACTCCGGCAACAGGCGCTACGCTTCAAGCGACGGGGTGCTGTACTCGAAGGACTTTTCCGCCCTGCTCCTGTTCCCCAAAGGAAAGACCGGAACAAACATACCCGACGGCGTTGCCTTGATTGGGCAAAGCGCTTTCGAGAACTGCAACAACCTCGAAAACATCAGTATTCCAAACACTGTAAAATCGATAGGACAAGGCGCTTTCTCTGCCTGCAGGGGCCTTAAATCCGTAAACTTTGGCGCGGGACTGGTTTTGATAGGCGAAAAAGCCTTCTCGGAATGCGACGGTTTGAAAAACGTTACCGTTCCTAACAACGTAAAGGCCATAGAAGCCAACGCTTTCTATGAATGCAACGGTCTTGTTTCGGTAGAAATCGAAAGTGCGCTCGATTCCATAGGCAAACACGCTTTCTACAGTTGCAACAGCCTTGAATCGGTAAACATAACAGGCAGTGTAGCCAAAATATGCGAAAGCGCATTCAGCTATTGCGAAAACCTGAAATCCCTGAAACTCGCAAAAGGGCCGGACTACATCGGGAACTACGCCTTTTACCGCTGCCAGAGCCTCGGCAACGTGGAAATACCCGAAAGCACTACGCACATAGGGGAAAACGCTTTTCAATATTGCCTCAATCTGGAGTCCGTAACCCTGCCTGAGAGCATAACATCGCTTGGCGCTTCGTCGTTCGACAACTGCACAAGCCTCATGTCGGTTTCCTGCAAATGGGAAAGCCTTGCCGATGTCTCTGCCGACGAAAGTACGTTCAACGGCATTCCGGCCGAAGCAACCCTGTACGTTCCCACCGGCACGAAAAGCATTTACCAGGCCAAAGCCCCGTGGAACGGATTCAGTAATATAAGCGAAAAGGACTTCGGCGTAGGCATTTACGATGTAGAAGCCGGCAAAGGCGTTACCATAACGGCCGACGGCGGCGTTATCACCGTCAGCGGTGCAGATGTTTCGCGCGTGGAAGTTTACACCGCCGACGGACTATGCGTCTATAGCGGCACGGGGAACACCATCTCCAACCTGGCGCATGGCATTTACATCGTAAAAGCCGCAGGGCAGACAAAGAAAATAACATTGTAAACCGGCCTCCATATCGGAAACCGCGCAGGCGCTTTATTTGTCTGCGTGGTTTCCTTCGGGAAAAAACCTCCCGAAAAATATGTCTGACCTATTTTAAAATATGTCTGACATATTTCGAAATATGTGCCTTGTATTTTTTCCTTGCTCCCACACGCTCTGAACCAACCGTCACAAAAGGGATTCGCGATGTCGCCGATTTTCCGCTAAAAACCACTCCGAATCCCGCGTAAAAACAAGCGTTTTTCCCCAATCAGCAAAATAAATAAAAGTAATAAACAAGAGGCTAATTAAACAGTTGTTAACTGCTGCAATGTTATTTCCTTTGTATTTTTTAACTTCTTCTAAACGAGATTTTAATATACTTTCACTACTTTTGCAGCCATATTAACTATAGTTAGATTATTTAACTCATATAAAATATAAAATGGTACTTAGAGATTTAAAAATTAACACTCTTCGAGGGCTGTTAATAGTTTCCTCGTTGGGTTTCACCGCCTGCGTAGACAACGACTACGACCTAAGCAAGGACATCGACATGACAGTTACGATAGGCGGAGAAAATTTAAGCATTCCCGGCAGTAACACCGATCTTATCACAATGGACAAGATACTCGACCTCGACCCGGGAAGCGACGTGAAAACCGATGTCAACGGCGACTACGCGCTCATGATGGACGGCAGCGGCGAACAATCGACGGTGAACGTGGAAAGCGTAACCATCGAAAGCGACAAGATAAAAACCAACCCTACCGAAACATCGCTTTTCTTCGAATATGTGCCCAGCATGGACGCAGAATCCGAAGTTGACGACATGACTTCGTTCGACGTGGACAAGGACGACGTTACCGAAGACGTTACCGAACTTTACTATGCCACAACCACGTCGAACTCGTCGCTGCGCCTGTCGTACAGCGGCAGCGTACACCGCATGAACCTGGCCAAGGGATTCAAGGTGACATTCCCCGAATACCTCAGCGTAAGTTGCGAGAACGACACGCGCTTCACAATCAACGGCAATGTGCTCACCTTTAACCACGACATTGCAATAAACAGCGGCACCACGCTGGACGTGCCCGTATCGATCGACGCTATCGACTTTACGAAAATGAAAGAAGGCGAGGGACTTGTCGAGCGCGGCCACATAGTAATAACAGGCGACATTCCGGTTAACGGAACCGCTTACCTTAAAGCCGAAGACTTCATTACCGAAGAGAACGTGACGCTCGAAATGCACACCGACATATACCTTGACGACATAGACCTCAACGAGGTCACCGCCATGGTAGACCCGCAAATCGACATCACCATCGACCCGGTAACGATAAACGACCTGCCCGACTGCCTCAAGGACGATGAGGTAATAATAGACATGACCGACCCGAAGATTTACTTCACCGTAACGAACGAGTCGCCCGTGGCTGTAAACTTCACGGCCGACATGCTTACATACAAGGAGGGACGGCTGCTCAACACCGTTGCCATAGGCGACAAAACCGGCGGCACGGAGCCGATAATCATCCCGGCCAACGTTTCGGGCTACTTGATCTGCCTGCACCGCCTTGACAACGGAAACGGTATCGACGCCGACGACATAATAACCGTACCCCACATCAACGACCTCGTAGAAACCATTCCCGAGGAGATACGCATAGAGAACATCGTGGCAAAGGCCGTGCAGGAACAGACTACCATTGAACTCGGCAAGGTTTACGACGTAAGCACCAGCTACAACGTGGACGCGCCGCTCCAGTTCAACAACGGCACCGAGATTATCTACACCGACAGCCTGGACGACTGGAACGGCGACCTGGAAGACTTCGACGCGCGCCACGCCGAAATTTCGCTCGACGCGAAAAACACCATTCCCCTGGCCATGGAAATGACGGCCGATGCCATAGACGTGAACGGCAACGTGATGAGCGAGATAACCGCCACCGTAACAGGCGGAGTGAATGCCGGAACCGCCGAGAATCCTTCGACCAGCAAACTCACGATACGCCTGGAGTCGAAAGCCGACGGGGCAATGAAAAGGCTCGACGGCATAATCTACAAGATAAGAGCCACCGTTCCGGAAGACATGCAGGGAAAAGTGCTTAACGAAAACCAGAGCCTGCAGCTCGACAACGTGGTAATATCCGTGAAAGGCGGAATAACAATCGACATGAATTAACACAAAAAAGTATCCATTAAAGAGAACAGACAGTTATGAAGACACTACATAAACTTTTAACGGCAACAATTCTGGCAGGCTCGTGCCTTACAGCCTCGGCACAGGCCCTGCACTCAGGCTATTTCCTCGAAGGATACACATTCCGCCACCAGCTCAACCCCGCGTTCTCGGCCGAGCGCAACTACGTCAGCATACCCGCCCTCGGCAACTTAAACATCGGCACGCAGGGCAACGTGGGCGTGGGCAAGTTCCTCTTCCCGCGCAACGGCGAACTCGTTACGTTCATGCACTCCAGCGTAAGCGGCAGCAAGTTCCTCGACGGACTCAGGGAGACCAACCGACTGAACGCCGACATCAATCTCGCCATTCTCTCGGCCGGGTTCAAGGCGTGGGGCGGCTACAACACCATAGGCATAAACCTGCGCTCGAACACAAACATGACCCTCCCGCGCGACCTGTTCGCGTTCATGAAGATGGGCATGTCGAAAAGCGAGACGCACTACCACATGGACAACCTCGGAATACAGTCGAACAACTACTTCGAGATAGCTTTGGGCCACTCGCGCAAAATAAACGACAAGCTCGACGCCGGCGCAAAACTCAAGTTCCTGCTCGGCGCGGCAAACCTGAGCATGAAAATGAACAACATGGACGTAACGCTGTCGGAAGACAAATGGATGATACGCGCCGACGGCGAAATGAACACATCGCTCAAGGGACTCACCATGCCCACCAAGGCCGAGAGCGGCAAGAAAATCGAAAAACCCAGCCAGGCCGACCTAATAGACTGGGACAACATCGACTACGACAGCCCGGGGCTCAGCGGATTCGGCATGGCAATCGACCTGGGAGCCACCTACAAAGTGATGGACGGGCTGACCGTTTCGGCAGCGCTGCTCGACTTCGGCTTCATGTCGTGGAGCAACACAATAAAGTCGGTTACCGGCAACGAACCGTGGGAGTTCGACGGATTCCATGAAATAGCCGTAGACTCCGAACTTGGCGACGACGACCCCAACTCGCTCGAAAGCCAACTCGACGCAATAGGCAAGGACCTTGAGGACTACGCCAGCTTCCACCGCAAAGAAACCAACGCAACGCGCACCGCAATGCTCGGCGCAACACTCAACCTCGGAGCAGAATACGCCCTGCCCATGTACGACAGGCTGCACTTCGGCTTCCTCTCGTCAACGCGCATAAACGGCCGCTACAGCTGGTCGGAAGGACGCTTCTCGGCCAACGTGGCACCCGTAAAATGGTTCGACGCCGGAGTGAACTACGCCATCTCCACGTTCGGCTCATCGTTCGGCTGGCTGCTCAACTTCCACCCCAAAGGCTTCAACTTCTTTGTTGGCATGGACCACACGCTCGGCAAGATAACGCCACAAGGTATACCCGTGAACAACGGCAACATGAACGTAAGCCTCGGTTTCAACGTAACCTTCGGGGCAAAGAACTGACCCCTCTGACGGGAAACACAAAAGGCCGGTACTGCTGCCACGTGCACAGTCCGGCTTTTTTCATTTTGCACCATAAAAACACCGCTTTCCGCACCCCCGGTTTCCGAACGGGTTTTCAAAGGGCGAAAAATTAGTGGCTTGCTTTTTAAAATTAGTGGCTCGGATTTTGAAATCCGAGCCACTAATTTTTTCTTTGCTCCCTTGCGGGGTAAACACGCTGAAAACCGGTTTTCATTTTCCGGGCACTGGAAACAGACATTTAAAGCCACACATTTCCCCTGTCGCAACAGTGTGCTCCGACAAACCATACACATAAACAAAATTAACAGTAACGAAACATCTCTTACCAAGAGAGGGTATATTCTTTATATGCAAGCATATAACCAGCTGCAAATATAGGAATTATAAATATAAATAACAAACCCCATATCATGCTCTATTTTTTTAACGAAAACTGCTGAATTTGTCAAACCGATTTAACTTCCGGCATTCCCGTAACGCCCTGCAGCAAGGCTTTCCGCAGATGTAATCCCTCTCTTGGTAAAAGAGGGAACTATAACGATACAAACCACAAACATTATAATTTATGAAAATTGGACTTTTACATGCATTTAGGGCCATGACACTGGCTATATTCATATTGCTACCAACAGCAGCGTTGCCTTTTACTGTTGATGGCATAACTTACAATCCTTTTGACGGAAATAATGCCAAGATAATCAAAGGGCCTTCTTTATCCGGGGATGTAGTGCTTCCTTCAAACGTAACCTACCAAGGAAAAGCCTACGCCGTAACATCAATAGCTTACGAAGCCTTCGTAAACAACGAAAACATCACCTCAGTAGTGATCCCCGAAGGCATAACCGAAATCGGAGCATACGCATTCAGCGGTTGCAAGAACTTGGTTTCCGCCAATGTTCCAAACAGCGTAACCGAGCTTGAAGAATGCGTTTTCGGCAGTTGCACTAACCTCAAGGAAATTGAACTCGGCACAGGAATAACCAAGATTGCGAGGAGAATGTTTAACGGTTGCATTAGCTTAACCTCTATCAAAATTCCTGACAATGTAACAACTATTGGCGAAGACGCTTTTTCGTGGAGCCATATTACATCTATCGACATTCCCGACGGCGTTACAGGAATAGATCCCTATGCATTTAATAATTGTTCTCATCTAGTATCCGTAAAAATAGGCAATGGCGTAACTTACATAGGAAGAGAAGCCTTTTCGGATTGTGAATGCCTTGAAACTGTAGAAATGGGCAACAGCGTTGTTTCGATATGGGAAAAAGCATTTTACCAATGCTTCAGCCTTAAGTCTATCAACCTTTCCGACGGCATGAACGACATAGGCAACGAAGCTTTCGCAAGTTGCACGGAATTGGAAACAATCGAAATACCCAACACTGTAGTTTTATTAGGAAATAATGCTTTTGCCGATTGCGTGAGACTGAGAACAGTTGTTCTGGGTAAAAACCTGGAATACCTCAAGAGCGGGACTTTCTCCAACTGCAACAGACTGAATAAAGTGTACTGCTGGCCACAAACCCCTCCATACGCGGAAAATGCTGAGACTTTCTTCCCCGAAAACGTAATGAACGCAACACTGTATGTTCCGCAGAACACCAAAACCAAATACTCAGATTACGCGCCTTGGAGCAAATTCGGAACTATCATCGAGCAGGACTTCGAAGTGGGCATTAAAGACGTAACAACCGAAAGCAGCGTTTCCATCACGGCCGACGGCGGAACGATAACCGTAAGCGGTGCTAACGCTGCGCGCGTGGAAGTCTACACCACCGACGGACATTGCGTCTACAGCGGCACTGGAACAACTATAACCAACCTGCCCCGCGGCATTTACATCGTAAAGGCCGCAGGCCAGTCGAAAAAAGTAAGCCTATAAGACCAATTCTAAACGAACCAATATGGCTTTCGATGACATGGATTTGTCACCAAAAGCATAACAAAATTACAATTAAGTTCTAACTTTTAATGTCTATGTTAACCTTTACAAAATTAAAGGCCACAATCATAGCTGTAATCACTATCTTGGCACTTATCGGTTGTACCAAAGAAGACGATTTATCCAATTCTAACTCTGGAAACAAGACGTTCAAAACAGCTAACGATCTTCACATTTATAAGGAAGATGTGTCACAATATATTAAAGAAATAACGAAAGACGGTTCTTCTATTACATTCGATCACAACACTTCAGACAACATCATACCTAAAACAGGCGATAAAATATATATACCTATATCTAACAAGACTCCTTATGGCATCATGGCACAAGTAAAATCCGTGCAAAAAGGAGAAAGCATTTCCGTAGGGATAGAACCGTTACCTTTAGACCAAGCCTTCGAGCAACTTTCTATCGATGAGTCCACACCAATCGTTTTTGATTTGGAAGGAGTTTATGACAAAAATGGCAATCCCACTGATTTTGAAATTATCGATACTACTGATATTAAACAAAAAAATCTAGCAAGCCGGCGTAAACAGACACGCGATATTCAAGCTTTTGAATTTGAAAACAATATAAAAATATCTATCAAACTTGCTCCTGATGGCCATAATAAAGATAAACTTAAAGTAGAAGGAGTCTTATATTTAGGGTTCAAGGATTTTGACATAGACATCGACATAAAGAACAAAAAACTAAGATTTTTAAACTTAAACACGACCCCTTATGTAAAATTCGAACTATCAAATACACTCTCTACTGAAAGAGAATTGAAACTTTTAGACCAACGTATTGCTTATTTCCGCTTTCGAGTAAACATTTTAACGCCAATACCTATTTCTCTTCCCGTTATAATATATATTGATTTTAATGCGGGCATTAAAGGTTCGTTATCGGCAAAATTAGGGCTTCAATATGAATACGACTGTAACTGCCAAATTAAATACCTGAATGACAAATGGAACAGTAATGTCAAACATGGAGGATTCAACAATAAAAACCCATGGACAGTAGGAGAATTTGATGTTAATGGAGAAATCTACAGCGGAGCAAAAATAGGGGTACAAATTGGACTTTATTCAGCAAAACTCGGTATCGGATTTAATGTAATGCCACAAATATCTCTTGCCACAGAAGCCAAACTTTCATCCAACGACTTACTGAAAACAAACCCTGATGTCAATTTAGCGCTAAAAGTCAATGGTGAGGTATACTGTGTTGGAGAATTATTCGGATTAAAAACAAAAAAATACAGTTTACCATTACCGACCTTTATAATATGGTCACAGAAAACCTACCTACTTCCCAATATTACAAATTTTACTATAAAAGAAGGGGACGCCTCTGCACATATAAGTTGGCAACATGATATTTTCTATTTTCTGGCATTAGTTGGAGTAAAAACCGGAGTTGCTATATTTGAATCTGACAGAGTTACAGAAATCCGCTCATTTACACCTTTGCCTTCTGATTCTAACATTGAAACCTGTTTATACAATATAAATGCAACAGGGCTTGAAGCCGACAAAACATATTATGCCGCGCCATTTGCTTATTGGAAAGATTATATATGGTACGGTGAAATGACAGAATTCCAAATCGAGGAAGATTACGAAAAAAAGCTAATTGGAACTTGGACAGGCAGCGATGGAGAAGATCGTTATACATTTACTCTTAACGAAGACCACACTGGAATCATGTATATGATGTCAAATGGTTACACAACAGAAGATACATTCACATGGAGCGCAGATAAGCAATCTATAGTATATTCTGGTAAACATTTCGGATTTGTTGAATATGAATTATTCAATGATGACAATTACATTCGATTACCGCATGGTCTTATATTACAAAAGGTATAAAACATTGTAAACATGAAAAACTTCGTGATAAGCGTATTATCGCTTTTATTGTTCCCCGCAGGTGTGAGTGCCGACGGGATAAACGCACTGCTGCTTTGGAAAGCCGACAACAAATGCGTCAGCGTTCTGCTCGACAAGCAGCCGACTGTAAAATTCACGGCCGACGAGATTAACATCACCACGCTCGACGGCATTATCTCCTTTCCCGCAAACGAAATAAGAAGGTTTACATACGGTTCCGACCCCGTAGCTATCGAGAACGTCAAAGCCGCAGGAGGATTCGAGTTCTCGTTCAAGGGCAACACGCTGCGCATTTCACACCTGCCCGGAGGTTCGCCCGTCGAAGTGTTCGACACCGAGGGTAAACAGACGGCTTCCGCCCGGACTGACGGCAGCGGCAACACAGCAATCAGTTTCGCCGCCATGCCTACTGGGGTGTACGTAGTAAAAACACAGTCGGGTAACTTTAAAATCAGCAAGCCATGAGGAAGATACTTTTCATAATAGCAGCCATGGCTGCATTGGCCACGGGCGCAAAGGCGCAGGACCGGATATTCGTTTACCGCAACGACGGCGGATTCGACGCTTTCCTAAAATCGGAAGTCGACAGCATGACACTCTCGCACGAAGACGCCGAGGGCAAGTACCACGCCGGCTGGGAGACGCAGCTAATACATACGCCCGACAGCACATACCGCATTCCACTGGCGGCTATCGACAGCATTTCGTTCTTTGCCCCGCCAACGATACTAAACAAGGACGTGTTCATACTCACCGCCGAACACGACGCGTACATCACCCGGGCCGACACGGTTTCGTTCACCTTTGCGCCCGGCACGCCCGAGGAACTACTGCCCGCGAAAGGCAATCTCGTGGTGTCGCGATACGACTGCACATCGTTCCCCGACGGCATTGTGGCAAGGGTGACCTACATGGCTGAAGATGCCGCCGGCATGCACTACGAATGCGAGCGGGCAGGCATTGACGAGGTGTTCGACCAGATTCTGCTGTACGAGGAATGCGCACCGGCACAAGACACAAAAGCTGAAAAAAGCACCAAAGCGTCAATAGAAGCCAATGCCACGATTTGGGATGAGACTTACAAGGAAAATTTTGAAAAAGACGGCACATCGGCAAGCATTGAAGTAAACGACAAGGCCAGCCTCAGGGTATTAATGCGCAAGACGCTCGGAAGCCCTTTCTATTTCAAATTGGAATTAGAAAACAAACTCGACATTAACCCATCGCTTACAGCAATAAGCGAAGCCCAAATGGGAGCGTCATTCGACATAATAAAGGAAAAATCGATTGGCAGGATACCCATTCCCTACACCCCGCTGTTTATTGTCCCGAAAATCAGCATGGACGGTTATTTCAGCCTTACCGGCGAGGTGAAGCTCGAAGCAGGGCTGTTTTTCAACCGTCGAGACATGTTAAGCTTCGAATATAAGGAAGGCGAATGGGGCTTGCACCGCTCTTACGAACAAGACGGCGGGTGGGAAATGGCCCAGCTGTCCATGGAAGGCGCGGCCGAAGCAGGCATAATCCCGGAACTGCTGTTCTCGTTCTGCGGAACAGCCACCGGCATTGGCATAAACTTCAGCGCGGGACTGAAAGAATACGTCAATTTCAAGTTCGACGCATTGGAATACTTCGACACCGGTGCATACGCGGCCATAAAAGAAAGCTATGCACGCACCACTGCACCTTATTCCATATCTGTCTTCGCACAGGCCGGACTGTTTGATTCCGACAACTCGCCGCGTTGGACTAAAACCTATTCGGACGAAAAACAAATAGGGAACGACAAATTTATTGTACCCGAATTTTCGGAAATCACTTGTACTGACGGCACAGAAAGCAACTCTGAAGTCGTTTCAACCAACATCTCACGCGATTTGCTGTTACCCACAAACGTAGGATTTGCCGTTTACGATGATGAAAACAACTTAATATCCAAGAAATACAGCAGCGCTACATATACAGGACCTTCCGAGTGGCCGTTCAAAGGACTTTCCGAACAATTTTCCAGACTTGAAAGCGGTGAATACACAGTCTATCCTTTGATAAAGATATTCGACAAGGAACTACTGGCTATTCCTTCTGGAAAATTCACAATCACCGACATGTCACCGTTGATAGGTTCATGGTTACAGGTCTATTGGCTCGAAGACGGCCTATGGTGGAACGAAGCAGACGAAGGTGTGTATGTAACATTTACACCCGACCACCTTTTCAATACCGGAGAAGAAGCCGGGCATTGGGAAACTGACGGTACATCTTTGACAATGACATACGAGATGGGCTCTTTTACTTACACCTACGAATTCAAAGACGGCTATTTATACTTCTTTGACTACAGCGAAGCCGATAAACCCTATGTTTATGTCTATAACAGGATTGGCCCTCCTGCCGAATTGTTAGGCACTTGGCAAAACACTGGCGACGGATACCAATACATGGAAATTACCGAAACCTCTTACAGTAATTACAGCATAGACGAATACGGTAAATACGGTGAATACGGTACATACACATACAATGGCAACATCATGTACATGGTACAAACGGGAGAAAGCAGGCAAGAATATACCGTAAAGGTCGTAAAACTGACAGAGACCGATTTAGTGCTGAGGTACGAAGAATACGACGAAAACGGAAATCTCACCGACAGTTATGGTTACAGTTACAAAAAGCTAAAATGATTTACGAACAATAAAAATCAGGTAACAACACTCCGATTCCCGAAAAAGGCATTCGAAAATCCCTACCGGCAACATCCGGCACGCAGCTACCTAATTTGTCTGCGTTTTTCGGGCGGTTCGCAAACGAGTTTTCAGAGGGCGAAAAATATGTGCCTTGTATTTTAAAATATGTCTGACATATTTCGAAATATGTG
>OOBJ01001666.1_pt1 | contig 13117 bp, 8 predicted proteins | sample 1671331 | NCBI WGS metagenome assembly OOBJ01 (sample SAMN06348145, study PRJEB24527) | human gut metagenome | biome: human gut; feature: ankylosing spondylitis patient; material: feces | host: Homo sapiens | place: China | collected 2015-10 | reverse complement strand
ACATGAAGGCAACCAGTTCGATGCACAAGGCTTACGAGATGCTGATAGAGCATTACAACGTATATATCGTAGCCCCGGCTCCTACCAACGACCATGAATATATGGCGAAGGTACAGACCTGGGTAGAGGAATATCTCTCTACCCCAGCCTACAACCACATCATCTTCTGCAACCAGAAGAACCTGCTCTATGGTGATTATTTCATCGACCCTCGCCCATGCGATGGTTTCATGGGTACAACCATAGAATATGGCAGTGATGAATTCAAGACCTTCGAAGAAATCATCACCTTCTTCGAAAGACTGGGAGGACAGTGATTTAGTTAATAGTTTATAGTTAACAGTTTATAGCAAAAAAGGTGCAACTCACTTTCTTACTTGTGAGTTGCACCTTTTTTATATATAAATATCTTTGATTCTTATGCCTTATCCATATTCTTTGGCAATACGAGGTTCAGAATCACGGCGAGCAGGAAGACTACTGCCACACAGTTATCTGCGAAAACGGTGCGTACAATCTCCGGGAAGATATTGAACATACCTGTTGCTGATGTAAAGCCGAGACCTACGCTGAGCGAAAGACTCACGATGACCATGTTGCGCTGAGAGAAGCCGGTACGCGCCATCATGCCGAAACCGGCAAAGAGGATGCTACCGAACATCATGATGGTACAGCCGCCCAATACAGCCTGAGGAATCGTAGTCAATACATAACCGATAGCTGGGAAGATACCACCGATAATCATGATGATGGCACCCAAGGCAATGGTAAAGCGGTTCACTACTCCCGACATCGCTGCCAAACCTACATTCTGGCTGAACGAAGTGATAGGGGTACATCCGAAGATACCAGAAACAGAACTTACGAAACCATCACAGCAGACAGCTGCTCCCATCTCCTTGGTATTAGGATCACGCTTCAATGCACTGTTGCAGAGCGCAGAAGTATCACCAATGGTCTCTGTGGCAGAAACCAGATAAACTGCTACTACCGAGAGGATGGCACCGATATTAAACTCAGGAGTAAATGGAAGGAGCTTTGGTAAGGCAACGATAGAAAGGCCGGAAAGTCCGCTAAAATCGATCATTCCCATAAAGAGAGCCAAGACATAGCCTACCAGCAGACCAACCAATACCGACAGAGAGCGGAGGAATCCCTTGGCAAAAATCTGGCAGAGGAGACAAGCGAGCAAGGTTACTGAACCCACGACCCAATTGTTCATGCTACCGAAGTCGGCAGCACCCTGACCACCGGCAAAAGAGTTGGCACCTACAGGAAGCAGCGAGAAACCGATGGCTGTTACTACGGTTGCTGCCACAACAGGCGGAATGAGCTTGATCCAATACTTGGCGAAAAGTCCGAGCGTTCCTTCTACCAGACCGCCGATGATGACTGCACCAATCAGCGTACCCATACCATGAGCACCGGCAATGGCGATGGCAAGCGAAAGGAAGGTGAAGGAGATACCCATCACGATAGGCAGACGGGAACCGATACGCCATACCGGATAAAGCTGCACCAAGGTACCGATACCGGCGATGACCATACAGTTCTGGATAAGCACAGCGCTCACCGAACTGTCCAGACCTATCGCACCAGCGAGAATCATGATTGGAGCAATGTTGCTGACAAACATTGCCAGTACATGCTGAAGACCAAATGGGAGTGCTTTACCGACGGGCACTCTACCGTCTAGTTTGTAGAGATTTTCTATTGACTGTTCCATTGTCGTTATAATAATTAGAGAATTTCCATCATCGAGAATTCAGGGGCTTTCTGAATTTGGCGACAAAATTACAAAGAAAATCTGAAAAATCGTTTTTTTTCTCCATTTTTCTCTATCACTCTTCCTACAAAAGTAAAAGATAAGACAAAAAGGGAAGGTTACGCCTATCTGGAATCGGCAACCTTCCCTTTTTATCTTATCTCATTAATACTCTGTCTTTTCAGTATTTTCCTCCCACATGCGGAAGGCTCCAAGCGCCTCATCGCGCATCAGGGCAATCATCGGCTTATGGCGGTCTTCTATCTTGCGGTCAATCTCTTCATAGATAAACTCATCATCGAAACCAATCTTTGCCGCATCCTTTCTGTCGTTGGCATAATAGATACGGTCGAGATGTGCCCAGTAGATAGCACCCAGACACATCGGGCATGGCTCACAGGAGGTATAAATCTCGCAGCCCTCAAGATTGAAGGTTTTCAGCTTGAAACAAGCCTGGCGCACACAGTTCACCTCGGCATGTGCAGTAGGGTCGAGGTCGATGGTTACACTGTTGGAAGCCTCAGCGATGATGATTCCATCCTTGGCGATAACGGCACCGAAAGGTCCGCCACCGGTCTTAACGCTATTCTTTGAGAGCTCAATGGCTCTATGCATCAATTCTTCTTTTGTCATTCGTTTAATTTTTTAGATTAATAATATCCCATCTTTCATCTTGGGGCTACAAATATACAAAAAAGAAATGATACGGCAAGTCTTTCTTGTGCTTATTTAGCAAAAAAGCATGTTCCTATTTTGCTTTTGACAATTATTTCTTGCTTTTATCTATAAAATGATGTATCTTTGTACCTAATTTCAAGATTAAGCAACAATTCATGAATCAGAACAATATCAGTGCCACAGAACTTTTCCAGCGGGTAAGGGAACTCCTGACGCTCCCCGACCTGGAACCGAAGACTCGCAACAAGATGATGCACGATACGCTCATTCTCTGTTGCCACGAAGGAGTGAAGGATACCAAACAGGCTTTCGGTAACCTTTTTTCCCAGGTGGATTATCTCTGTAAGGCCCGTGGCATCAAGGTGGCAGACAAGATTGCCATCCAGACCATGCGCCGACACAGCAATTCGCAGGAACCTCTTTCGGGCGAAGACCTGAAATATGATGCCCGTGCCCTCACCCTCTTCATCTCTGCCGTGTTTGAAGAGAGAATACCGCATGAAGTCAATGTACTCATCCCGCATATCAACCGTCCCTTCCAGAAGGGACTGGAAATCAACAACCGGCGCATCCGCTGCATTGTAAAGAACTGGGACAGCGACTTTATCCGTGTAGACATCGATCAGGATGCCGATGAAGAAGAGTATCTCGTGCGGTTGAAAGACGAAGAAAAACATATCGACCATACCTATCTTTGGGACCTGCTGAAGGAAGGAATGCAGCTCAACCTGCTCGACTGTCAGGTGAAGCAGCCCATCATCACTCCCAGACTCATCGTTGTAGAGCCCGATTATCTGGTAGATATCAGTAGCATTGCTACCTGTTTCACGGCTTTCGGTCACCATCCCCTGCTTTATCTATTAAACCTGATGAAGCCCCGTGCCAACACCCAGGCAACCCTGCTCGGTAACTTTGCCGGTGCTGCGCTCGACGACATCATCAACTCACACGGTAAGTATCAGGTGAACGAAACTGTGAAGAGCAACTTCCGGGAGAAAGCCCTGGAGTTCTGCACCTGCCCCTGGTTTGATGCCAAGAAGTTTTATACAGATGCCAACCTGCAGGCATTCAATCTGCAGCAGGTAGTGGATATTCTCTTTCCGCGTACCGCATCGCAGGCAAAGATGTCAGCATTCCGAGGCGAAAGTCTTTACGACAGGAAGAAAGCCATCCTGGAGCCTTCGTTCGTATGCGAAGCTCTGGGCATACAGGGACGTGTAGACCTGATGACCACCGACTGCAAGCTGCTGGTGGAACAGAAATCAGGACGCAACATGAATATCGAAACCCATCAGGTAGATCCCGCTTATCACAGTTATCAGCTGGAGCCTCACTATGTGCAGCTCCTGCTCTACTATGGCGTATTACAGCACAACTTCAAGCTGAGCAACGACCGCGTGAATATCCGACTGCTCTACTCCAAGTATCAGCCACAAGACGGATTGATGGTGGTAGCTTACTACCAAAAGCTCTTCAAGGAGGCCATCGAATACCGCAACCAGCTCGTTGCCGCCTCCTTCGAGATAGCCAAGGAGGGATTCGAGCATACACTGAATGAATTTACCCCCGAAGTTTTGAATGTGGCAGGTACCCAGGATTTCTTCTACAACAAGTATCTGAAACCACAGATAGAAGCCATCACCAACCCGCTCCACGACCTTTCTCCACTGGAGGAAGCCTACTTCTGCCGCATGATGACCTTTGTCTTGCGGGAACAGATGATCAGCAAGGTGGGTGCACAGGAAGGAACGAACACATCGAGTTCTGACCTCTGGACCATGCCGCTCGCCGAAAAGAAGGATGCCGGCAATATCTATACCGACCTGCACATCATCCGGAAGGAACAGAGCAGCGCAGGAAGCGGATATGATACCATCACCCTGAGCGTACCCGACCAGGGAAAGGACTTCCTGCCCAACTTCCGCATCGGCGACATGGTGTATCTCTATACCTACAAGCTGAAGGAAGAACCCGACGTGAGAAAGGCTATATTATATAAAGGTGTATTGCAGGAGATTCACAGCCATGAGATTGTAGTGCATCTCACTGACGGACAGCAGAACGCCGATATCTTCGAAACGAACCTGCCATACGCCATCGAACACGGAACGAGCGATGCATCTACCGGTGGAAGCATCCGTAACCTGCATCAGTTTATCTGTGCTCCAAAGGAGAAACGCGACCTGCTATTGGGACAACGTGCTCCGCAAAGAGATACTTCACTGGCATTGACCAGACATTACGACGATGTCTTGGACGATATCATCCTCCGTGCCAAACAGGCACAGGATTACTTCCTGCTCGTGGGACCTCCGGGAACAGGAAAAACCAGTCGTGCCCTGAAGTTTATGGTAGAAGAAGCATTGAACGACGGAACGGGAATGCCGACAGCAGAAAGCATCGCCGCCGGAGGAAAGACAGCTCAGCAACCAGCCTCATCCATCCTCCTGATGAGTTATACCAACCGAGCCGTGGATGAAATCTGCGAGATGCTGGTAGATTCCGGCATCCCATTCCTGCGTCTGGGCAGCGAATACTCCTGCGATGAACGGTTCCGCCCTTATCTGATAGAGAAGGCTATCAGCGACTGTCCTAAGCTCGAAGCCATCAGGCAATATATAATAGGTACGCGCGTAATCGTTGGCACCACTTCGATGATGACCTCCAAGCCATTCATCTTCACCCTGAAGCACTTCAAGCTTGCCATCATCGACGAGTCGAGCCAGATATTGGAGCCCAACCTCATCGGCTTGCTTTCGGCTGTGGATAAGTTCATCCTCATCGGCGACTATAAGCAGTTGCCTGCCGTAGTGCAGCAGAGCGAAAAGGATTCGGCGATTCCAACCATCCATGACAGTCAGAAGAACGGAGTTGTAGACATGAGTCTCTTGCAGGACATCTGTCTCACCAACTGCCGCAATTCCCTCTTCGAGCGCCTGATTCATTGGGAAGACCACGAGGAACGCACCGACTTTATCGGCATACTTCGCCGTCAGGGAAGAATGCACCCGGAGATAGCCGAATTCCCGAACCGGATGTTCTACCGCCGGGAGAAACTGGAACCCGTACCTTGTCCACACCAGTTGGAAGAGGAACTGTCCTATACCCTCCCATCAGCAGATGCGCTCGATGACCTCCTGAAGGAACATCGCATGATCTTCCTCCCATCCCAGTTCTGCAAGGAACCGAATGTATCCGACAAGATCAATGCCAACGAAGCAGAAATCGTGGTAGACATACTCCGTCGCATCCACCGTTTCTATGGCGCACAGTTCGACCCGCAGAAGACCGTAGGCGTCATCGTACCTTACCGCAACCAGATAGCCATGGTGCGCAAGGGCATCGAAAAACTCGGCATCCCGGAACTGGAGAAGATCAGCATCGATACCGTGGAACGCTATCAGGGCAGCCAGCGAGATGTCATCATCTACAGTTTCACCATCCAGAACATCTGGCAACTCGACTTTCTTGCCGGCAACAGCTTCATAGAAGACGGTGCCATCATCGACCGCAAACTGAACGTTGCCATCACCCGAGCCAGAAAGCAGATGATTATGACCGGCAACCCGGAGATATTACGCAATAATCAGATTTTTAGCGAATTAATGAAGTATGTGAAAGAAAAAGGAGGTTATTTTTAAAATTTCATCGAAAAAGTTTGGTGATACGGAAATAATGTTCTATCTTTGCAATCGAATTATAAACATAAGGATAAGAAAGAGACACATATAAGATATAGGATTCCGGTGCTCCACTGGCACTGGAATTCTTTATTTTTTATGCCTCTAAGAACATATTATTAATAACATTAAACAACAAGAAAAATTATGGCTTACATGTCACAAGAAGGCTACGACAAACTCGTAGCTGAGCTGAAACAGCTCGTATCTGTAGAGCGCCCTAAGGCATCAGCCGCAATTGCTGAAGCCCGCGATAAGGGTGATTTAAGTGAGAACTCTGAGTATGATGCCGCTAAAGAGGCTCAGGCTCATCTAGAAGATAAGATCAATCGCATCAAGCTCACCATTGCCGAGGCTAAGATCATCGATACTAAGCAGCTCAGCACCGACAGCGTGCAGATCATGTCGAAGGTAGAGATGACCAACATGGCAAACAAGGCAAAGATGACCTATACCATCGTGAGCGAAAGCGAGGCAAACTTGAAGGAAGGCAAGATTTCCATCAAGACTCCTATTGCACAGGGATTGCTCAACAAGAAGATAGGTGAAGTAGCAGAGATCAAGATTCCTCGCGGCACCATCAAACTTCGCATCGACAAGATTTCATTTGAATAAAACGAAATAAAAGGAACTATCATATTGGCAGCGATGTCCGTATGACGGTTCCTTTTATGGTATATGTAAGCCCAGAAATAAAATATAAATTATTAATTATAAATTGATTAGAGATTATGGCAAGCATTTTTTCAAAGATTGCAGCAGGAGAGATTCCTAGCTACAAGTGTGCAGAAAGCGACAAGTTTTATGCTTTCCTCGACATTAGCCCTATCGGCAAAGGTCATACATTGGTAATTCCTCGCAAGGAAGTAGATTACATCTTCGATATGGAGGATGATGACTTGGCAGAGTTTGAGGTATTCGCCAAGAAGGTTGCTAAGGCCATCAAGGCTGCTTTCCCATGCAAGAAAGTGGCTCAGGTTGTATTGGGCCTTGAGGTTCCTCATGCTCATATCCACCTCATCCCTATGAACAGCGAAGCTGATGTCAATTTCCGCAAGGAGCACCTCAAGCTCTCTGAGGAAGAGTTCAAGGAAATCGCTGATAAGATTTATACTGAATTCCAGAAATTGTAGAATGTGTGTAAACTACACATCCGGTTATAAAACAAAAAATGAGCTGCAGAGGGTTGCAGCTCATTTTTCATACATATTTATTTGACTAAATCGCCCATTAAATAAAGTCATCACCTCGCTTCATCTGCACCTCGTTCACATATTTGCGGACCAATGCGGAAGAATCCTCCTTCCTGCAGACGAGCAGCACATTGTCTTTCTCGGCAACGATAAAACCATCCAGCCCGTTCAATACGGCAAGCTTGCCCTTCGGCAACTTAATCACATTGTTGTGGCAGTTTTCCATCATCACATCACTGTCAATCACCACGTTATCGTCATCGCTCTTCTGCATCGCCTCATAGATACTATGCCATGTTCCCAGATCAGCCCATCCGAAATCACACTTCATCACGCATACATCCGAAGGCTTCTCCAGGATTCCAAAATCCACAGAGATATTAGGATAAGAAGAAAAACTCTCCTTCATATAGGCATTCTCCGTCTCGATGCTAAACTCCGGATACTGCTTGTCGTAATCACGGAGCACAGGAGGCAGAATCTTACAGAAACACTCTCTCAGATGCTTTACATTGCTCAGGAAGAGACCAGTATTCCAATAAAACTCCCCACTCTCAACGAATATCTTGGCAAAATCACGCTCCGGCTTCTCCGTAAAGGATTGAACCTGATACATATTGTCACAAAAGACATCGCCCATCTGAATATATCCATAACCCGGTTCAGGACGGGTTGGCTTCACGCCCATAGTAAGGAACCGGTCGTTCTCTGCTACAAAATCCAAGCCTTTCAGCACATTCTCCCGGAAAGCTTCCTCATTGAAGATGGCCTGGTCTGAAGGAGTGGCAATCACACAGGCATTGGGATTTATCATGGAAATGCGATGATTAGCCCATGCCATGCTCGGAGCCGTATTACGATGAATAGGCTCTGCCAAAATGTTATCCACAGAAACTTCTGGCAACTGCTCCTTAATCAAATGTACGAATTCCTCGTTCGTATTGATATATATATGATCAGCAGGAACAATCTTTGCCATTCGGTCGTAGGTTTGCTGCAACTGAGTACGCCCTACTCCAAAGAAATCGATAAATTGCTTCGGATAGTTACTGCGGCTGCAAGGCCAAAGTCTACGTCCTTTTCCTCCTGCAAGTATCACACAATAATAGTTATTTACGTTAACCGTCATATTTTGATTCATATGTTTGCAGTTTTTAAATTAAATTTCCAACTGTAAAATTAGAAAATATATTTGAATGCGCCAAAGTTTTTCTCTTAATTTAAGATTGGAGGGGGCAAATACAACAATATTTTAGCCTTTTGGCACGCGAAATGCACTTTTTTCGAAAAAAAGTTCTCAAAAAGTTTGCCAGTTCAAAAATTATTAGTACCTTTGCAACCGCAAATAAGCCAAGTGCTATTTGCCCAGATGGCGGAATCGGTAGACGCGCTGGTCTCAAACACCAGTGGAGCAATCCATCCCGGTTCGATCCCGGGTCTGGGTACAACAAGAAGGTTGATAGTCTTTTGATTATCAACCTTCTTTCGTCATATACATTATCCATCCCCCCTGCTTTCATGAAAAAGTATCTGCTAAAGCTGGAAAAAACACAAAAAGTTTGGATAATAAGGAAAAATACCTTATCTTTGCCATCATAATAAAACGACAAAGCTTATGAAAGGTAGAAGATATCCTCTCGGAATACAGACTTTTGAGAGAATAATAAAAGAAAATTACGTATATGTAGACAAGACAGAACTTGTCTATAATTTAACACATGAGAGTACATATTGCTTTCTGAGTCGCCCTCGGCGATTCGGCAAGTCGCTCCTTGTCACTACTTTTCAGGCATACTTCGAGGGAAAGAAAGAACTATTCAAGGGTTTGGCTATAGACCATTTGGAGACAGAATGGATTACCTATCCCGTAATCCACCTTGACATCAGCAAAGGCAAATATTACAGTATTGAAAACCTGATGTCAACACTCAACGTAGTGCTCTCCCCATACGAAAAACTCTATCATCTGACGCCCGACAAGTCTGATGACTTCAATGTAAGGCTCATCAACATCGTCAAAGCTGCCAAGCAACAAACTGGCAAAAACGTTGTCGTACTCATAGACGAGTATGATGCTCCTATGCACGACTCTATGAAAGACGAGAAGATGCACGAACAGATACGCAACATTATGCGCAACTTCTTCAGCCCTTTAAAATCCGAAGAAGACAACCTGCAATTTGTCTTCATGACAGGCATCTCGAAGTTTAGCCAGCTAAGCATCTTCAGCGAACTGAACAACATCACCAATATCAGTATGGAGGATGAATACAGTAGTCTCTGTGGAATCAGCAAGGAAGAACTCTTGGAGAACTTCCATCATGACATCGAGGATTTGGCAAAGGCCCGAAAGATGACATTCGACGAAGCTGTCGCCCAACTTAAATATCATTATGATGGTTATCACTTCAGCGGAAATGGAGCAGACATGTTTAACCCCTACAGTCTTTTCAACACGTTTAGAGCCAACAAGTTTAACAGCTACTGGTTCTCGACAGGAACTCCAACATTTCTGATAGAACTGTTGAAGGAAAAAGGCATAGATTTGCTTCAGCTGGAAGATATATGGACTAGTTCCGACCGTTTTGATACTCCAACAAAAGAGATTACAGATCCAATACCCGTTTTATACCAAAGCGGTTATCTTACCATTAAGGATTATATAGAGTTGGCAGATACTTATAAGTTAGCCATCCCTAACGAAGAGGTACGCAAGGGATTATCCAACAGCCTCTTCCGCTATTACGCCCCAAATGGCATGGACGACCGCGATGCAATCTGCATGGCATGGATTCAGAACTTCGTCTTGAGCACCGAGGATAACATGGAGGCTTTCCTCCCACATCTCCAGATATTCTACAAAAAGTTCCCATATACGCTGATTAACAACAACGAGCGTCATTACCAAGCAGTGCTCTATACTATCTTGCTGATACTGGGATGCGATGTCACACCTGAGGTACCGACATCTGATGGCAGAATCGACATGGTACTGAAGACCAAGCGTAGCATTTACGTATTAGAACTAAAATACAAGAAGGATGCCGAAATGGCAATAGAACAAATCAACAGCAAGGACTACACCGCAGCCTTCGCTGATGATAAGCGAAAAAAATACAAGGTTGGCATCAACTTCTCGGAAGACCGCAAGAGCATCGATGATTGGAAAGTAGAGGCTCTATAATGCTTTTTGTACATTTGGATTTCGCCATTCCGACAGATTTCCCAACAATCTCAAAAACACCCTTCACCCTTCACCGATATAACTTAAAACGCTATATATAAGGAGCTTATAGCGGTGAAGGGTTTCACCAACCCTTCACCACCCTTCACCCACCCTTCACCTTTCTGCTTTTGGGTTTCCATTAAGGCTTGCTCCAAGGCTTCTATTATGAGTGGCCTTAGTCTTCTATTATGAGTGGCTTTAAGCTATTATTAAGCTTGACTTCAGTCTTCTTTGAAGTTGATTTAAACCTTCTTTGAAACTGGTTTAAGTCTTAGATAAAGTTTACGTGGGGCTTAATTGAAGGTTACGTAGGGCTTAGTTGAAATTTACATGGGGCTTAGTTGAAGTCTTATTCCAATTCCCAGAGTAACAGAATCCTCCTTTCAAGCAGTTCAAAATTCAGTTGAGGTGAAGGGTGGTGAAGGGTGGGTGAAGGGTTGGCGAAACCCTTCACCCCTCGCACCCCCAGTGTTTATCGGGGTTTCAAGCGAAAAGGTGAAGGGTGAAGGGTAAAATCGAGAGTAGCTTTTTACGCAAGCAAAACTACTCAACCTACTGCCAGAATGCACCTAGTAAATGACAGAGATAGACCTGATGGTATCTTTCTCCCGACGTATTATTTCTTATCTGCCAATGGCAAAAAGTTGCCCGCCTAGGGGCAATATTGTGCCATAGTAAGGCAGAAAGCGAAACGTCTACACATTTAACAGAGAGACAGAAGAAGTTTATCAAATTCCTTGGCATTACCAATTTTATCAAAAAGAGCATTGAGCATTCTTTTTCTTTTCATCGTTACATTTGAAGGTTTAACACCAAGAATATTTCCAATTTCAGACGGAGTGAAACGAACTCTAGCTAAAAGACAGAGTTGATAATCATCTATTAAAATAGAATTTTTCACTGCCATCATTTTCAATTTAAATGAAGGAAACTCATCAAAAAGCAATTTCTCCAGTTCTTTCCAATCATTAACTTCCAAAGTAGAAAGTCCACACCCCACACGATGCAAATGCTGACAGATAGAACTTGCTTGTACTTCATCTTCCTTCATTTGCGAAACAGATAGCTGCCTCGCATTCTGATAATCAACAAGTTGCTTTTCCAAAATGCGTATTTGGCGTTCATTATCCAAACTCATCTGCTCTATTCTATTATCTGCCAATAGTTGCTGTTTTCTTTTTGCCTCTGCCAATTCTTCGAGTTTTGCCTTATAATTCTCACGTTCTTTACTCCTATTAGCTGCATAATGCCTATAGACTAAAATTCCGAACATAACACCAAGAAGACAAAAACTCACAACAACTATTAACCACCTTTTCAATCCATCAGCACGCATCTGTTCCTGCTTAGCTATTTCCTGGTTTCGGGTATAATTATAAAGTTGTTGCATATTCTGGATTTCACGGGTAGAAAGTTCCAGTACCCGCTTATCATTAATCTGATAAGCCAAATCTGCATATTTTGCCAAAGAATCCTTATTACCCATCTTCTTATACAATAAATAAAGACTCCGATGCCCGCCTTCCTGGCAATCTCCATCATTCTTATTTTTTAAGGCCTTTCTGAAATAACATTCAGCAGAATCTAACTGGTTTACAGCCATAAAATATAACCCTTTATCATAATAAAAGACTTCACGACCTTTCTCAATATTACCATCCTTATCAAAAACACCTGAATATTTTTCATAAGAAAGAATACAATCTTTTGCCTTATCATACTGTCCCAACTTTAAATAAGGTTCAATAATAACAGACGAACACATGGCAGCCAATTGATAGTTCTTTACTTGTCTTAATATCTTTTGAGCTCTAAGAATAATGGCAACTGAAGCTTGATTGTCATTCTGCATCTTATAACCAAAGCAAGCACCTCCTAGAAATATGGCTGCAGATGTTGTATCTTTTGCCAACAAAGAATACTTACATGCATTTTCGCATGACTTCACAACATGCGCTGGTAATCTCTGAGCAATATATATCTGTGCCATCTGTCCATGAATCCTTGAAAGAAGAGAGTACATTATCTCATCTTTCTGTCCAAACTCTGCCGACTCTAAAGCTTTATTATATGCTTCTAAGGCTTTTATGCTTTCACCAGCATCACGATAGGAACTACCCATCAGATAATAAGCCCGTACTTGGTCATAGATTGTCCCAGCATTTTCATAATACGTAACTACTGACTGAAAAATATTAGGTGCAACCACTTTTGCCCCAGCTTTATTTTGAGCATCAGCCAAGCAAAATAGATAATGATTATAAGTGGCATGACCAGCAAGGGTCGCAGTATTCCGTAATTTATTTAAAGAATCCAATGCCATTTGATTCCTAAGACATAGCCAAATTTTTGAGTAACTTTTTGTGTTAATAAATACAAAAGAGGTATTTTGGAACATGCAGGCACTATAATATCGGTAGCAGAAATGGTCAAAAATGATTTTTCTGTTACAAAATAGCACGGAACTCGTTCTTTTAATAGCGTATGGCTAGATTCCTAATTAGTTATCCGTGTTTGTGCCTTTACAAGACTCTAAATGGCAGTAGCACAGACTGCTATAGTTCACTTGTTTCGG
>OOBJ01001647.1_pt1 | contig 13266 bp, 10 predicted proteins | sample 1671331 | NCBI WGS metagenome assembly OOBJ01 (sample SAMN06348145, study PRJEB24527) | human gut metagenome | biome: human gut; feature: ankylosing spondylitis patient; material: feces | host: Homo sapiens | place: China | collected 2015-10 | reverse complement strand
GCAGCCCTCCATGCTGCCGCCTCTTTCCCTTTTCTCTAAAACCATCCTGTCGGAAGAAACTTCCCTGCTGCCACTTTCTGCTCCGCTCGCAGCAAACAGCCCTCCTCAAACAAGCTACCGCTTGTCAAACCCCTTGATGCAGGGATGCTTTTTTGCCAGCATCATCAAAAAGCCGATCTCGGCAAAGCTGTCCTGGAACCAGTAAACCTCCGAGCCGTAGTGAGAGCTGGAAAAGAGCATCTTCTCTCCGCTGTAGAGATTGAGGGTGAAGTAGCTCAACGCCCCGTCGGCGGCCACGCACCCGTCAAGCAGCGCTTCCAGCGCCTCCTGGCTGAGCGCTCCGGTGTAGACCAGCTCCTGGGTGGTGCTCTCCTGCTGCTCGCCGTACTGCTGGCCGAAGGCGATTCCTTCGCGCTCGTCCTCCCAGCAGCGCAGTTCAAACCGGTCGGCCCCCTGCGACGCCCTGCTCACCAGCTCCTTCCACCAGTCATAGCTGTCAAAAATTTCCCGTCCTTCTTCGTTTACCCTGTGTTCCTGAAACTCCAAAATCAGCATTACAACCGTCTCCTTTCCCGATGACAGGCCGGCCCTGCCGGTCATTTTGATATTCCATAGCAGAAAAACCTCCCGACCGGGAGGTTTTTCTATGTGACACGTCCCCATCGTCTCCCGATGGTTTCGCCTTTTGAAACCGCCAGCCTTTTAAGGCGGACGAAAATTTTATTTTTTCTCCCCACAAGCTGGGGACCGCGAGGTAGAGAGTAGGGTTTCGCACTATACCAATACGCAAATTGGGTCCAGGTTCAGCCTGGTGCCGCAAGGTAGAAGCCTAGACCTCCTACCAAACCAATACGCGAATTGGGCGCGGCATCATGCCGCCGCAAATTGGGTCCAGGCTCAGCCTGGTGCCGCGAGGCTCAGCCTGCTAGGAGCGGATCTGAGCGCCCAGCTCTTCGAGGGCTTTCAGAATCTTGTTCATCGCGCTGCCCACTTCCTCGTCGGTGAGGGTGCGGTCGCTGGCGCGCATGGTGATATTGAAGGCCACGCTCTTCTTGCCGTCGGCAATCTGGCTGCCCTTGTAGACGTCGAACAGCTCGACCTTCTCCAGAATCTTGCCGGCAGCGGCTTTGATCGCCTTCTCCATGGTCAGCACCGGCAGGCTGTCGTCGCACAGCAGCGCCAGGTCGCGGGTGGAGGCCGGGAACTTCGGCAGCGGATGGTACTTCTTCTCCGCACCCTGCAGGGCATACAGCTTTCTCATTCTCAGCCTGCCCACATAAACGCGGGTGTTGATGCCGTAGTTGGCGCAGACCAGCGGATGGATTTCTCCGATGATACCGATCTCCTCGCCTTCCTTGGAGATGACCGCGCAGCGGCCCGGATGGAAGGTCGGGTTGTCGTGGCAGGCCTCCACGTCATAGTCCTCGATGCCCAGCGTGTCGAACAGATTTTCCACCACGCCCTTGAGGGTGAAGAAGTCTCTGTCCTCGCCGTACATGCCCAGAATCAGGTTCGGCACCTCGTCCGGCAGCTGCTCGCCCGCAACCGGGATGTACTCGTTGCCGATCTCGTACAGCGAAACCGCGCCGTTGCGGTTGTTGTAGTTCTTGGCCAGAATCAGCATCATCGACGGAATCGCGTTGGTACGCATGATGCTGGTGTCCTCGCCCAGCGGGTTGAGGATGACAACCGACTCGCGCTTCGGGTCGTCCTTCGGCAGGCGGATGCGGTCGTACTCCTTGGGGCTGACAAAGGAGTAGGTCATGATCTCATACATGCCCTGCGCCAGCATGTTCTGGTTGACGGTGCGCTCAAACTGCTGGTAGTCGCTGTAGCCGCCCTCCGGATTGCCCTTGGCGGTGGTGGTTGGGATGTTGTTGTAGCCGTAGAAGCGGGCGATCTCCTCCGCCACGTCGGCCTTGTGCTGCACGTCGCCGCGGAAGGACGGGACAATGATGTTCTCTCCGTCGATTCCAAACTGCAGGTTTTTGAGGATCTCCTCCATCTTCTCGCGGGAGATATCGGTGCCCAGGAAGGTGTTGATCCAGACCGGGTCCAGGTGCAGGACGGTCGGCTGATAGCCGCTGTTGTCCACGTCGATGACGCCGTCCACAACCTCACCGGCACCCAGCTGCTCAACCAGCTCGCAGGCGCGCATGACGGCAGGCAGGCAGTTCTGCGGGTCGAGGCCCTTCTCAAAGCGGCTGGAGGACTCGGTTCTCATGCCCAGCTTTTTGGCGGTGACGCGCACCGAGCTGCCTTTAAAGCAGGCGGACTCGAAGACGACGGTGTGGGTGCCCTCGTGGATGCCGCTGTTCTCGCCGCCCATGACGCCGGCTACCGCGCTTGCCTTCTCCTCGTCGGCGATGACCAGCATCTCCTCGCTCAAGGTTCTGTCCACACCGTCCAGTGTCTGGATAGTCTCGCCGGTGCGGGCGTTGCGGACGATGATCTTGTGGCCCTTGACATACTCGATGTCAAAGGCGTGCATCGGCTGGCCGTACTCGAGCATGACGTAGTTGGTGATGTCGACGATGTTGTCGATTGGGCGCACGCCGCTGGCGCGCAGACGCTCGCGCATCCAGCGCGGGGACGGGCCGATCTTGACATTTTTGACGACTCTGGCCACATAGCGCTGGCAGAGCTCCTTGTTCTGCACCTCGACCGAGAGATAGTCGTGGACGTCGCCGCCGCAGCCCTTGACCTCCGGCTGATGGAGGTTGAGCGGCTTGTGGAAGGTGGCCGCCGCCTCGCGGGCAAGACCGATGACCGACAGGCAGTCCGGGCGGTTCGGGGTGATCTCAAACTCGACGGTGGTGTCGTTGCAGCCCAGCGCCGAGGCGATGTCCTGGCCGATCTGGCAGTCCTCCTCGATGAGGAAGATGCCGTCCTCGATGGCGTACGGGAAGTCGCCTTTGGTCAGGCCCAGCTCACCCAGCGAGCACAGCATGCCGTTGGACATCACGCCTCTGAGCTTGCCCCTGGTGATCTTGACGCCGTTTGGCAGCTCGGATTTGTGCAGGGCCACCGGCACGATGTCACCTGCATGGACGTTGGAAGCGCCGGTCACAATCTGCACCGGCTCCTCCTGGCCGACATCCAGCTGGCAGATCACCAGATGGTCGGAGTCCGGATGCTTTTCCACCGACAGAATCTTGCCGACCACTACGTTTTTGACCTCATCAAATTCGGTTTTCCAGCCCTCTACCTTCGAGCCGGACATACTCATTGCTTCGGAGAAATCCCGCATCGAGACTTCCCCAATATCGACATAATCTTTCAGCCATCTCATCGAAAGATCCATAGATCCTCATTCCTTTCGTGGATTGATCTTTTTTCCGGGGACCGGCAGGCGCTGCCCCGCCGGTCAGCCCGCCGCCTTTTCAAAAAAGGCTTGCGAAAACTTTCTATCTTTTTATTCTAAAATTGTTTTAAGAAACGTACGTCGTTGTCATAGAACAGACGCAGGTCGTCGATGCCGTAGCGCATCATGACCATGCGCTCCAACCCCAGGCCGAACGCAAAGCCGCTGTACTCCTCCGGGTCGATGCCGCAGTTAAGCAGCACCTGCGGGTGCACCATGCCGCAGCCCAGGATCTCAATCCAGCCCTCGCCCTTGCACAGGCTGCAGCCCTCGCCGTGGCAGTGGAAGCACTGAACGTCCAGCTCGGCGGAAGGCTCGGTGAATGGGAAGTGGTGCGGGCGGAAGCGGACGACGGTGCTGTCGCCGTACAGTCTCTTGACAAAGACCTCCAGCGTGCCCTTCAGGTCGGCCATGGTGATGCCCTTGTCGACCACCAGACCCTCTACCTGATGGAACAGCGGGGAGTGGGTGGCGTCCACCGCGTCGGAGCGGTAAACGCGGCCCGGCGCGATGATGCGGATCGGTGGTTTTTTCTTCTCCATGGTGCGGATCTGCATCGGGGAGGTCTGGGTTCTGAGCAAAACATTGTCGCTGATGTAGAAGGTGTCCTGGGTATCTCTGGACGGGTGGTCCTTCGGGATGTTGAGCGCCTCAAAGTTGTAGTAGTCCAGCTCGACCTCCGGGCCGGTCGCAATCTCAAATCCCATGCCGACAACGATCTCTTTGAGCTCGTCCAGCACAATGGTCAGCGGGTGCTTTTTGCCCAGCGGCTTTTTCTGACCCGGCAGGGTGACGTCCAGCGTCTCGCCGGCAAGGCGGATATCCAGCGCCTTGGCCTCCAGGTCGGTCTTGGTCTGCTCCAGCATCTGCTCAATGTCGGCGCGGACCTGGTTTGCCAGCTGGCCGATAACCGGCCGCTCCTCGGCGGAGAGCTTGCCCATCTGCTTTAAGATGGCGGTCAGCTCACCCTTTTTTCCCAGATACTTGACACGCACCGCATCCAGCACCTTCAGGTCCTGCGCGCCTTTGAGCTCCTCCAGCGCCCGTTTTGCAATTGCCTCCAGTTCAGCTTTCATCTGTCTATCATTCCTTTCACAAATCATCTTCATCTGCTGTTTTCACCGCACAAAAAAGGCCCTTCGCCCCCGCGCCTTGCCTGGCGTCAGGGACGAAAAGCCTTGTCGCTTTCCGCGGTACCACCCATATTCCGGCTTTGCCAAAAAAGCCGGCAGCTTCATTGTGCAGATAACGGTGCCCTCCGTCTCCCCCTACCGTCCTTCCTTTCAGGGGAACCGCTCCCAGGCGAAGGTTCACACTCCTTCCCCTCTGCGCCGCTTGCAGCCCGTGGCGGCAGCTCTCTGAAAAAGGGAAAAGCAGGAATGTTACTGGACCTGTTCTCAGCGTTTTTTATGCGATTGATCTACTGGATGTTTTTTAGCATAGCACAACTTTTCCCCGCTTGCAAGCCCCTTTGCCGCCAGAAATTTATTTTTTACACCGATTTTTCCATTTTCTCCGAATCTGCCCGCTCCTTTGCCCGCAAATTCGATTGCAGTGACCAAAGCTTTTGTGATACAATAGAAAAAATACAGTCTGGCGCTCTTTTGCCGCCAGCCCATCCTATTTTTTGAAGGAGAACCTTCCATGAACCATAAAATGGACTTTGTCCGCCAAAGTTATTCGGATATCGCACAGGGCAAGCAGGACACCATCCTCTCCTCCTCCCCGGACCAGCAGGCGCTCAACGTCAGCGTCGGCTACTCCGAGGAGGAAATCAGCCTGGTCCCTCCCGCCGCCAATATGGGCCTCGGCTGCGGAAACCCCTTTCGCATCGTCGAGGTCAAGGAGGGGGACACGCTGATCGACCTCGGCAGCGGAGCCGGGTTCGACTGCTTCCTTGCCTCGCACAAGGTGGGCCGGAAAGGCAGGGTCATCGGCGTCGATATGACCCCCGAGATGCTCTCCCTTGCCCGCCGCACCGCAAAGGAAAACCGCTGCCGCAATGTGGAATTTCGCCTGGGTGAGATCGAGAATCTGCCCGCGGCGGACAACCTGGCCGATGTGGTGATCTCCAACTGCGTCATCAACCTCTCGCAAAATAAGCCCCGCGTCTACCGCGAGATCCTGCGCGTGCTGAAGCCGGGCGGCGCCATCGGCATCTCCGACATCGTCATCATGAAGGAGCTGCCCAAAGAGATAAAACAGGACGACCAGATGTACGCCTGCTGAGTGTCGGGCGCTTCTTCGGTCGAAGAACTGGAAAAAATCATCCGCATGGCCGGCTTCTGCGACATCTCCATCCGCACCGAGCCTGTGTCCAGGGCCTACGAGGAAAAGTGGGGCGGGGAGCTGACGGTCGGGCAGTACATCCTTTCCGCCAAAGTCTTTGCCAGAAAACCGCCGCAGCCCTGTGCAGAAACTGTAAATTCCGCTTGTTTATGCCGCCAAAAATTGCTATAATCAAATCAGAAACATTTTGACGCCGGGCGGCTGATCCGGCGGATTGACCTTGATAGAAAGGATATGAACACATGAGGATTGTAACCTCCAAACAGATGAAGCAGATCGAGCAAAACTCGATCCAGTACCAGATGAGCTACCTGCGCCTGATGGAAAACGCGGGCTGCGCCGCCGCGCGCTTTATCCTCGAGACGCTGCGCGCGGTGTCCGGCTTAAACTGCGTCGTGTTCTGCGGCAAGGGCAACAACGGCGGAGACGGCTTTGTGGTCGCCCGCAAGCTGAGCGAACAGGGCGCCAACGTCACCGTCGTGCTGGCCGACGGCGAGCCCAAGACCCCGGACGCCATCCAGATGCTCTCGCTTGTGCGCGCGATGCAGCTGCCTGTCTTTTCCTTTGAGGACGAGCCGGAAGCGGTCTCTGCCGCCATGGACGAGGTGGACGTCATCGTCGACGCCATCTACGGCAGCGGATTTCACGGGGAGATCGACATTCGCCGCCGCCAGATCACCCAGATGATCAACGAGGCCATCGCCGCCGTCTTTTCGCTGGACATCCCCAGCGGCATCAACTGCGACACCGGCGAGGCCGCCCAGGACGCCGTCAACGCCGACTTCACCATCGCCTTTGACAGCTACAAGCCCGCCCATCTGCTGCCCAAATACCTGCCCGGTCTCGGCCAGGTTTCGCTCGCCCCGATCGGCATCGATTCCCTCTCCTACGAGGGCGTCGCGCTCAACCACTTTGTCGCCGGCGAGGATTATGTCTACTCCCGCATCCCGCAGCGCCAGCCTGACGCGCACAAAACCTCCACCGGCAAGCTGCTCAATATCGCCGGCGGCATCGGCTGCACCGGAGCCGCCGTCCTCTCCTCCACCGCCGCCATGCGCTCCGGCGCAGGCTATGTGGTCACCGGTGTACCGCAGGCCATCTACCCCATCATCGCCCCCAGCCTGGTGCAGTCGCCCTTCTGCTTTATCGAGACCGCCGCGGATGTGGCCGGCGCGCTGACCGGCACCTCCGCCATCGCCATCGGCTGCGGCATGGGCACCGGCCAGCGCCAGCGCGGCATTTTGGAGGAGGTGCTCTACCTTGCCAAATGCCCGGTGGTCATCGACGCCGACGGCATAAACAACCTGGCCATGGACATATCCATAGTAGCGGATGCCAAATGTCCTGTCATCCTGACCCCGCACTTCGGCGAGATGGCCAAAATCTGCCGCACCTCGGTCAGTGAGATCCAGAAGGCGCCGCTGCTATGCGCGCAGGAGCTGGCCGCGCAGCTCAAGGCCACCATCGTGCTCAAGGGCGCGCACACCATCATTTCCTCCCCGGACGGCTCCACCTTCATCAACCAGACCGGCAACCCCGGCCTTGCCAAGGCGGGCAGCGGCGATGTGCTGACCGGAATCCTGGCCTCGCTCATCTCCCAGGGGATGCCTCCGTTTGAGGCTGCCGTGTGCGCGGTCTACCTGCACGGCGCGGCCGCCGACCGCTGCATCGAGCGGATGAGCGAATACTTCATGCAGCCGGACGACATCCTCATCGATCTCGGCCGCCTGCTCAAGGAGCACATCCGCTAATCTTTCAAAAAAAGCGAAAACAAAAACGGGACATTTTGCCATCCGCTCTCATCTTTTCACAGGAGGCGGTTTTATGCTGCAAAAGTTGTCCCGTTTTTTTGTGCCCAAACGTCTGATTGTGGTGCTGGTCCTGCTGGCGGTGCTGGCCGGCGGCATCCTGCTGTTCTGCCGCAACCCTTCCGGCAGCGCGCAGGACTTTGACCTCAACCGCGCCGTTTCAAATCTCTCCGGCAGTTTCTCGGCGGACCTGCAGATGCGCCTTGCCGATTTTGAGGCCAGGGCCGCTTTCCAGCAGAGCTACATCGGCGACTGCACCTTCCAGTTCACCTCTCCCCCTTCGCTGGATGGCTTCTGTGTCTCGGTGCAGGATGGGCAGGTCTCCCTCTCCTACAAGGGGCTGGACTGCTCGGTGCCCTCCGACGAGCTGTTCCAGCAGTCGGGCGCGGGGATGTTTCTGGAGGTGCTGCAGTCTTTAAGCGCCGGACAGAACATCGAAACGCAGCAGCAGGAGGACGGCACCGTGCTGCTCACCTTCCCGCTGATCGAAAATGGGTCGAGCTGCACCGTACAGCTCGACCCATCCACCCTGGCAATCCTGCGCGCCGACATCCCGGAGCAGGACTGCTCGTTTATTCTCAGTAACTTTGTCCTTGGGCAGGTAGCATCCTCCGAAAAGGCTGCGTCCTCCGAAAAGGCCGCCTAAAAATGCTGCCCCTTACTCGCCCTGCTGCGGGCGAACCTCCATGTTCTTCGGCAGTATGAGGCTCAGCACAATCGACATCACAAACACAACCGCCACGCAGTTGGCCGCAAAGACGTCCTGAATCACCTGCGGGAAGATGCTCCAGATCTGGGTCTCGCTGGTGGAGGTGAAACCGATGCCGATGGCCAGCGACAGCGCCACAATGGTGACGTTGCGCTGGGAGAAGCCGGCCTTGGAGATCATCTGGATGCCGCTGACCAGAATGGTTCCGAACATCATCAGCGTGCAGCCGCCCAGCACCGACTCGGGCAGGCTTGCAAAAAAGTTGCCGATTGGCGGCAGCAATCCCGCCAGAATCATGCAGGCCGCGCCGGTCATGATGGTGAAGCGGTTGACCACGCCGGTCATGTTGATCAGTCCCACGTTCTGGCTGAAGGAGGTCACCGGCGGGCAGCCAAACAGTCCGGAGATGGCGCTGGCATAGCCGTCGCAGGCAATCGAGCCGCTGATCTCGCGGGTCTCAATCTCCCGTCCCAGCGCGCCGGAAACCACCGCCGTGCTGTCGCCGATCGTCTCGGCCGCCGAGACCAGAAAGATGATGGTGGTGGAGGCGATGGCGCCCAAATGAAACTCCGGCATATACGGCAGTGGGCGCGGCAGAGAGACAAAGCCGCCGGAGAAGATCTGGCTTAAATCCACCGCCCCGGTCAGGAGCGCCGCGACATAGCCCACAATCAGTCCCGCCAGCACCGAGAGCTGCTTTAAGTAACCCTTGGCCAGGATGTTAAACAGAAGGCAGGTGACCAGCGTGATGGTGCCCAGTATCAGGTTGTGCGCCGAGCCGAAGTCCTCGGTGTAACCGCCGCCAAACGAGCGGGTACCGACGGTGAACAGCGAGTAGCCGATGGCCGTCACCACCGAAGCGGCCACCACCGGCGTGATGATCCGCCGCCAGTATTTGGCAAGCAGGCCGAGCGTTCCCTCGATAAGGCCGCCCACCAGCACCGAGCCGACCACCGTCTGGTAGCCGTAGGAGGCGCCGATATAGCTCAAAATGGTGACAAAGGTGAAGCTGACGCCCATGACAATCGGCAGCCGCGAGCCGACCCGCCAGACCGGATACAGCTGAATCAGCGTCGCGATGCCCGCCACAAACATCGCGTTCTGCAGCAGCACCGCAATCTGCGCGCTGTCCAGTCCCGATGCCGCGCCGATCATGGTGATCGGGGTCAGGTTCGCCACAAACATTGCCAGCACATGCTGCAGGCCGAAGGGAATCGCCGTTCCCAACGGCACCCGTCCATCCAGCTGGTAGATGTTGGAGGTCGAAACGTTCTTTTCTTTTGGAAGTGTTTTCGCCATCGTTATACTCCTTTTTTCGCGTTTTGGTGTCCTTTTATTATAGCGGTTTTCTTATCACTTTACAAACACTTTCTTAACATTTTGTTTTTATTTTCCATCTAAGCAAAAAAGGGAGCGGCCCGCACGCCAAAAATTGTGCAGGCTGCTCCCTTTTTTTACCGGATATAGCTGTACAGATAGCTGTCGTGGTAGCTTCCATGATGAAAGCGGTACTTGCGCAGCACCCCTTCCGCCCGAAATCCGCACCGTTCCAGCATCTTCTGTGCGGCGATGTTGTCCACATCGGTGTCCGCCTCCAGCCGCACCAGCGGGAAATTTTCAAGCAGATAGTCCCGCAGCAGCGCAAACGCCCGGCTGCCCACCCGCTGTCCCCGGCAGTTCTCATCCAGCTGGATGCCCACTCGAACCATGCCCTCCCGGACAAAAAAAGCTGTCACAAAGCCCACCGGCCGCCCCTCCAGCTCCACCATCAGCATCTGAAACTGCTCACCCAGCATCCCGTCCTTCTCCCACTGGCTGCGCAGCCGCGCCATCGATTCCATCTGCGCCTCCTGAAAATGTCCGCGCATCCCCTGCGTCTGCGCCAGCTGCAAAAAGGCAAGGTCCCGCTCCTCGACCGGACGGATGGTCAGATTTTCCTGTTGTCTCATCTTTCTTCCTCCTTTTTTACCATCATACTATAAAATCCTCCCTCCGTCCAGAGCGCACACAGCTTCTTTGTGGTCGGAATAGAATAAAGCAGCGCCCTTCCATCCTGTGCAAGGGGCGCCCTGTGTACATCCGATCTTCATCCAAAAGGAGTTATCGTTATGCCGTCTTCACAAACCTTCTGCTGCCTTTCCCAGCTGCGGGAAGGGCAGTCGGGACAGGTATCCAGCCTGTCCGTCACCGGACAGATGCGCCGCCGCCTGCAGGACCTGGGGCTGATTGAGGGGACCGCTGTCCAGTGCCTGCAAAAAAGCGCCTTCGGCGACCCCTGCGCCTACCTCATCCGCGGGGCGGTGATCGCCCTGCGCAGCAAAGATTCCCAGCAGATTCTGGTCCGTCTGCTGTGAGGAGGAGGGCTCACCATGAAACCTTCCTCCCTTTCCCCTGCCGCCTCTCCCATGCCGCTCACTGTCGCCCTGGCCGGCAACCCCAATGTCGGCAAAAGCACCATCTTCAACGCCCTGACCGGCATGCGCCAGCACACCGGCAACTGGCCGGGCAAAACCGTCTCGCTGGCCAGCGGCAGCTGCCGGGACGGGGCGGGACAATTGCAGCTGGTCGACCTGCCCGGCACCTACTCGCTGATGGCCCACTCGCCGGAGGAGGCGGTGGCGCGGGATTTTCTCTGCTTTGAGCAGTACGACGCGGCGGTGGTGGTCTGCGACGCCACCTGTCTGGAGCGCGGGCTCAACCTGCTGCTGCAGGTGCTGGAGATCACCGGCCGCACCGTGTTGTGCTTAAACCTGATGGACGAGGCGCGCAAAAAGCAGATCCACATCGACCAGAAGCTGCTCTCCCAAAAGCTCGGTATCCCGGTCGTCTGCATGACCGCCCGGGACAAAAAGGGGCTGGAAGAACTGCTCTCTGCCATCCGGGAAGTATCCGGCAAAGACCTCTTACCCCTGCCGCCCCACCTGCCCCGCGACATTGAGCCGGTGGTGCAAAATCTTGCCGAAGCCCTCCGTCCCCTCCTGCCCGAATCGCTGCCCGCCGGCTGGGTGGCGCTGCGGCTGCTCTGCCCGGACGAGGGCATCCTGGACGCGCTGAAAGGCTTTTTGGGCTTTGACCTTGCCCGGCAGGAGCCTGTGTACCGTGCGCTGAAGATGGCGGAGCAACAGCTGCAAGCTCTCGGATACTCCCGCCAGTCGCTGCTGGACCGGTCGGTGGCCGCGCTGGTGCGCCGCGCCGAACAGCTCTGCGCGGCCTGCGTCTTTGCCGCGCCCTCGCCCCGCCGGGAGCTGGACCGCCGCCTCGACCGCCTCTTTCTCAGCCCCAAAACCGGTGTGCCGGTGATGCTGCTCTTGTTGTTCTGCATCCTCTGGCTGACCATCAGCGGGGCAAACGTCCCCTCGGCAATCCTCTCCAAGGCGCTCTCCTCGCTGGAAGGGCCGATGACCGCCCTGCTGCTCTCGCTGCACGCCCCGCAGTGGCTGTGCGAGATGCTGGTGCAGGGGGTGTGGCGGGTGCTCAGCTGGGTGGTGGCGGTGATGCTGCCGCCGATGGCCATCTTTTTCCCGCTGTTCACCCTTCTGGAAGATTTCGGCTACCTGCCCCGCGTCGCCTTCAACCTCGACCACTGCTTCCAGAAAGCCAACTCCTGCGGCAAGCAGGCGCTGACCATGTGCATGGGGCTGGGGTGCAACGCGGTGGGCGTCACCGGCTGCCGCATCATCGACTCCCCGCGGGAGCGGCTGATTGCGGTGCTGACCAACAGCCTGATGCCCTGCAACGGCCGCTTCTCCACCCTGATCTCATTGATTGCGATGTTTGTGGTGGTGGGGCAGGGCGCCGGCTCCTCGCTGCTGCGCGCCCTGGTGCTGACCGGGCTGATCGTCCTCTCGGTGCTGGCCACCTTCCTCTCCTCCTGGCTGCTCTCCAAAACCGCGCTCAAAGGCAAGACCTCCTCCTTTGCGCTGGAGCTGCCGCCCTACCGCCGCCCCCAGATCGGCAAGGTGATTGTCCGCTCGGTGCTGGACCGCACCCTCTTTGTGCTGGGCCGCGCCGCCGCGGTGGCCGCCCCGGCGGGGCTGGTGATCTGGCTGCTGGCAAACTGTTCGGCCGGCGGACAGACGCTGTTGGAGCTGATCTGCTCGGCGCTCGACCCCTTCGCGCAGCTGTTCGGCATCGACGGGGTGATTTTGACCGCCCTGATTTTGAGCTTCCCGGCCAACGAAATCTTCCTGCCCCTCATCCTGATGGGCTATCTGCAGAGCGCGGCCCTGACCGAGGTGAGCTTGGCTGAACTGCACAGCCTGCTGCTCTCCCAGGGGTGGACGGTGTGGACCGCCCTGGCGATGATGGTTCTGTGCCTGTTCCACTGGCCCTGCTCCACCACCCTGCTCACCATCCGCAAGGAGACCGGCAGCCTGCGCTGGTGCGCCCTCTCCGCCCTGCTGCCCACCGCCATCGGCTTCTCGCTGTGCGCCCTGCTGCAGCTTGTCCGGCTGCTGGCTGCCGGTTAAGAGCAGCCTTTGAAAAAATCCCGCCTGTGCCCGGATTCATCCACAAATTCTTCATATTTGTCTGGTATACTGGTGCAAAAGGCAGCTGGCAACCTGCGGCTGCCCATCAGGAAAGCGAGGAGAAGCATTATGGAAATCAAACTCGGATTCGTCGGATTCGGCAACATGGCGCAGGCCATCGCCAAGGGACTGATCGGGGCCGGCGTGCTGCCGGGCAGCCAGATGTACGCCTGTGCGGCGCATTTCGACAAACTGCAGCGCACCGCCGGGGAGCTGGGCGTCCACCCGATGGCGACCGCCCAGGAGGTGGTCGAGCACAGCGACTGGGTCATCCTGGCGGTCAAACCCTACCTCATCGAGCAGGTGGTGGCGCCGGTGGCGCAGCTGCTGGCAGGCAAGGTGGTCGTCTCGGTGGCGGCGGGCTGGACGCTGGAACGCTACCAGCAGATTTTGCCGCAGGGCACCCACTGCATCTGCACCGTCCCCAACACCCCGGTCGCGGTGGGCGAAGGCATCTTTGTCTGCGAGCAGAGCCACTCGCTGAGCGAGCAGGAATTTGCGCAGTTTGAGCAGCTCTTCAGCCCCATCGCGCTCATCGAGATGATCGACACCAACCACCTCTCCGCC
>OOBJ01001644.1_pt1 | contig 13269 bp, 10 predicted proteins | sample 1671331 | NCBI WGS metagenome assembly OOBJ01 (sample SAMN06348145, study PRJEB24527) | human gut metagenome | biome: human gut; feature: ankylosing spondylitis patient; material: feces | host: Homo sapiens | place: China | collected 2015-10 | reverse complement strand
TCCGGATACTTAAATATCCTATTTGACTACTTTAAAAATGGCTGCTACCATCAAAACAATGCGTACATATCTTACACTTAGGCAATCCGATAGCCTCAACCAGAGTTTCCAACGTATTGAACTTCAAGGATGAAAGTCCGAAACGCTCGCGGATAACGTCCACCATCTTTTCGTATTCGGGTGAGCCGGTAGTGGCATACTTATCGAGATTCTTATTCTCGTCACCCTCCAGCTCCTTGATGACACGACGGGTAATCAGTTCCATGTCGCTTTTGGAAGCCGTGAATCCTACAAACGGGCAGCTATATATCAATGGAGGACAAGCAATCCGGATATGCACCTCCTTGGCACCATACTCATACAGCACCTTCACATTGTCGTGCAACTGAGTCCCCCGGACAATAGAGTCATCACAGAACAGCAGACGCTTACCCTCGAGCATGGCACGATTGGGAATCAGCTTCATCTTTGCCACCAGCGAACGCAATTCCTGCTTGCTGGGAGTAAAACTACGAGGCCAAGTCGGAGTATATTTGGAAATGGCACGATGATAAGGAACTCCTTTACCTTCGGCATACCCAAGCGCCATACCTACACCCGAATCAGGAATGCCGCAGGCACAATCCACCTCTGACTTATCTGTCTGTGCCATCTTGAAACCGGAGGCAAAACGCACTTCCTCCACATTCTTACCTTCGTAGCAGGAAGTGGGGAAACCGTAATATACCCATAGGAAGGAACAAATCTGCATTCCCTCATCAGGCTTGCGCATCTGTTCCACACCATCGGCACGCAGGCGAACAATCTCTCCGGGTCCCAAATAACGGTCTATCTCATAACCAAGATTCGGAAAGCTGCTCGACTCACTTGTGGCGGCATACGCTCCGTCTTTCTTGCCAATCACAATCGGAGTACGTCCCCAGCGGTCGCGAGCGGCAATGATGCCGTCTTCCGTCAATAACAGCATGGAGCAGGAACCTTTGATATGCTTATACACATTTTCAATTCCTTCGACAAATGTCTTTCCTTGTATAATAAGGAGGGCGATAAGTTCCGTCTGATTGGTTTTGCCCGAACTGAGTTCGGCGAAGTGCATGTTTTGGGCCAACAGTTTTGTTTCCAGTTCTTGCAGATTTACTATTTTGGCTACCGTTACAATGGCAAAGCGACCAAGGTGGGAGTTGAGGATAAGGGGTTGAGGGTCTGTATCGCTGATGATTCCTATTCCGGAATTTCCTTTGAACTTATCCAGTTCATCCTCAAACTTCGTGCGGAAATAAGTGCTTTCCAGATTGTGAATGGAACGGGTAAACTGCTCCGTTTCTGCATCGTATGTAGCCAACCCACCACGTTTTGTCCCTAAATGTGAATTATAATCTGTGCCGTAAAACAAATCCGCCACACAGCTTGTTGCCTTGGCGACTGTTCCGAAAAAACCTCCCATAAGTTCTGTTTTGTTATTGGTTTCTAAAATTAACGGATGCAAAGGTATGAAGAATTTGCGAAATTCGGGCAGATTTGAAATGAATAAAAAAGGCAATATATTTCTTGCCCACAATAGAAGTTATATTATTGGAAACATATACTTTTGTGATCGAAACCAAACAACTGTATAATGGGAGAAACCGCAAATATTATAATAGCCGATACTCTTCAAGGTCTGGGGACGGACGCATACAGTGGCTATCTTGCACACGCCCTCTGTCTGTCAGGAATCTGCCGATTGAAGTACAATGGAGAGGAGCGCGAGCTACGTGCCGGCGACCTGATGATTGTCCGCAAAGGAAAACTGGTAGAGAAAATTCAACCTTCAGAAGATTTTCGCGTAAAGGTCATCTATATCGCATCGGGCTTTGTGGTGCTGAGTACACCACAGAACAACTACGGCATGAAAGGGCAACTTTCCCTATTTCTCAATCCTATCATGTCCCTGACTACCGAACAGCAAGAGCTATGTCTCCGGGATTTTGAACAAGTGGAATACAGACTCCGGAATACAGACCATCATTTCCATCGCGATATGCTTATCGCCTCCACACAGATGTTGATACTCGACTTCTTCGATTTCCACTCCCATCTATATGGCGAGGACAATATCTCTGTACAAAATGCTTCCATCATGAGCCGTTTCCTCAACATGCTGGAGAACGGAACTTTCCGCGAGCATCGTGAAGTGACCTATTATGCCGACTGCCTATGTGTCACCTCCAAATATCTTTCGGAAGTTTCCAAGAAAGTAAGCGGTTATACAGCAAACTACTGGATAAACCGTTATACCACACTCGACATCTCGCGTTTGCTGCGCGACAAATCACTAACGTTCGTCCGTATTTCCGATATGTTCGGTTTTTCCTCTCCTGCTTATTTTAGCCGTTACGTACAACAACATCTGGGTGTAAATCCGACAAAATACAGAGGTTAATGATTATAGTTTTTGATTGTTTGCCCGTTTCAGATCTATTAGCGAAATATGCTCATTACGATAGCGGGCATTGGGGTTCTTCTCCGTTCCGTCAGGAAAAGAGCCATCTTCCTGCTTTATGAACTGAATAGCCTTCTGCGGACAATTCTGTATGCAGGCAAAACAGAACTCGCAGTCACCGGACGTCTTCACTCCTCTCGACGTCAGCTCATAGTTGCCGCGCGGACAAACGTAGGTACAGATGCCACAGTCAATACAAGCATCGGTCACGGTAAAGAACTTCTCGCTTTTCATCAGGAAGCCCACCTCGGGGTCGAGTCCACTCCGCTGCATAAAACCTTGGTGCTGTTGCCGTTCCTCCTCCGTCACCGGTTCGTGCCAATGCTGCCGACTGTTGATATCTGCCGTTATCTTCTGCAAGTTCTCGGGGATGTGCTTGTCTATCTTGAGTTGCTCGTTCATGTCGAAGTTGGGTAGCCAGTTATCCACCATGATGATAGTGCTGATATAGTCGAACGCATTGTCAGCTTTACGGGATATACGGTCCCAAATCTCTACCGCATCGCACTTCCTTGCACCATAGGTGAGGACAGCAAACTTGTATTCTGCCTTCAGTTTTGCTTTCCGAATGAACTGCCGTACCATATAGGGAGGCATATGACCGTAGATGGGATAAACGATGCCGATTTCATCTGCCTCAAATTCATACTTCCCCCGTTTCACCATCTGAGGGATACTCAACAATTCTGCGTTCTCTCCAGCCAACTGACGGGCGATGTAAAGACTGTTACCCGTTCCGGTAAAATAAAAGATGATACGCTTACTCCTTTTTGTTTCGCAGGATGCCAACGAGAGTAGGCCGGAAGATGCGATAGCACTGCTCATCACGGCAAATCCCATACGCTTTAAAGCCTCCCGACGACTGATTTTCTTATCCGTATTCATATCTCTGATTTTTAATGATTATGCAATCTGTTATCTGAGTGCAAAAATAAAGGTTTCCCCAAAGAACGGACTTACCAAAAACTCGGGTCTTGATGCTATTTTTACGGTATAAGAATGAGCTTACCCTAACACAAAAAAAGCCCCGCAAAGATTGGACTTCTGCGGGGCCTCACTAATGCCTAATAAAAACTCTTTCTACCCTAAATTATCTCCACTTCTTCACAGCTTTCTTGTCAGCCGGAGTCGCTTCAATCAAGCTCAATGCAAAACCACCGCTACGCGCTTCCTTCACGGACATTTTGGTCTTGCTGGTTACGATACCCTTCTTTATCTGATAAGAAGTAGGGTTCTCCTTGTAATCAGCATCTTTACCGTCGGCATAGAGAGTGGCTACGTATTGCTTGCCCGGTTCAAGGAAGTCGAGCGTAAAGTTGGCTGTACGTGCATTCTCGTCTGTAATACCTCCAACAAACCAGTTGCCGGTTCCTTTTGCCTTACGGGCCACGGTAATGTAATCACCCGGTTCTGCTTCAATGTACTTGCTGTCGTCCCAGTCTACTGCCACATCCTTGATGAATTGGAAAGCATCCATGTGCTTTTCGTAGTTCTCAACCAAGTCGGCAGCCATCTGCAACGGGCTGTATAAAGTTACATACAGAGCGAGTTGCTTAGCAAGTGTAGTCTGCACTTGTCCGTGGGGCAAATCGCCCATAAAGTCAAGTTTGGTATCGAAGATACCCGGTGTGTAATCCATCGGACCGCCAATCAAGCGGTTGAATGGAAGCAATGTGGTATGGAACGGTTTGCTACCGCCGAATGCCTCATATTCAGTTCCTCGTGCAGATTCGTTGCCAATCAAGTTAGGATAAGTACGGCACAAACCGGTAGGGCGTACAGCTTCGTGCGCATTTACACAAATTTTGTAGTCGGCTGCCTTCTTCACGGCATAGAGGTAGTGGTTGTTCAGCCATTGCCCATAATGATGTTCACCACGGGGAATCATATTACCTACATATCCGCTCTTCACGGCATTGTAGCCATTATCCACCATAAACTGATAGGCCTTGTCCATGTGACGTTCGTAGTTGCGCACCGAACCGGATGTCTCATGATGCATCATCAGCTTCACGCCTTTGCTCTTGGCATATTCATTCAGCATCTTCACGTCGAAATCGGGATAAGGGGTCACAAAATCGAATACATAATCCTTGGATTTGCCAAACCAGTCTTCCCAGCCTTCATTCCAGCCTTCTACCAATACTTGGTCCAGACCGTGCTCGGCTGCGAAGTCGATGTACTTTTTTACATTTTCGTTAGTGGCACCGTGACGGCCATTGGGCTTCATTTTGGAGTAGTCCACTTCACCCAGTTTGATGGAGGGAAGGTCGTCTGTATATGCCCAGGTGCTCTTACCTGCAATCATTTCCCACCATACACCTACGTATTTCACGGGCTTAATCCAGGAAACGTCCTCGTAAGCACAAGGTTCGTTCAAGTTCAGCGTGATTTTAGAGGCAAGGATGTCACGAGCATCGTCGCTTACGATAACCGTACGCCACGGTGACGTGCAGGGAGCTTGCAGATAACCTTTATCGCCTACTGCATCGGGAGTAAGCCAAGATTCAAAAACAAAATTCTTATCATCCAGATTCAAGTGCATGCAAGAGTAATCCACCAAAGCAGCCTCGTGCAAGTTGATGTACAAACCATCAGCAGTCTTCATCTGCAAAGAAGTCTGAACACCGGTGGGCGAAAACGGGGTTTGTGAAGAGTTAGGCGTAATGGCCCCTTTCATCAACCCGCGAATTTCAGAAAGTTTGGATTCTGTGTAATCATATTCCTGCGTATCGTAGTCGCCCGGAATCCAGAAGGCTGTATGGTCGCCAGTCATGGCAAACTGAGTACGCTCCTCCTTAATCACGAAATAGTTCAAGTTCTTCTGCAAAGGGAACTCATAACGGAAGCCCATACCATCGTCGAACAAACGGAAGCGGATAATGATGTTCCTATCCTGCGCCTTTTGGTTGAGCGTCACAGCCAGCTCATTGTAGTGGTTACGGATTTGCTTTACTTCACCCCATACCGGTTCCCAAGTCTCGTCGAAAGTGGAAGTCTTTGCATCCGCCAGCGTGAAGCCATTCATCAGACCGGGGTCGTTCTTCAGTTCGAGTCCTAATTTGGAAGGGTTAATCACCGGCTTTCCTTTGTAAGAAAGTTCGTAAACGGGTTCGCCTTGCGCATTTACCGAAAAATTCAATTGAAGTTGTCCGTTGGGAGAGGTAATACTCTCTGCCATTGCTACGCCGCTCACCAACAAAACGAGCAGGAAGCAGGCTAATTTTGTACAGATTGCTTTCATGTTTCTCATGCTATATTTATAAAATTATGTTCCAGATGCAAATATAGGCAGGAAAGAAATACACTCTGACGCAATTAAACTAGAATGATAGATGATTTATCGGCAAACGTTTGCATGAAAACCAACTTCCCTTGAACAATATCCTGCCTACAAACAAAATAGAAGGAGAAGTATCGCTACGAAAACTTCGCCCTCCATATTTTTACAACTTTAATCGTGCACTGGAATTATCCCAAAGGATTTTCACCTTGGTCCCCGTCATTGCCTCCCGAAGGATTGGAGTTATCCCCTCCACCATTGCTACTTCCATCCGTATAGTCCGTATCGGGAACCACCATCTTGGTGACGCTCATATTGCCCAACATTTGACTAAAAGCTTTCCCCGGAAAAAACAGAATACGGCCGAAACGCCAGCCTCCGTATCAGCACTCTTCCCTACAAAAGAAGGGCGGAACAATCCGAAACGAACAGTCTTTCCATCGTCTATTTCTTCCGACATGATGTCCACCAGTCCTGCAGCCACTAAGTCCACCGTCTTTCTGTGAATACCAAGAATACGGCTCACTTTGGCACACAACTTATCAAAATCCAATTCACCCGCTCCTACGGATTTAGCTACATACTTTACATTTTTGTCCTTGTCAAAACCAAAGATTCTCTTTGCCACTACATACTGAAGTCCCATAATTTTTAATGTTTTAGAAAGTTAATATAATAATGTAATAAATAGGCCGAAGCCTTTTCCTCTCTTTCAAGAAGTGGAGATCCATCGTGAGGCCTCAACGATAAACTTTCATTCTCTTGAATTCGATGTTGCAAAGTTAGGGTGTGAATGACGGGAATACAAGGAAATGACATCTACAACCAATTTCGTTAAAACTCTAAAAAACAACAAATTAAGAACAACCCTTCTCTACAAGTGAAGAAAGAAAGGCAGGAAGAGAATGAGAAGGAATGGATACAATCTCTACAGCCAATGAAAATAAATCGCTGATTATCAAGACAAGGTTCTAGAGAGGTCTCTACAATATGGCATTTGAACGGTTAAGACCTCAATTTCAAGAGTGGCTCAAGTTTCACTAGTTATTACCGTATCCAAAAATACAGACAAACCAGTCATCCTTCCAAAGCCCCTTCTACTCGTTTACTAAAATCTCCCGGACATTTTACTAAATCTCCGGCAACGATTTACTAAATCTTCCTCCAAGATTTAGTAAATCGCTTCTGCCCCATCACGAACTATCCGGAACCAAGATTGGCAATCACTCATATCAAATATCAAAATTATATACATCCCACCAATAACTACTTCCCCCAGTACAGAATCGCTTTATGAAATTTCGGGCTATGATTTACTGAAATTCCTTTGTCTTCACTACCTTTGCAGCCAAAACCAACCCCAGAAAACCTATGACTAGATTACTGATAGCTATATTCCTTGGCGGCGGTACCGGCAGCGTACTGCGCTACTGCGTGCAGATGATGCTCCACGAGCGCATAGTCCCCTACTCTTTCCCATGGGCTACATTCACAGTCAATATCCTCGGAAGTTTCCTCATCGGGCTATTCTATACCTTATCCGCCCGTTTCAACCTTTCTACTGAGGTACGGCTGTTGCTGACTACCGGTCTGTGCGGAGGATTCACCACCTTCTCCACTTTCAGCAATGACGGACTGATTCTGATAAAGCAAGAATTCTACGGAATGTTTGCCTTATATACCTTATTAAGTATCACATTAGGAGTCCTGGCAGCCTTCGCCGGCGGCGCCTTCGGACGCTGTATATAACCCAAACACCCCTATGAAACCCAGCAAGCCTTTTGTCATGCCTCCCGTACGCATCATCCCTCCTACCTTAGAGGGACAAAGTGAAAGTTCCAAATCATTGGAAGAATGGCTGAATACGGAAGAAACTGTCAGAGACCTTCACTTCGGTAAACGGACAGAGGAACACATGGAGTATTCCTACAAAAGCATCACCAACTGTACTTTCAGTCATATCCAATTCAGCGCCTGCAAACTGAAATCCTGCCATTTCACTGATGTACGTTTTGAACATTGCGACCTTTCCAACATCTCATTTGCCGAAAGTTCTCTGTTCAGAGTGGAATTCATATCCTGCAAACTGGTGGGAACCAATCTGCCGGAAACAATATTGAACCATCTGACAATGAAGGACTGCAATGCCAGATACCTCAATCTTTCCATGAGTAAAATCAATCAAGCCCGCTTCACCTCTTGTGACTTGCGCAACAGCGACGTCAACGACTGCAAACTTGCCTCCATCGCCTTTGAAAACTGTGAGCTGGTAGAATCCGAGTTTTCACACACCCCTCTAAGAGGAATCGACTTGAGCGACTCGCACATAGGAGGTATACGCCTCAACCTGCCCGACATACGGGGAGCCATCGTCAATACTTCCCAAGCCATGGAGTTGACTGCTCTTTTAGGCATTACAATAAAGGATTAAAAACGAAAAACAATTCCTTGTTTTCATTTGTTAGTAAGATAGTTTATAATTAAAATTGACTGAATATGAAAATAGAGAAGATTATCGGACGTGAAATCCTCGATTCAAGAGGTAACCCAACTGTAGAAGTAGACGTAACCTTGGAATCCGGCTTCATAGGCCGTGCATCTGTCCCGTCAGGAGCATCCACGGGAGAACACGAAGCATTGGAACTGCGTGACGGTGACAAAAAACGTTACGGAGGCAAAGGTGTCCTGAAAGCCGTGGACAATATCAATAATATCATTGCTCCCAAGCTCATCGGTATGTCCGCCCTCGACCAGATGGGTATCGACCATGCCATGCTTGCACTGGACGGAACCAAAACGAAAGCCAATCTGGGTGCCAATGCCATCCTCGGCGTATCTCTTGCTGTAGCCAAGGCTGCCGCCGCTTACCTTGACATCCCACTCTACCGATATATCGGTGGTACAAATACCTATGTGATGCCTGTACCGATGATGAACATCATCAACGGCGGTTCACATAGTGACGCTCCCATTGCTTTCCAGGAATTCATGATACGCCCCGTAGGTGCCACTTCCTTCCGCGAAGGTCTGCGTATGGGTGCCGAAGTGTTCCACGCACTGAAGAAAGTCCTAAAAGACCGTGGCCTCAGCACAGCAGTAGGCGATGAAGGAGGTTTTGCTCCTAATCTAGAGGGTACAGAAGATGCCTTGAACTCCATCATTGCCGCCATCAAGGCTGCCGGATACGAACCGGGCAAAGACGTAATGATTGCCATGGACTGCGCTTCTTCCGAGTTCTACCATGACGGCATCTACGATTACACCAAATTCGAAGGTGAAAAAGGCAAGAAACGTACTGCCGACGAACAGATTGACTATCTGGAAGAGTTAATCAACAAGTATCCCATCGACTCTATCGAAGACGGCATGAGCGAGAACGACTGGGACGGCTGGAAGAAACTGACCGACCGTATCGGCAACCGTTGCCAGTTGGTAGGAGACGATTTGTTCGTCACCAATGTAGACTTCCTTGCAATGGGCATCGAAAAAGGCTGTGCCAACTCCATATTGATTAAAGTAAACCAGATAGGTTCGCTGACCGAAACACTGAATGCCATCGAAATGGCACACCGCCACGGATATACTACCGTAACTTCCCATCGTTCCGGTGAAACGGAAGATGCGACTATCGCAGACATAGCCGTAGCTACCAACAGCGGACAAATCAAGACCGGTTCGCTGAGCCGCTCAGACCGTATGGCAAAGTACAACCAACTGCTTCGCATCGAAGAAGAACTGGGAAGCAATGCGGTGTATGGATATAAGAAAGTTATAAGTAATAAGTGATGAGTTATTTGCCGGAAGGCGGGGCTTATAAAGAAGAAAGCAGAAGGGGCGAACCGTCACGGTCCGCCCCTTCTCTTTTTAACCTTAAATCAACAATCAATCTACTACCTTAAAGAAAACTTCTTCTCCACTTTGGCTATCCGGTGCCACCCAAAGAGCAAAGTCTCCGGCTTCCACCGTCTTCACCATATCTATATTCCAGAAAGCAAGTTCACTTATCGGAAGTTCAAACGATACATTTTTCTTCTCACCCGGCTTCAATGTGACGCGAGCAAAACGTTTCAGCTCTTTCACCGGACGGGTCACCGAAGCAAACTTGTCCTGCACGTAAAGCTGGGCTACCTCGGTACCTTCATACTTTCCGGTATTCTCAAGGTCGAAAGTCACAGTCAGCACATCTTCCTTCTTCAGATTGGCAGACGAGAGTTTCACATTATCATATTTGAACGTCGTATACGACAGACCGTAGCCAAACGGATACAGCGGATCGAAACCTGCATCCATATAGAAAGAAGTACATCCCAACGAAGTCTGCCCCGCTTCCAACGGAATGTCATTCAGCAAAACCTCATTCCGCGTAGCCGGACGTCCGGAACTGTTATGAGCATAATAAACCGGTATCTGTCCTACCATCTTCGGGAAAGTCACCGGAGTCTTGCCACTTGGCACAGCCTTACCCCACAGCAAGTCGGCCAATGCCGGTCCTCCCATGGTTCCGGGATGGAACGAATAAAGTACAGCTGACGAGAGTTCGACTTCCTTTCCTATGGTCAACGGACGCCCTGCCATTACGACAGTAACCACCGGTTTTCCTGTTTTCGCCAAAGCGGCAATCAGTTCGCTTTGCGCACCTTGCAGGTTCAGGTCGGCCAGGCAATGCGCCTCTCCTGAAAGAATAGCCTCTTCGCCTACAAACGCCAAAATAACATCAGCACGTGCAGCGGCAGCAGCGGCTTTGGCAACACCTGCCATATTCTTGTCACGGCTATAAGTCAGACCCGGCTCGTATATCACCTGCACTTTGTCCCCCACCAGTTCCTTGATAGCCTTCAACGGTGTCACGGTTTTTGTCTTGTCACCATCAAATATCCAGGTACCCAATTGGTCATAAGGTGCATTTGCCATCGGACCTACCACAGCAACCGTCTTTACCGAAGATTGCAAAGGCAATGTCTCCTTTTCGTTCTTCAACAAGATGGCCGATTCCACAGCAGCTTGCTTGGCAGCCTCCAGATGAGAAGGAGCATAAAGTTCCTCTATCCGTTTCTCATCCACATAAGGATTATCAAACAGTCCCAACCGGAATTTGATACGCAGAATATTCCGCACGGCATCGTCTATAGCAGACTTCTTGACCTTACCTTCTTTTATCAATTCCGGCAATTCCTTGACAAACGTATAGCTGACCATCTCCATATCCACACCAGCATTCACCGCCTTCATTGCTGCCTCTTTAGAATCGGCAGCAAAGCCATGTGCCATCATTTCGGCTACCGAAGCCCAGTCTGACACTACTATTCCATCAAATCCCCATTCACCACGAAGCACATCTTTCAAAATAAAAGTGTTTCCGGTAGACGGTGCTCCGTCATTGTCATTGAACGAAGTCATGAAAGTGGCTGCCCCTGCCTTGGCCACAGCTTCAAAAGGAGGAAGGTATACATCCCTCAAACGACGCTCCGGAATGAAAGTGGAATTATAATCACGCCCGCCCTCGGCAGCACCATAACCTACAAAATGTTTAGGACATGCGGCTATGGAAGTCGGACTGTTCAGCGAATCTCCCTGGAAACCTTCGACCATAGCAACACCCATCACCGAAGTCAAATAAGTATCTTCGCCACATCCTTCGGCCATACGCCCCCAACGGGGATCGCGAGCCACATCTATCATCGGTGCAAATGTCCAGCGGATACCCACAGCAGAAGCCTCCACAGCCGCTACCCGTGCACCATCCTTAGCCACCTGCGGGTTGAAAGATGCCGCTTGTCCCAAGGGAATAGGGAATATGGTCTTGAAACCGTGGATCACATCACGCGCCATCAGCAAGGGGATGCCCAAGCGGGACTCCTCCATTGCCACACGCTGCAAGGCATTGACACGCACCGGATCTACTTCATTCAAGATAGACCCGACTTCACCTTTCTTTATCAATCCGCTCATATCCTCTATGTTGCCATAAGAAGAAATCTGGTTCATCTGCCCAATTTTTTCCTCCAATGTCATACTGGACAACAGCGTTTCTATTTTCTGCTCGATGACTGCGTCATTTTTTGTATCCTGCACTTGAGTACAAGATATAAAAGGAAGCAGCAACAAACAAGCAGAGAGCATTTTCATTGTTTTCATCTTTAATCTATTACTTGAAATGGAATATTTGCTGTGGAGACAAAGCCCGTATTATCAAGTACATATACGTACAAACGATATTCTCCGGGAACTTTAATTGCAGTCTCATACACATTTTTATCTGACATAGCCACCTCACCGACTCTTTCCGGACGCGGTTCATAAGAACCTCCAAAGCCCAGCACTGTAGCTTCTTTAAGCACTTCCCAAACATAAGTCAGAGAATCATTTTCCTTGTCTATGGCCGCAACCTCTGCTTTCAATGAAGCACCTGCCTTGATGCGGACATTATCAATAGCACTCTTCCCATTGACAGTCATCATACCCAGAATTACCGGAGCCGTTTCATCCAGTTCCTTACCAGTCCACACTCTTTGCATAGCCTCTACCATAGGAGTCTTTTCTCCTTTCAGAGGCAGCATATCCACCGTGTCTTCTACAAACATACTGAACCAGGTAGGCGTACGTTCTTCTTTTTGTCCCCACAAGAATACAACAGAGCCCAAGCAACGGGGATTGGCAGAAATATATTGCGTATAACGCTCTTCGTATACCTGCCGTTTTTCTTCACTGGTCTGCTCTATGGGTGCCTTCCACTCGGTTGACGCTGTTTCCCACCAACCGGTCGGTCCCCACTCGGTAATCATAAATGCACCCTTGTAGTCCGACCGGTCAACAACAGCCTGCACCTCTCCCATCGGACCATATACATTGATGCCCACATAATCGAGAGACGGAGCATACTTTGCCACAGAGTCCAATGCCGACGGATTGTAGGAAATCACTGTCGAAACCAGATGACGCTTGTCTATCGACTTAATCAGCTGTGCCAGTTCTTCCACAAAATTCCATGCGGCAGCTATATTAGCATTTCCCAACTCAATTTCATTGCCAATACCCCAAGCCAGCAAACTCGTATCATTCTTGAACGTTTCTGCCAACAAGCGGACTTCTTCGCGCATCTTGTTCTTATATTCATCATCGTAATAGCGTATAGAGTCTTTGGTCATGCCTATTCCCTGCATTACGTACATGTTGTGCTCCGAAGCCAATGCCAGGTTTTTCTTTATCTCCTCCACATTACCTCCCCAGGTTCTGAAGGCATTGGCACCACTCTGGGCGGCAATGTCCAACCGATATGTGCCGCCTACGCCTTTAATATAGGTTTCTCTTCCGTCAATGGAAAGTTTATAACCGTCTGCCGCTTTCTCTATTACAATGCCGTCTAAAGAAGAAGGAGAACAGGCAGACAACAAAACTAAACAGATAAAAATAAATATTTTTTCTTTTTTCATTATCAATTGTCCTAAAGCATAAGGTATTTATGTTATAAATAAAAAACATTCAGCCTTCATATTTAAATTTTATT
>OOBJ01001634.1_pt1 | contig 13320 bp, 10 predicted proteins | sample 1671331 | NCBI WGS metagenome assembly OOBJ01 (sample SAMN06348145, study PRJEB24527) | human gut metagenome | biome: human gut; feature: ankylosing spondylitis patient; material: feces | host: Homo sapiens | place: China | collected 2015-10 | reverse complement strand
AAAACCAACAGGACGGCCGGTGGCTGATGGGCGAGGACCGGTAGAAAACCGAAGGAGGGAAGAAACAAATGGGCTTTCCAAAAGAGATCTATGACCGCGCGGCGGCGGTGCTGGCCGAGCGGAGACAGCGCGCCAGGGAGCAGAGCCAGCGGCACCGGCAGGAGATTTACCGCCTGCTGCCGCAGATCGAGCAGATCGACAGCCAGCTGCGGCAGGTGGGGATGAAGACCATCCAGGCGGTGGCGGGCGCGCCGGACAATCTGGAGCAGATCATCGATCGGCTCAAGACCCAGAGCCTTGCGCTGCAAAAGCAGCGGGACGACCTGCTGGAGGCGGCGGGGCTGCTGGAAATTTACCGCGATGATGGCTACACCTGCAAAAAGTGCCAGGACACCGGCTATGTCGGCGCGCAGAAATGCGAGTGCTTCCAGAAGCTGCTGCGCCAGGCGGCGTTCGACGCGCTGGGTGCGGCGCACCCGCAGGACTGCCGGTTTTCCAACTTCTCGCTGGACTATTACAGCGTTCAGCCGCTGCCCAACGGGGTGGTGCCGCGGGAAAAGATGGCGATGGTCAAAAACTACTGCGCCGCCTACGCGCGGGATTTTCTGATCGACCGCTATCGCCGCACCGCGCCGCCCAGCCTGCTTTTTCTGGGCAACACCGGCCTTGGCAAGACCCACCTGTCGCTGGCCATCGCCGGGCAGGTGATCGAAAAGGGCTACGGCGTGGTGTACGGCTCGGCGCAGAACCTGCTGGGCAAGCTGGAGAAGGAGAAGTTCAGCTTTAACACCCCGGACGAGGACCAGCAGAGCTACCTGTCGCTGGTGCTGGAGTGCGATCTTTTGATTTTAGACGACCTTGGAACAGAATTTCTGAGCCAATTCGTCACCTCCATGCTGTATAATATTATCAATACACGTCTTCTGGAAGGGCGGCCGACCATCATCAGCACCAACCTCACCTTCCAGGAGATCAGCAAGCGCTACACCGACCGGCTGGCCTCCAGACTGTTTGGCGGCTATGAACAGTTTGAGTTTGTCGGGCGGGACGTCCGGATCCAGAGCAAGATTAGGGGATGAGTGATTGTTATGTATACTGAGAAGGAGCGGGCCAAGCTGTTGATCCAGGCGGCGACGGCGGTCTCCACCTATCCCGAGGTGGAGGGGATTGTGCAGGTGGGCTCCGGGGTGGATGGTTTTGGGGACCAATATTCCGACATCGACCTGATCTTTTCCACCTTTTCCGCCGACCAGCTTGCCTCCCTGCGCACCCGGGTGGAGAGGATGTTTGCCGATGCGGTCTACATCCGTCCAAAGCCGCTGCCGGCGGGCGTCTTTCTGTATGTCTTTTTAAAAAACGGGCTGGAATTTGACATCGTGCTGCTGCCCACCCGGGCGCTGCAGGTGCGCTCCTCCCACTGGAAGATTCTGACCGACAAGACCGGCCAGGTGCTGCAGCGGATGCACTCCTCCCAGCTGGAGGAAATGGACCAGCAGACCTTCCGCGGCACGCTGGTGGAGTGGGAGTTTGAGATCATCTATGCGCTGCGGGGCATCCTGTTTGAGATTCAGCGGGAAAACTTTCTGTACGTCCTTTCCCGGATGGAGTTTGTGCGGGACAAGCTGGTGCGGCTGCAGTGCTACTATGAGAAGAAGGAGACCCACCAGTTTAAGGATTACCGGACGCTGGACGAGGACTTTCAGCTGCGGCTGCGGGGAACCTACCCTCTGGAGCTTGCCCGTCAGCCGATGCTCAGCTGCACCCAGCGGCTGCTGCAGCTGTTTTTAAAGCAGCACAGCGACAATCAGGTCTGGGAGATCGACAGCCGGATGCTGGACATCCTCAAGGTTTAGGTCCGGCGCAGGAAAGGAGCGGGCATGAGGACATTGTTTTTGCAGATCGAGCAGCAGGATCTGGTGCAGGAGGTGGCGACGGTGAGCGGTCAGTTCCGACAAAATCTGGAGGAACTGGTTGAGGGAATTATCCAGAACCGCGGCAACATTTTGTGGGGCCTGTTTTTGATTATCGTCGTCGTACTGCTGGCAAAGATTTCGCTGAAGGTGGTGTCCTGGGCGACCGGCCACACCTTAAAGTCGCCCAAGTATCAAAGCGACACTGCCGCGGCCAAGCGGATGCGCACCCTGATGACCCTGCTGCGCAGCGTGGCGCGGTACATCATCTACTTCATCGCCCTTTTGATTGTGCTGAGCATTCTGGGGATGGGCGAGCCGCTGAGCAACCTGCTCATCACCGCGGGCGTCGGCAGCCTTGCCATCGGCTTTGGCGCGCAGAGCCTGGTCAAGGACGTCATCTCGGGGATGTTCATGATCTTCGAAAACCAGTTTTCGGTCGGGGATTATATCAAGATCGACGACGTAGAGGGGACGGTGGAGGCCACCGCCATGCGGGTAACCTATCTGCGCTCGGCCAAGGGCGACCAGATCATCATCCCCAACGGCAGCATCACCCGGGTCATCAACTACAACAAGGGCAACGCGGTGGCGTCGGTGACGCTGCCGATCTCCTATGAGGCGGACACCGCCAAGGTGCTGGACCTGATCGACCTGGCGGTGAGCGAGTACGCGCGCCAGCACCCGGACCTGACCGAGGAAAAGCCACAGGTGCTGGGAGTGACCGCCATGAAGGAGTCGAACATGGAGGTCAACATTACCTGCAAGGTGAAGCCGATGAAGCAGTGGGCGGTGGAGCGCGGCATCCGCCTGGCGGTCAAGGAGATGTTCGACCGCAGCGGCGTGCCCTACCCCTATCCGCGGGTGGTGACGGTGCCGCACGAGAAGCCGGGGGAGCTGGTCAGCCGGGAGGACATCTTTGTCGCGCCGGACAGCAAGGCAAAAATGCCGGCAAAGGCGCCGGCCAAACCCTCGCTTTGGGAAGAGGTGGATCCAGAAGAACTGGAGGACTGATGGAAAATCCATCAGTCCTCTTTTTTGCGCAATATCTGTTACCGCTTTGCCGTCAGGCAGATAGCGTGCTCCTCCTGATTGTAGTCGCACAGCAGCGTTCCCTGCGGCTGCAGCTCGCCGCTCAAAATCATCTCGGCGGCGGGGTCCTCGATCAGCTTCTGCACCGCACGGCGCAGCGGACGCGCCCCGTAGCGGGGGCTGTAGCCTTTGGCGCACAGCTCGCGGCGGGCGGCCTCGGTGCAGCTAAGGCGCATATCCAGCGCGCCGATCCGCTCAGAGAGCTGGGCAAGCAGGTTCTGGCAGATGCGGTCCAACTCCTGCTCACCCAACTGGTAGAACAGAATCGTCTCATCGATGCGGTTTAAAAATTCCGGCGAGAAGCTTTGCCGCAGCTGCTCCAGCACCAGCTGGGAGGTGCGCTCGCTGAGCTTGCCGCCGCTTTCCGCACGGCCCTGCGTAAAGCCCAGCGCGGTGCACTCAAAGAAGTAGCGTGCGCCGATGTTGGAGGTCATAATGATGACCGCGTTTTGGAAGCTGGCCCTGCGCCCCTGGGAATCCTTGAGGCTGCCATCCTCCAGAATTTGCAGCAGCAGGTTGAGCACGTCGGGGTGGGCCTTTTCCACCTCGTCGAGCAGCACCACCGAGTAGGGCCGGCGGCGGATCAGGTCGGTGAGCTGGCCGCCCTCCTCAAAACCGACATAGCCGGGCGGGGAGCCGATCATCCGCGCCACCGAATGCTTTTCCATATATTCGGACATGTCCAGCCGGATCATGCAGTCCTGCGAGCCGAACAGCTCCTCGGCCAGCGCCTTGCACAGCTCGGTTTTGCCGACGCCGGTGGGGCCGAGAAAGAGGAAGGAGGCGTAGGGGCGGCGGGGATCGTTTAAGCCCACCCGCGCCCGCCGGATGGCCCTGCAGACCGCGTGCACCGCCTCCTGCTGGCCGACCACCCGCCGGGAGAGGGCCTGCTCCATCCCCAACAGCTGGCGGCTCTGGGCGGACTGGGGCAGGATGCGGGACATCAGCGACGAGACCTGGATGCCGGTGCTTTCGCTGACCACCCGGGCGATGTCCCGCGCGGTGACCGCGCCGCGCAGCCCGCCGCGCTTTTTCTGCAGCTGGTCGGTGAGCAGGGCAAGCTGCTCCACCGTCTGGTTCTGCCGGTCGCGCAGGATGGCGGCCTGCTCAAAGTCCTGCCGCAGGATGGCCGCCTGCTTTTGTTCGCGCAGCTCGTGCAGCGCCTCGTCAATCTTCTGGTAGGCCGGGTCCGGGCGGGAGGATACCTGCTGGGAGACCTGGGCGGCGGCCTCGTCCATCAGGTCGATGGCTTTGTCCGGCAGAAAGCGGTCGGGCAGATACCGCCGGGAGAGACGCACCGCGGCCTGTACCGCCTCCTCGGTGATCTTGACGCCGTGGTGCTGCTCATAGCGGGGGAGGATGCCGCGCAGAATCTGCACGCTCTCCTCGTCGCTGGGCTCCTCCACCAGCACGCTCTGAAAGCGGCGCTCCAGCGCGCTGTCCTTTTCGATGTAGCGGCGGTACTCGGCGACGGTGGTGGCGCCCATCAGCTGGATCTCCCCGCGGGAGAGCTGGGGCTTGAGGATGTTGGCGGCGTCGATCGAACCCTCCGCCGCGCCCGCGCCGATGATGTTGTGAATCTCGTCGATAAAGAGGATGATGTCCTGGGCGGCTGCGGCTTCGTCCATCATGTTTTTGACCCGCTCCTCAAACTCGCCGCGGTACTTGGTGCCGGCCACCATCGAGACTAAGTCCAGCGCGATCAGACGCTTGCCCTGCAGCGATTTGGGAACCCGGCCCTGGGCGATGCGCTGCGCCAGCCCTTCCGCGATGGCGGTCTTGCCAACCCCCGCCTCCCCGATGAGGCAGGGGTTATTTTTGCTGCGCCGCGAGAGGATGCGCACCACCCGGTCGATCTCCTTTTCCCGGCCGATCACCGGGTCGAGCTGGCGGCAGCGGGCCTTTTCGGTCAGGTCCCGGCCAAACTTTTCCAGCAGGATCGGGCGCGGGGTATTTTTGCGTGCGGCGGCCTGCCCGGGAGTTCCCTCCCGCGAAAAGCCCCGCACCGCGTCGCTGTATTCCTGATAGAATAAGAGCGGCTCCACCCCAAGCTCCATCAGAAACCGCAGGGCGTAGCACTCCTTTTCCCGCAGCATCGCCAGCAGGATGTGCTCGGGCTCGGTCAGCCTGCCGGAATCCTTTTTGCTTTCCAGCAGACTCTGCTCCAGGATGTGCCGGCAGCGCGGGGTCATATCGGTGGGGGAAAGGCGGGACTGGATGCCGCGCCCCACCGTCTTGATCAGCAGGTCCAGCACCTGGTCGGGGGTGACGCCCTTTGGGGTGAGGGCGGCGCTTGGCCCGCTGCCCTCCAGCAGCAGCCCAAGCAGCAGGTGCTCGCTGCCGATATAGGTGTGGCCCAGCAGGCAGGCCTGGGAGAGGGCCAGGTTGATCGCGTCGTTGGCGCGGGGAGAAAAGCCCTTGAATCGAAACATGGGGGTACCATCCTTTCGTGTTTTTGACAAAGGAAGTTTGGGGCGCGGGTGGGTGCACACAAAATCCCTGCCGCGCTTATACTGGTAATGAACAGCGGCAGAAAAACAAAAACGCCTTTTTGCCGGCCCGGTGGGGAAAAGAAAAAACACAAATCACGAGCGCCCCATCACAGCAGAATATTGGAGCAGCGCCGGCGTTTATACCGCAGCCGCGCAAAAATATCGATGCACTTCGGCCGGAGCCAAAAGGACGGGAACCATTTTTCTGAGCTCTTCATAGTATAGTCCGAAATCAATTATCAGGAGGTACTTATCTATGTACAACAATAACTGGTGGATTATCATTCTCATTCTCCTCTTCTTCGGCTGCGGCAACTACAGCTTTAATGGCTGCTGCGGAAACAGCTGCGGCAACAACTGCGGCTGTGGCTGCGGCTGCAACAACAGCTGTGGCAACAACTGCAACTGCGGCAGCAATAGCTGCAACAACAGCTGCAACAACTGTGGCTGCAACTGCTGCTGCGACTAATCACAGAGGGACAGAACACCAGAAAAAAGGGAGGCCAGAGGCCTCCTTTTTTTCTGTGCGCAAAGCAGGAAAAACAAGCCTTTTTTGTACAGATTTTACTTACATTTGCAGGATATGCTGTAAAATATGTACAATAATAACTTTCTGTAAAGAAGTGAATAGAATAATTGCACAGCAATTTTTTTTGTGTTATGATACAAAATATGAGAAGAAGGATATTGTCCCAGAAGGAGAATGACCATGAATGAGGTAAAAAACAACAATGCCAGAAAACCTTTGATTTATTACTACATCATTGCACTGCTCATCATGATGCTGCTCAATTTCCTGCTTTTCCCCTCCGTTTTGCGGCGGCAGGAGGTGCAGGTGGATTACAGCACCTTTATGAGCGACCTGGAAGACGGAAAGATTTCCCAGGTTGAGGTGCAGGATCAGCAGATTGAGTACCTGCTCAAGGACGAAAACAACGACTGGACGGTCTACATCACCGGCAACATGGGGGACCCGGAGCTGGTCAACCGCCTGGAGGAGGCCGACGTCACCTACGGCAAGGAGATTGAGGAGCCGATGTCCCCGCTGATGTACCTGTTTATCAGCGTCGGCATTCCAATTCTGATCTTTGTCGTGGTCGGTCAGCTGCTCTCCCGCTCGCTGCAGAAACGGATGGGCGGCGCGAACTCGATGATGTTCGGCAAGAGCAACGCCAAGGTTTATGTCGAGGCGCAGACCGGCAAGACCTTCGCCGACGTTGCGGGCGAGGACGAGGCCAAGGAGGCCCTCAAGGAGATTGTAGATTTTCTGCACAACCCGCAGAAGTATGAGTCGATCGGCGCGCAGATGCCCAAGGGCGTCCTGCTGCAGGGCCCTCCCGGAACCGGTAAAACCCTGCTGGCCAAGGCCGTTGCGGGCGAGGCAAACGTTCCGTTTTTCTCCATCTCCGGCTCGGAGTTTGTGGAGATGTTTGTCGGCGCCGGCGCTGCGCGTGTGCGCGACCTGTTCAATCAGGCGCAGGAAAAGGCCCCCTGCATCGTCTTTATCGACGAGATCGACACCATCGGCAAAAAGCGCGACGGTTCCTTAGGCGGCAACGACGAGCGTGAGCAGACCTTAAACCAGCTGCTGACCGAGATGGACGGCTTTGACGGCAAGAAGGGCGTCGTCATCCTGGCAGCGACCAACCGCCCCGATTCGCTGGACCCGGCGCTGCTGCGTCCCGGACGGTTTGACCGGCGCGTCCCGGTTGAGCTGCCGGACCTGCAGGGCAGAGAGGCCATCCTGCGGGTACATGCGCAGGACAAGCAGATGGCGGACAACATCGACTACCGGGTAATTGCCAGAGCTACCGCCGGCGCTTCCGGCGCGGAGCTTGCCAACATCGTCAACGAGGCGGCGCTGCGTGCGGTGCGCAACGGCCGTTCCAGAGTGGAGCAGGAGGACCTGGAAGAATCGGTCGAGACGGTCATCGCGGGCTATCAGCGCAAGGGCGCTGTCGTCTCCGAGAAGGACAAGAAGATTGTGGCCTACCACGAGACCGGCCACGCGCTGGTTGCGGCGATGCAGAAGCACTCCGCCCCGGTGCATAAGATCACCATCGTTCCCCGCACCTCCGGCGCGCTGGGCTACACCATGCAGGTGGAGGAGCAGGATACCCTGCTGATGAGCAAGGAGGAGGCGCTGGACAAGATCGCCACCTACACCGGCGGCCGGGTGGCGGAGGAGCTGATCTTCGGCTCGATCACCTCCGGTGCGTCCAACGACATCGAGCAGGCCACCAAGCTGGCCCGCGCCATGGTCACGCGGCTGGGCATGAGCGACAATTTCGGCATGGTGGCCATGGAGACGGTGAGCAACCAGTATTTGGGCGGCGACACTTCGCTGGCCTGCTCGGAGCAGACAGCCGCCAAGATCGACGAGGAGGTCCGCCAGATTATCGAGCAGTGTCACGACCGCGCCAAGAAGATCCTTTCGGACAACCTGCCAAAGCTGCATGAGCTGGCGCAGTACCTGCTGGAGAAGGAGACCATCACCGGCGAAGAATTTATGGAAATCCTCAACCGCCCGCTGGCGGCAGAGCCCAAAGCAATCGAGGAAAAGTAACATTTACCCAATAAAAAAGGGAAGGCGTCATGCCTTCCCTTTTTTGCTGCCTGTTTACAGGCTCTTTAAGATGTCGTTGTAGATTTCGTCGGCCAGCGGCAGCGCCTCGGCCAGAATCGCCTCGCCCTTGGACTTGTACTCAGCAACAAAAGCCTCGTCCTTGATGCCGGCCAGGTTAATCAGCACGTTGAGCCACGCGCCCTGGACGGCGGATTTTAAGTTGAGCGACGCTACACCCAGGTCGCTGGCGGCGCTGGTGTTGGTTTTTCCGACGCCGAGCTTGACCACCTTGAGCGACTGCAGGCAGAGCTCCATCGTCTCGTAGGGGACCAGAGTGGCCTCCTTGAGCGCCTTCTGCATCGCTTCCTTGCGGGCGGCCTTCTCCTCGTCGGTGCTCTTTGGCATCGCAAAGACGGCGGAGACCCCGTCGAAGGCTTCGGTGTCGCGGTCGATGGCGGCGGTGAGCTTTTCGGTCAGCGCGCCCGCCTTGGAGAGAATCTCCTGCACGGTGTCCTCGTGCTCGGCATATTTTGTCTTGCCGGTGGTCAGCGCGGCCACCATCTTGGACAGGCCGACGCCCATCGCGCCCGCCAGAGCGGAAGCGGAGCCGCCGCCCGGCGCCGGAGCGTCGGAGGCCAGCAGATCGATAAAGTCGTTGACCTTCATCTCGGTCAGTTTCATGGGAATCCTTCCTTTCCTGATTTTCTAGCCAGAAGATGGCAGGCTAGTTTTGCTTGACAACCTGGCCCGCCTTGACGACCGTCTTGACCAGGTTGGAGCCGTAGCGGTAGAAGATGTAGTTGAGGTTGTCCGCATCCCAGAGCAGCAGGTCGGCCTGCTTGCCGGTCTCGACGGTGCCGACCCTGTCCGCGCGGCCGATGGCTGCGGCGGCGTTCAAGGTGGCGGCGGTGAGGGTCTCCTCCGGGGTCATGCGGTAGCGGTAGCAGGCAATATTCATCGCCAGCTGCAGCGAGAGGTTCGGGGTGGAGCCTGGGTTAAAGTCGGTGGCGATGGCGACCGGAACCCCCGCCTCGATCATCTTTTTGGCGGGCGCAAAGGTGGCGCCCAGATAGAAGGAGGTGGCCGGCAGCAGGCAGGCGATGGTGCCGCCCTTTGCCATCGAGGCGATGCCCTCGTCCGGGCAGACGATCAGGTGCTCAGCCGACACCGCGCCGAGCTGACCGGCAAGCTGGGAGCCGCCAATGGGGTCGATCTCGTCGGCGTGGATTTTGGCCCCGAGCCCCAGCTTCTGCGCCGCAGTCAGGATGCGCTGCGATTCCGCAGGGGTAAAGACACCGGTCTCGCAGAAGACGTCGCAGTATTCGGCGAGCTTGTGCTCCGCCACATAGGGCAGCATCCGGTCGATGATGAGCGCAAGGTAGCCCTCGCGGTTGTTCTTATACTCCTCCGGCAGGGCGTGGGCCGCCATGAAGGTGGAGATAAGCTCCACCGGCTGCCCCTCATTCAGGCGATGGACGACCCGCAGCTGCTTGAGCTCGTTTTCCATGTCCAGCCCGTAGCCGCTCTTGGCCTCGCAGGTGGTGGTGCCGTAGGAGAGCATGGTGTCCAGGGCCTTGGCGGTCTTGTCATACAGCTCGTCCTCGCTTGCCTTGCGGGTGGCGCGCACGGTGGAGAGGATGCCGCCGCCCTGCGCCAGGATGTCCAGGTACGGCACGCCGTGCAGCTTTAAGGCCAGCTCGTCCTCGCGCCAGCCGCCGAAAACAAGGTGGGTGTGCGCGTCCACAAGGCCCGCGGTGAGCAGTTTGCCCTGCGCGTCGATCAGGGTACAGCCCTCGGTCAGAAACGCCTGGGGGAAGGCGCCTTCCCCCACAGCGGTGATGGTATCGTCCTGCACCGCGACATAGGCGTTGCGCAGGATGCAGATTTCGCCCTGCGCCGCCCCGGCCTTTGCAGCGGAGCCGGTGGCGGTGGCGAGCATGCCGATATTGTGGATCAACAGGGAAGCCATAGCGTTGATTCTCCTTTCGGGTTTGGGTGGGGGAAGAATTTTACAGCAGATGCTTCTCCATGACCTGGTTGTCCTTGTCGAAGTTTTCCAGCTTGAGGTAGTACTCCGCCGTCTCGACCAGGGCGTCCATCGGGACGATGCCGATCAGCTCCGAACCGATGATCTGCACGCCGTAGCGGGCGGCCTCGAAGCGGACCGTCTCATAGACGCGGTAGATCGGGGTCTTGGTGTAGTTGGTCATGTTGATCGAAACCTGGGCGGTGTTGCGCTCCTCGAGCATGACGCCGATCGATTTAACCCAGCGCATACCGCCGGAGGATTCGCGGATGGTCTTGGCGATCTTGTTGGCGATCTCGACGTCCGAGGTGGAGAGGTTGATGTTGAAGGCGACCAGCGGGAAGCGTGCGCCGACGGCGACGATGCCGGCGGTCGGGTGAATCTCATGGTTGCCGTAGTCCGGGTACCATTTTGGATCCTGCAGCTTCTCCGGCATGCCCTCAAACTGACCTTTGCGGATGGCGGCGAGATTTCTGCGGTGCGGAGCGGTGGCCGATTCCTCGTACAGGGTGACCGGCATCTTCAGCTCCTCCCAGATGCGCTGGCCGACCTTTTTGGACAGCTCGACGCACTCCTCCATGCTGACGTCCTTGACCGGGGTGAAGGGGATGACGTCCACCGCGCCCATGCGGGGATGCTCGCCGTGGTGCTTGGTCATGTCGATCTTCTCGACGCAGGCTTTGGCAAAGCGGAAGGCCGCCTCGCCCATCTGGTCGGGGTCGCCGACGATGGTAAAGACGCTGCGGTTGTGGTTTTCGTCGGAGGAGTAGTCCATCAGCGCGACGCCCGGCACGCTGCGCACCGCGTCGGCGATGTACTCGATGACCTCTTTGTTTCTGCCCTCGGAGCAGTTTGGAACGCATTCGATAATTCTTGCCATAGGAAATGACCTCCTGATTGTTGATAAAGAAAGGGCCCGCCCGGCTGTGGACGGGCCTTATAGGTGTGCAATAACGATGTTAGATGTTATTTGTTTTCCACCGCTGCCAGCGCTTCCTTGATAACCTCGTCGTCCGCGATGTACGGCAGGGTGACGTGGTACTGGCCCGGGTGGGACTGGTTAAACTCGACGCAGGTTTCGATCGAGTGCTCGTTGCGCGCCCAGCTGCGGCGGGCAACACCGCTCATGACGTCCCAGATCATCGAGACCTTGAGGATCTCGTCGACGCGGGCAGAGCCGTCCAGCACCATGCCGAAGCCGCCGTTGATGGCCTTGCCGATGCCGACGCCGCCGCCGTTGTGCAGGGCAACCAGGCTCATGCCGCGGGCGCAGTTGCCGGCGAAGCACTGTACCGCCATGTCCGCCATGATGTTGGAGCCGTCCTTGATGTTGGAGGTCTCACGGAAGGTGGAGTCGGTGCCGGAGGTGTCGTGGTGGTCGCGGCCGAGCATGACCGGTCCGATCTTGCCCTGGCGGACCATCTCGTTAAACTTGAGCGCGATCTTGGTTCTGCCGTAGGCGTCCTGATAGAGGATGCGGCACTGGGTGCCGACGACCAGCTTGTTCTTCTTGGCGTCGCGGACCCACAGCCAGTTGTCGCGGTCCTGATAGCGGGCGTTGGGGTCGATGCACTCCATCGCCGCGGCGTCGGTGGCGTCCAGGTCCTCCGGCTTGCCGGACAGGCAGCACCAGCGGAACGGGCCGTAGCCGTAGTCGAACAGGCAGGGGCCGAGGATGTCCTCGACGTAGGACGGGAAGATGAAGCCGTCCAGCTCGTCGTGGCCGTTCTTGCAGATCTGCGGAACGCCGGCGTCAAAGACCGCCTTCATGAAGCTGTTGCCGTAGTCGAAGAAGTAGGTGCCCTGGTCGTGCAGCTTGCAGATCAGCTCGAAGTGGTGGCGCAGCGTCTTGTTGACCAGCTCCTTGAAGCCCTCGGGGTCCTTGTCCAGCATCTCGGTGCGCTGCTCGAAGGTCAGTCCCTGCGGGCAGTAGCCGCCGTCGTACGGGACGTGGCAGGAGGTCTGGTCGGAGAGCAGGTCGATGTGGACGTTTTTCTCGATCAGGTACTCCAGCAGGTCGACGACGTTGCCGTGGTAAGCGACCGCGCACGGCTCGCCGGCCTTCTGTGCCGCCTGCGCCCACTCCAGCGCCTGATCGAGGCTGTCGGTGTACTTGTCGACCCAGCCCTGGGTGTAGCGGGTCATGATGCGGGAGATGTCGACCTCCGCGATGATCGAGGCCGCGCCCGCGATGTCGGCTGCCTTGCCCTGCGCGCCGGACATGCCGCCAAGGCCGGAGGTGACATAGAGCTTGCCGGCGAGGTTGCCCTCCTTCGGGATGCCCAGCACCAGACGTCCGGCGTTGAGAAGGGTGTTGAAGGTGCCGTGGACGATGCCCTGCGGGCCGATGTACATCCAGCCGCCGGCGGTCATCTGGCCGTAGTTGGCGACGCCCAGAGCGGCGGCGCGGTTGAAGGATTCCTGATTGTCGAACATGCCGATCATCAGGCCGTTGGTGATGATGACGCGCGGGGAGGTCTTGTGGGATTTGAACAGGCCCAGCGGGTGGCCGGATTCGACGACGAGGGTCTGGTCGTCGGTGAGCACCTCGAGGTATTTTTTAATCAGGCGGTACTGCATCCAGTTCTGGCAGACCTGGCCGGTCTCGCCGTAGGTGGTCAGCTCATAGGGGTAGAGGGCGACGTCGAAGTCGAGGTTGTTGTCGATCATGACCTGGAAGGCCTTGCCCTCGATGCAGTTGCCCTTGTACTGGTCGATCGGTTTGCCGTGGATTTCCCCCTGAGGGCGGAAGCGGTAGCCGTAAATGCGGCCGTGCTCCTCCAGCTCCTGCGCAAACTCCTTGGCCATCTGTTTGTGGTGGTCGGGGTGGATGTAGCGCAGGGCGTTTTTGATGGCGAGCTCCTTATCGGCCTGGGTGAGGTGGGATTCGCGGTGCGGTGCACGGCGGATACCCTCGACGAAGGTCGGGTATTCGGGAAGCTCATAGTCCAGTTTAATCATCATTGCTTCTTCCGGTTTGTAGTCCATAAGGTTTACCTCCTGTTTTATTTTTTCTATTGAAAGTGGGTTTTGGTTTACATTTGGTTGGGGGTTCCCAGGGGGAATTTTGCAGGGGCGGGTGGCCCCTGCGTGGCCCAATATGCGAGGGGCGTTGCCCCTCTGCACTCCCCTTGAGCAGGCGCTCCGCCCTGCACCCGGGGAGAGTTTATGCGGAGCTGGCAGCCCCTACGCCCCACTATGCAGGCGCTCCGCCCTGCACCCGGGTGACTTTCC
>OOBJ01001630.1_pt1 | contig 13348 bp, 8 predicted proteins | sample 1671331 | NCBI WGS metagenome assembly OOBJ01 (sample SAMN06348145, study PRJEB24527) | human gut metagenome | biome: human gut; feature: ankylosing spondylitis patient; material: feces | host: Homo sapiens | place: China | collected 2015-10 | reverse complement strand
CTTCTATCCAAGCAACATCTTGAGCCAAACATTTTGTGGAAACAAAACTGCCTAATAAGAAGAATATATATATAATCATGAACTTTTTCATTTTTTCATCTTATTAATATAAAAACAAGGAAGGATATATTAAGATAAAAACCATCTATACCCTTCCTCGCATTTACATTATTTTATTAAAAGCATAACGTTTACTTATCTGTATATTTAAAAACTATAGCATGGTTATTGTCATCTGTAAATGAAATATATCCAACTCCTGTGGAGGAGAAAGCTATATTCAAATTACTAGAAGCAATATCTGCTAATTTATGAGGATCTGACCATTGCTTAGTTTCATTATCCAAATAAATAACCTTTGGATAATCTTGATCTTGTTCATCTCTGTAGGCAACAAAAGGAGTACCATCAGGAGCTATTGATATGGCCACTGAAGTTGAAGTTGAGGTTTTAAAATCCAAAGGCAATGGATTTCCTCCTACTGTGGACCATTGTTTTGTTACCGGATCATATTTCTTTAGTCTCAAGTTATACACACCTGATGTCACTGCATCATCACTTGTTAAGATATAAAGTGTACCATTTTCTTCTGCTTCAATATCCAATCCAACAATACCAGTCTGAGTAGCATTTGGTTCTACATAGTTATTTAATAGAATACTCCATGTTCCATTTTTATATTCATATACTGAATGACCATAATTTACGCCTGCTACTGCCCCACGGTTAACCACCAACAGATAGGCAGCATGCTCTGTCTTAGCAAGATTACAATTATAGATTGGAGTCCCGGAAGCCAAAAGTGGTAATTCACTACTCGCCCAACTGTTCTGATAAATAGACATAACTAACACTCGCCTCGGAAAAGAAACTTTGTTGCTATTGTTCACTTGTGAAACAATAGTCTCTCCATTATCTAATACTCTTAAATGTAATTGCTGAGATTGAGCATTTACAAATCCTTGATTACCTACATAATTCCAGGTAGTCCCATTCCATTTCATTAAAGACGCAGCACCTGCAACTGTGGTAGCACTGTTATCAGAATAAACGACATAAGGAATTCCATCCTTGTCAATATCAAAATCATAATTTGACAAACTAACTTCTCCTCCAAAGCCTTCTAAAGAACCAACTGCTGTCCAAGTTGTACCATCAACAAGTTTTATGACAGCCATTTTCTCTTCTTCTTTTAGTTTAAAACCAAGATATGGAACTTGATCCACCGGGTTTATTTTTAAAACAGATCCACTGAAAACTGATGTCGCTGTAAAGTCCGGCATTCTTACCCAAGCCATATTAGAAGACTTAGCAACTGTTATCGTATACTTTACATTCTGTTTTCCATTACTAACAATGTAATCCACAGGAGCTGTAAAATCATTGGCAGTAGCACCACTAACTTGTGTAACTCCATCTACCAAGACGATATTACCATCGTTCGTCGTAAAGCGAGCGACAAGTGCACTTTTATCTATAAATGCAGGCATAGTAACCTTAGCTGTTGTGGAAGATAGGGTAGCTATATAATCATCTGATAATATACTTGAATTATCTTCAGCATAAAACCCAAAGGTTAACAGCTTAGCTTCAACTCCTTCATCTGTCCCATCATTCTTGTCATCCGAACAAGATGAAAACGCAGCAAACAAAACAATTACTGCCATCCAAAATAAATCTTTCATTCTATTCATACCATAAATATTTGTGGACCGGAGTCCTGTTATACAATCATATTATTACTAATTTTTAGGGTAAAGCACAGCTTTTATCATGGGAGTAGTGCTCAATAAAGATTTTGCAAAAGAAGAAATATCTTTTGCTGTTATACTATTTACTGTTTGTGCATAATTATTCAGATATTTCCAATCCTCCTGTTGATTGAATATGGAATTGCGAATCCAAGAAGTCCAGAAAGAGTTTTTTTGTTTATCCAATTCAAAATCTTTCAAAAGATTACGTTTAACATCCGTTAATATACCGTCAAATGATTCCGGATATTCATAAAGTCTTTGTAATTCTTCTTGTGTAGCATTAACCAAACTATCAACATCCTCTGGCAAGCAGACAAATCCAATCATCGTTCGTGATAAGAAAGAAGGATATAAACCCGCACTCGAAGCTACGCTTACACTATAGACTTTTCCCATTTCCTCACGCAAACGGTTAAGTAAACAAGTGCGCAACATCGCTTTCATCACATTCGATTTCAATGTGAATGAGCTAAACTCCTCTAACAAACTGTCTTGCTGGAAAATCAATGAAACTGATGCTTTAGGAGAATCCCCCGTGTGACGTATCAATGAACAGGATTTATAAGGTATATTACGTTCTGTATAACACCAATCCGTATCATTCGATCCTTTAGGTAATCCACCGATATATGTAGTGATTAACGGCTTTATATCCTGTATAGTACAGTCTCCCAAAATAACAAATGTGTAATCTTTCGCTGCACCATAAAAACGATTGAATAGAGGAAGCATATCCTCTTGCTTTACATATCGTGTTATTAAAGAATCAGAAAGTATTGTATTTGTGTAATTTCGTCCGTTCAAAAGCCACATTAGTTCTTCCTGAAAAAACTCCGTCGGACTTTTTTGCTTGACACGATAATTTTCTTTTGTCTTCTCTATTGTTTGTTTACAAATTGCTGTATCCAACTGGGGGTACATCCATTTGGTATAGAGTAGTTGAAACATTGTTTCCATATCCTTTACCTGCGATACTCCAGCTAGCCCAGTACGTGTCTTATCAACAAGTAGACGCATAGAAGCAGAGTTTCCTGCCAGAAAATAGTTCAATGCATCCCTTGAAAAATCCCCGGCTCCAGAAAGTGAAATAATACTGGGAGCGAATAGACCTGTATAATAATGTAAAGAATCTAAAGAATAAAGCCCTCCTTTCCGAAAACCAGTCAACAACACCTTCCCCTTATCGAGTTCTGAAGACTTAAATATAATGCGCGTGCCATTATTTAGCCAAAGAGACACAACTCCTATCTCTGGTATATTTTCTTCTCTGACAATATGTCCCCCCGACGGTAATTGGCATAATTCATCCGGTACAGAAAAATATTTATTATACCGTTTCGAAGATTGTTTTCTGGCTTCTTTTATAATTGACATCAAAGTCGCATCTCCATTCACTTCCTTATTAGCTTTTTCATTTGCTCGCAATAGATAATGCATCTTTTGGGGTGAATATACTTTTGCCAAATTCCTAACCAAAGCAACAGAGTCTAGTTCTGGAAAATATCGTTGAACTAATCGATACTCTTCTTGTAATGAGGTAAATCTGTTTCCTACATAAAAATCGGCATAAATATCGTTCATTAATTCAACGGAAGCAGGATTTTGCTGATTTTGAAGTTTATTCTCCAAGTTATTATAAATAACCTTTTTGGCACGTTCTATTTCTGTCTCAGTAAACCCATAACGAAAGATTTGCTGTTGCTGTGCAATAAACTCCGAAATACCTTTTTCCATTTTCCCAGGTAGTAGTTCTACCGAACATAGCAATACTCCAGTTGCATTCAGAAAACTTGAGTACTGAATACTGGCTTTCCTATAAGAAGGATTTTCAAAAGCCCAAGCATTCATTCGCATCTTAAAAAGGCGATTCAATAATGTTCGGGTCAAATAAGCCTTATAATCCTTTGCTGTCTGAACCGGTTTTGAAAGTGGCAGCAACTGAATCATATCCAATTCTATTGTTTTCAGCGATTCATTGGTAAGTATCTTTACCGCTTCCTTTTTATAAACAGGAATGTGGCATTGCTTCCAAATAGGAGAGGCAAGAGACGATAGTTTCCCGAATTTCTCCTTTATAAGCGTCTCAACCTGTTCAGGATTTATATCACCTACAACGGCCACAGCCATTAGTGAAGGATGATACCATGTTTGATAATAATCCAGAATATCCTCTCGTTTACAGTTTCTAATGACAGCCGTATCACCAATAGTCATTCGTTCGGAATAGTGCGAACTATTCAGAAGCTCCAATAGAAAAGCTGTATCACTATCGCGTTTGGCATCTCTCTTCGACAACCATTCCGAAAGTATAACTCCACGTTCTTTTTCTACCTGCATTGAATCGATAGAAAGCCCGCCTGCCCAATCAGCTAAGATAGTTAATGTTGAATCTACCATTTGAGGATTGGATGAAGGCAACTGCAATTTATACACAGTCTCATTAAACGAGGTGTGCGCGTTTAAATCTTTCCCGAATTTGGCTCCTTTCGACTCTAAGAAACGAACCATACCATCAGAGGGGAAATGATAACTACCATTAAATGCCATGTGTTCTAGGAAATGAGCCAATCCTCGTTGATTCTCCTTCTCCATGACGGAACCAGCCTTCACAAACAAACGATAAACGGCTTCCCCTTTGGGATTCGTATTCGGGTAAATATAATAGGTTAATCCATTATCCAGTTTTCTTACAATCAGATTCTTATCATACTGTAAGAACTCCGATGATTGCCCGTATACAACAGGGCTTAGCAATAAGCCTATAAAAATCAGCCATAAAAACTTTTTCATTCTACTCCTTCATTAATTCTGTTTCTCTATCACCAGTTCGCGCTGTAAACCGTCGGGACCTGGAAGCCCCATAGTCAGTCCTTGATTATTGCCAGTCAAACGAATGGTTATTGTATTGTCTTTGTTCTCATCTAAATGATTTGGCATCCATCGGATGCGTATGGGCATATCATAAATACCCGGTAGAAAAGTTAATGTACTACCCTTTGTTACCAGTTCAAAATCAACACCGGATTTCAGACCATCTCCTACTATGACTTGATAGTTCACTTCCAGATTCTCAGTCAGAGGTTTCGAACTCAGATACACACTATAAGTATTAATGTTATTCACATCCGACTTGACAATAACTTTAGATACACCTTTATCTGTCATAATATGAATAAAAGGCGTATCATAAGGCTCTTTCTCATCAGTAGTACATGCCCAAAGGCAGCTTATTAGTAATATAAAGTATAGTGATCTCATAAATGATTTATTTTTAATTGTTTACTGTCGGATTGGGTTGCATATTTGTATTCGCATTCAATTCTACTTGCGGAATAGGCAATACAAAATAATCACTAGGATAAACGATCTTTTCCACTGAAGAATTCGTATTTTCCTCACGTTTAAGATCCTGCTTCCAGCGTATAATGTCAAAGAAGTTATGTCCCTCAAAACAGAGTTCCTTTACACGTTCCTTCTCTATCAGTTGTATCAGTTTTGCGTCTGAATATTGACTAAGTGTATTGACTGCATAGTCTGTATCTACAGCACGCTCCAAAATAGATTTAAGATATCCGGAAGCAGCTGTATAATCTTTCAGATGCCAAGCTGCTTCAGCAGCATTCATATACATTTCGGAAAGACGGAAAACAAATGGATCATCCCTATTCACTTGATTATCTGGCTGTTTTAGAGAATAATATTTGGAACAATAAGCTATTCCATCTTTATTTCTAAGTAAGCCAAGACGGATATCCCCTTCATCGAACAACGTAAATAATGTATCTGCAGGAACACAGGAAGCATCATAAAAAGCCTTTAATTTTCCTGATTGATCTATTCCATTCAATCGAAAGATAGCTTCTCCCGTAGTAGAAAGATCCTGGTACATATTTAAATAGGTATCTCCTTGAGACAGTTTCCCTGTCCCAATTGCCAGTTTTGCATACTTCAGGGCGTTATTCCAATCTTCCATATACAAATAGACTCTCGAATATAATGCGTTGACCGCTTGTAAAGAAGCATAATATATTCCACTTGATTCAATGCCCCTGAAACAATCGGCAGCTCGTTCCAAATCTGCTAAAATTTGTAAATATACTTTCTTAACACTCTCCCTGGAAACATTATCATCGGGACCTGGAGTTTTTAATAGAATAGGAACTCCTAAATGTGAAGCATCTGACGTGTAATTATAAGGTTGTGCATATACCCTACATAAATCGAAATGGCACAATGCCCTCAAGAATAAAGCTTCTCCGAGAATACGTTGACACATATCCTTTGCATTCGGATAAGCTGAAATCACCTGAGGCTGATATTGAATTACATTATTCACATTTGCCAAGGCTTCATATATTTTACGCCAAATATACCCTACAGCTCCTGTCTCTTGTAAAGCATCAGAAGTAAAATTATACTGATCAAGCATATCTGCTCCTGCAGAGACATACTTCATTGACAACATATTTCCGGCAACATCCGGATATTTTGTAAACTCATTGTCATAATAAGCATACATCTTATTATATGCGCCAACCAGCCCTGCATTAAGTCCGTCAGGATCTGAAAGGAATGAAGGGATTGTTGTTTTTCCTTTTTCTTCAACTTCTAAAAAATTGGTACAACTGCTAACCAATTGCATAATGATGCATAAAGCACCGACTAGTAGATATATTCTTTTTTTCATGTTATCTTAAACCTATTTAATTATAATCCTACATTTAGTGCTATCGAGAAATATCTTTCCATCGGATAACCACTCATACATGTTTTATAAGAATTATGATCCTTTCCCGAATAAGGGGTCCAGACCCATAAATTATCTCCAATTAAAGAAATAGAACAATCTTTTAAGCCAGTCGAATGTAGAATTGTCCGGGGAATTCGATAGGAAAATACTAGATTCTGCAAACGAACCTGAGTTTTGTTATACAAATAACGGGTAGAGTTCATCACCGACTGAGTAGAGACACCCCATATTGGTTTAGGGTTCAGCACTAAATCGCCGGATTTTTGCCAACGATTCAACTGGTCAATAGACTGATTTTCCGTCATTATATTCAACCCATCCGAATTACTTGCCCTACCGAAAGATGTAAATCCGTAGCCTCCTATTGAATAATTGAACATAAAGCGCAAACTAAAATCTTTGTACGTTAAAGTATTTGTCAAGCCACCAGCTAGGACAGGAGTTGAACTCTTATACGGGACACGGTTATCCGTACTGTAAATCCGTGTTATATTCCCTTTTGCATCATACCACAAAGGTGCTCCGTCACGAGGATCAACTCCAGCCCAGCGCACTAAGTTATATGTATGTATGTCATATCCTTCCCTCCAAACCATCTCACCCATATTTTTCTGAATGCCATTATATAGCTCTAAGAGTTTATTACTATTATGTGCTAGATTCAGATCAGTTAACCAACTGAAATCACCATCTTTCTTCGGCCGGAAATTGTGACTAGTTATAGTCACTTCAATCCCTTTATTTAATATTGTTCCTACATTTCTATACACACGAGTATCACCTGTCGTTCGAGAAACATCTAAATTACTCAACAAATTAGTTGTCTTATTATGATACCCTTCAACTTCTATATCCAAACGATCGAACAAGCGTACACGAACACCTATATTTGTCATATAAGTAGTTTCCCAACTCAAACGGCTGTTTGGACACCCCGACATAACACCACCTATTTCTCCTGCATAAGAATAACTTTCCCCATAAGAATATAAGCCAAGAGCTTCCTGAGAACCTAAGCGGGAATTTCCATTTGCCCCATAACTAGCTTTTATTTTCAAAATATTCATCCATGGAATATTGTAGAAACTCTCATTCTGAACATTCCAAGAAACTCCTATAGAACCAAAATTAGCCCAGCGTACATCTGACCCAAATTGTGAATTTCCGTCTCTACGTCCATTTAATGTCACATAATATCGATGATCGTAAGAATAACTAAGCTGCCCTAACATAGAAGCTTTGCGTTTCGTCTTACTAGTATTAGTCCCTTTACGCTCTTTTGCATAAGACACATCTTGAATATGATCATTAATGAAGCCTGACCCTGTAACTCCAAGTGTCACATAGTCCTGTGAACCAGCCTCAATCCCCAATAATCCACTTATATCATGTTTATCAAAAGACTGCTTATAATTAATGCGATGTACAGTAGTCCAGTTCATCATATTTAATGAGTTTCTAGTGGAATAACCTATCGGACCATCAGCGCTCGTCATTCCGGACCAATTAGTACGAGCATAATAAATTTCTTCCTTACCTGACTGATAATCAACACCAAATTGTCCTGTGTAAGATAACCCTGAAAGAATATCATATCTCAACATTAAATTGGCATTCGTATATAAAGTCTTTTGATTATAAATATTCTCTTCCCTTTCCGCTACACTGTTCAAGAAACGGTTCTCCGACCATTTAGGACTTCCATCCGTTTCTTTTCCGGATATAACCTTATTGTAAAGACGAAAAGTTCCATCTTCATTATATGGTTCGAATATCGGTAAGTACTCATAATAATCCCTTCCTGGATTAAACAAATCATTCACATTATAAGAAGTAGCAAGATCAACCGAGACCTTAAACTTTCGAAGAAAAGTAAAATCCAAATTAGAACGAATAGAAAAACGCTGTTGTTTATTCCCTTTCACCGTTGCTGTATTCTCTAAATAAGAAGCTGATAAATAATACGCTGTATTCCGAGCCCCTCCCATTAAAGATAAATTTGTTTGAAAAGTATTAGCGGTATCATAAAACACATCTGTCCAATCTGTATTTGTAAGGCTGTATTTGTTCATTTCATTATCAGTATAGGGAAAGTATTTTAAATCGTTCCCTGCATTTTGATAAGCTTCCTTAGCTAACATTAGATATTGATTGGCATTCAGAACTTTCGGACTAGTACTCTTATCAATCTTTGCAACTCCATATTGAGCCGTTAAATGAATACGCAAGTCACCTTCTTTTCCTTTTTTAGTTGTTATCAATATGACTCCGTTTGCACCATTCGCTCCGTAAATGGAAGTTGCCGTAGCATCCTTCAATACTGTTATTGACTCAATATCATCAGGATTGATAAAAGATAACGGACTGATAGTCGTACTCATTCCAGGAATCAAATTAGTATGTTCACCTGTATAAATAGGAGTCCCATCCACAACCCACAATGGCTCGTTCGAAGCAGATAGAGAAGCATCTCCACGAACCCTTACATTGTAACGTGCACGTGTATTATCCGGTGAATCTGTATTCGGATCAATTTTCACTCCCGGAATCAAGCCATCCAACATTTTATCCACTCGTAAAGCTGGTAATGCTTTTAACTGGTCAGCATTCACTTGAAAAGCACTACCGACTTGGTCTAGCCTCTTTTGTGCTGTACCATACGCTCCTACAACCACGACATCATCAATAGAAATCGCATCCTGAACAAGTTTTACATTAAGTACTCTTCCCTTAACGGGTACTGTTTTCGTTTTCATCCCCACAAATGAAAAAGTTAAAAAAGCCTCTGCCTTACTAGACACTTGAATTGAATAGCGTCCATCCATATCCGTTATCGTAATATTACGAGTATCCTTTTGTTGTATAGTTACACCGACTAATGGTTCACCGGTATCATCCTTTACTTCTCCTGTTACTAAGAATTTATCATCCTGCTGTAGTTCTTCTTTTTTATTAACAGTGATAATATTGCCAGACTTTTTAAAAATAAAACCTGTTCCATTAAACAAACGATTCAAAACATCAAAAACTGATTCCTTTTCTGCCGTAACGGAAATCGGTGTTATAGTCTCCAATAATTCTGTATTATAAACAAAATCCAGTTTGGTCTGTTTTTGGATCTCATTAAACAATGTACTAACAGAAACACCACTCAAATGTAACGTTACCTTATAATTCTCTTGCATATAATCTTCACCAACGAACAAGAACGATTCCTCACTATAATTTTCATGAGAAATGGCATACAGGTTATAATAATTAGAATTCTCATAATCACTTATATATTATTATTTATTCTTCCGATCAATTTTAATACGAAGTCCGGAAATCTTAAAGTCAACATTTACTGTCTCTTCGATAGCATTCAAAATGACAGCTATATCGTCATATCGATATAAACTGCCTGTGAAATGAAGTTCTTTCAATGATTTATCTAAGAAATCAACATCTACATTATACCACAATGCAAGTTCTTCCATCAGACTTCCCAGACTCTCATCATAAAAAATAAAACGATTAGAATGCCAAGCGGTATTTAATAACAAATCTTTATTTTCAACTGATAAAAGATCCGTAGAAGCATCCCATATGGCTAGCTGTCCTGGTGATAGTTTATGCAACTTTTGAGATTGAGTATAAATTCCAATGCTACCCTGCACTAAAGCAACTTCAACTTTTCCTTTCACACGAGACTTCACATTAAACGCCGTCCCAAACTGCTGTATCAAAATTCCTTGAGTTTCTACTTTAAATGGATGTAATGAATCTTTCGCTATTTCAAAAAAGGCCTCCCCTTTCAATTCTACAGTTCGTTCATTCATACCTTTAAAACTAACCGGATATTTCAACTCTGATAAAGAATTCAAATGTACCCTTGTTCCATCTGATAAAGTTAATCGAAATTCTCCTCCACGAGGAACAGACAAAGTATTCTGTTGACTTATTTCCACTTTTGATGTTTCTGGGATATGATAAACAATCATCCCATCATACTCTCTTGCAATAGGTGTATCACCTATATAAATCCAATGTTCTTGCCCTGATTTTTTCAATTGTTTAGCACTACCATCTTCTAAAGTCAATATTGCTTTTGACTCTCCAGGAGTTATTCGTGATGCCTCATAGTAAAAATAGAGTCCTCCCCCTACAGAAAATAGCAATATCAGTAGAGCACAAGCAATCTTCAACCAACGACGAGAAAAAAAGCCTATTTTTCTTTGCGTTGATATCCTTCTAGTTCCCTTATGTAAAGAGGTCCATACTTTACGGAAAGCCTCATCCGATTTAGCATCAAAACGATGATATTGACGATAATCCTCAACAGCAGTCTTATCCAAGCTGATTTTCTGAAAAAAACGCAGATGAGATTCATCCTCTTGCAACCATTTTTTTAGAATTTGGTCTTCTTCTTTAGATAAACACCCGACCAAGTATTTAACAATTAGTTTTTCAATCTCCATACTATCTAATTATCATTTGTATTACACAAACGATTATAGATATAAATCGAGGTACAAGAAAAGAATAAAAAATGAACATAAAATGAAGGAATTCCTAATTTTTTCTTAATTTGTATTCACAATCATTGAAAGTGGTGGCGCAAAGGTGTAGGCTTGATGTAGATCGATCGTTCAGTCGGCTGCGGCGGAAAGATTCAACGAGGATCTTCGCACTGCTCTGTGGGGCAGAAACTCGCCTGCGGAAATGCTCATTCGAAAACGGACGCTGCGGCCGCTGGAAGGAGGGATCGAACTGTTGAAGAACGATGACGAGAAAGGGGCGATTGGGATGTTGAAAGTGAAATTATTTGTTATGATGTTGATGTTGAGCGTGTTCACAGCTTTTCCAGCGTTGGCTGATGAAAGCACGGCGACTGAAGCCACGGAAACTTCTGTTGTAGAAAATATTAACCAAGAAGGATTTGTGACGGACGATGAAAACGTGAATGCTGCACTTGAAGTGGTGCAGCGGGTGGACGATGCGTACATTGCGTCCTACTGTGGCGAGTTCGTTTTTCTGGATGAAAATGATTTCGCCAGCGATTATCTGCGCAAACAGGTAGAAGCGCGCAATGCTGTGGCACGCCGCAGCTGCTCCGGCTATGAAATCTCTGATAAAGAAGGAGAAGCGCGTATTGATGGCTATAATCTCATTGATGATCACACGATAAAAGTATTTGCAGCACTACGCAGCGATGACCATGTATAGTGAGCATACCGGAAGTTTCGATTCTTCTGCAACTTGCGGCGAAGCCATGGTCCTGACGAAGCAGGACGGCACTTGGAAAGTGTCCCGCTTTATCAGTGGTGTGGGGCATTTGCATGATGAGGCGCTTTCGGAGTTCTTTGTCAATTTGGATAAAGATGATACCGATGGTTCAGTGCCAAGCGAAGAGCAGATTCTGATCGATATGGGAACAGATGGTTTTGAGATTGATTATACCGAGCGCTGGGATTATGAAACACCAACGATTGTTTGGGACGGCGTCGAACTCGAATTCCCTGATCAGCAGCCAGTCGTGCAAAACGGCGTTTCGCTGGCGCCATCGCGGCCGATCGTTGCCGCTATGCCTGGGGAATACACCGTGAATATATTGCAGAGCGATCCGTGGTGGAAGATCAGCGTCGAGCCTGTGGGCACAGAGCCGGATTACTGGCTCACCTTCTCGCAGGGACACGACGGCCTCCTGCCATCTTACACCGTTGACTATGGCACAGCGGATAATTATGACCCAGCCCAGCACAAAGAAGCAACGATGAATGTGCCAGTGCAGATCGTTGGCGATCGCCTGATGCTGCCAGTGCGCGCGTTGATCGAGCCATTCGCCGATGTGGTCTGGGATTGTGGCAGCAACATCATCTATATCATCAGCCGCTGATAGCGAAAAATGGAACCCCATGCAGGGTTCCATTTTTTGTGCAATCTTTTATTTTAGAATATCACGGCAGCTTTTTCCAGCTTTTGGCACAAACGCCGCCTGGCTGGCTGTGAAATCTGCGCTCAGCTTTCGCGCGCCTGCACAAGCTCGATCGCTTCTTTGCCAGTGATGTGTTCTGGCGTAAGCTTGAGGATGCAGAGCGCCGACCAATGGCGGCGGATCTCTTCTGCAAGATGATCGGCAGATTCGTGGGGCGCGTATTTGCGGCCAAGCGCTTCGATCGCGGCGCGCTTTTCGTCGTCTTCCGTGATCTCTGCCAGCTGGCCGAAACAGATCACGCTGCGGTAGTAGGTTGTGTATGCTTCTGGCACGATGTGGTCTTCTGCGACAACGCAAAAACTTGCGCGGCTGTCGCGGCGGGCGAGCTCCAGCTTCATCCCTTCTCTGGCGCAGTGAAAATAGAGCGCGCCGTCTGTGTAGACATAGCTCAGCGGCACAGCGTAGGGAAAATCATCACCAGCAAGAGCGAGCACACCGTGGCTCTCCTGGGCGAGAATATCAGCGCAGGCCTCAGGTGCGAGCGCTTGGCGCTTGCGGCGCATGTCGCGGGTCATGGGGCGTGGCCTCCTTTGCGAGATAGTGCGTTCACTATAACAGGCGCCGCCCTGCGCTGTCAAGGGCGATGTCTTGCGCAGCGTGGAATTTTGCGTTATAATGAAAACGTTGGCCTCAGTGGGGCCGATATTTTTTTCATGTTTTCACAGAAAGGAGCGACGGTAGTGACCGCCAATAAATTAAAACGTTACATTCTGTTTTTCATCGGTGTCTTTATCAATTCGTTCGGCATCAGCGTCATCACCAAAGCCGATCTCGGCACCTCGCCGATCTCTTCCGTGCCGTATGTGCTGAGCCTCAATTTTCCCTTCAGCCTCGGCGAATTTACCATCGCCGTGAATATGCTCATGG
>OOBJ01001625.1_pt1 | contig 13394 bp, 14 predicted proteins | sample 1671331 | NCBI WGS metagenome assembly OOBJ01 (sample SAMN06348145, study PRJEB24527) | human gut metagenome | biome: human gut; feature: ankylosing spondylitis patient; material: feces | host: Homo sapiens | place: China | collected 2015-10 | reverse complement strand
GATGTCGAAGGCACTGCGATGCTCTCCAAGAAGCGTCTGGACGCCGTGAAGAACTGGGCCACCATCGAAGAGGCTCAGGAGAGCGGTGAGATCGTCGAAGGCAAGGTCACCGAGGACAACAAGGGCGGCATCGTTGTGTCCGTCAAGGGCATCCGCGTGTTCGTGCCCGCTTCCCAGTCCGGCCTGCCGAAGGACGCTGCTATGTCCGAGCTCGTTGGCCAGACCGTGCGTCTGAAGATCACCGAGGTCAACCGCGGCCGTAAGCGCGTTGTCGGTTCCATCCGCGCTGTCGCCCAGAAGGAGCGCCGCGAGCGCGCCGAGAAGATCTGGAGCGAGATCGAGGTCGGCAAGCACTATCACGGTGTTGTCAAGTCCCTGACGTCCTACGGCGCGTTCGTCGATATCGGCGGCATTGACGGCATGGTCCACGTCTCCGAGCTGAGCTGGAGCCGCATCAAGCAGCCGTCCGACGTGCTGTCCGTCGGCGACGAGGTCGATGTCTACGTCATCAGCTTTGATCCGGAGAACCACAAGATCTCCCTCGGCTACAAGGATCCCAACGACAACCCCTGGATCAAGTTCACGTCCACCTTCCAGGTCGGCGATGTGGCGAAGGTCACCATCGTCAAGCTCATGCCCTTCGGCGCGTTCGCCGAGGTGCTGCCCGGTGTGGACGGCCTGATCCACATCTCCCAGATCGCCAACCGCCGCATCGGCAAGCCCGATGAGGTGCTGACCGTCGGCGACATCGTCGATGCGAAGATCACCGCGATCGACGAGGAGAAGCACAAGATCTCCCTGTCCATCCGTGCGCTGACCGCTCCCGAGCCGGCCCCGGTGCGTGAGCGCCCGGCGAAGAAGCCGCATGCTCCGGAAGCTGATGCGCTCGTGTACGAAGTGTCCGCCACCGGCGAGGCCACCGGCAACATCCCGGACATCGACGACGACGAGATCGACGAGTAATTCCAGTCTTAAAACATCCCTGCACAAACTGTGCAGGGATGTTTTTTGCTGTCCGCACCTTGCGCCGGTCCGGATTTCTGATTATAATGGAAACATAGAATTTTGGCTAACTGTACGATATTTCTAGAAAGGAGCGATCCCATGGCACTTTACGGAAAGATCAAAGCGAAGCTCATCGGCAAACCGTTTTGCACGATGGTCGTTCTGGCGGCCGGTTCTTCCAAGCGGATGGGCCGCGACAAGCTGATGATGGAGGTCGGCGGCGTGCCGGTGCTCGTGCGCTCACTGCAGGCGATGCAAAACTGCTCCGCCGTGGACGAGCTCATCGTCGTCACGCGTATGTCCCGACTCGAGGAGATCGCGGCGCTGCGCGACCGGTACGGCCTGACGAAGATGACCAAGGTCGTCGTCGGCGGCATGACGCGCGCGGAGTCCTCGCTTGCCGGTGTGCTGGCGGCGAGCAGCAAGGCGACGCTCATCGGCATCCACGATGCGGCGCGCCCGCTCGTGACGGATGCCATCATCACCGAGACGATCCAGGCGGCGAAAAAGAGCCGCGCGGCCGCGCCCGGTATCCCGGTGCGCGATACGGTCAAGATCACGGCCGGCGGTGTCATCACCGGTACGCCCGAGCGCGCGACGCTCACCGCCATTCAGACGCCGCAGGTGTTCCAGGCGGAGCTTATCAAGGCCGCGCTCACGAATGCCATGCGCAAGCATCTGGCCATCACGGACGACTGCTCGGCCGTGGAGCAGCTGCGCGTCAAGCCGGTCGTGACGCAGGGCTCGGATGAGAATCTCAAGATCACGACGCCGATCGATATCGAGATCGCGGAATCCATCCTGAGGAGGCGCGGTCAGGCATGATGCGGATTGGTCATGGTTATGATGTGCACCGGCTCTTCATCGGCCGCAGGCTCATCCTCGGCGGCGTAGAGATCCCGTACGAAAAGGGCCTGCTCGGCCACTCGGATGCGGATGTGCTTACCCATGCGGTCATGGATGCGTTGCTCGGCGCGGCGGCCATGGGGGATATCGGCCAGCTTTTCCCGGACAATGACCCGGCTTTTGCCGGCATCAGCAGTATGGAGCTGCTGCGTGAAGTCATGGCGTGCCTGCGCGCGGAAGGGTATACGGTCAGTAATTGGACTGCACCGTGCTTGCGCAGTCGCCTAAGCTCGCGCCGTATATCGCGCAGATGCGCCGGAATTTGGCCTTGTGCATGGATGTGGGCGCCGACTGCATCAGCGTCAAGGCGACGACGGAGGAAGGACTCGGCTTCACTGGCTCCGGTGCGGGCATTGCCGCCCATGCGGTCGTCCTGATCGAACGGATTTCGTAAACGCCTGCACCACTCCCGCATAGAATGAGGCATAACGATGTGGGAGGGAGCTCATGATGCAGCGCTACTGTCTGATCATGTGCAGGTCGTTGACCTATGCACAGCGGTCATCGCAGGTGCTCGAGCGCGCGGGCATTACCGCCACTGTGCTCAAAGCGCCGCAAAGCGTTTCAAAGACCGGATGCACGTATTGCGTCAAACTGTATGAATCCCGTCTGGTTCGTGCGCTGGCGCTCCTGGACCGCGCAGCGATCCAGCGGGGGAAGGTGTATCGCCTGCTGGAAGATGGCACTTACCAGGAGGTGACGGTATGATCTATCTGGACTCGGCGGCTACGAGTCTGCTCAAGCCGCCGTCGGTAGTGCGCGCGACGGCCATGGCCATGCGCACGATGGCGAGTCCCGGCCGCGGCGGCCACAGCGCCGCCATGCGCGCGGCCGATACGGTGTTTGCCTGCAGGGAAGCGGCGGCGAGACTGTTTCACGTTCCGGAGCCGGAGCGCGTCGTATTCACCATGAATGCGACGCACGCGCTCAATATCGCGATCCACTCGCTCGTATCGCCCGGTGATCCGGTCGTGATCTCGGGCTACGAGCACAATTCCGTCACGCGCCCGCTCCATGCACTGGGCGCGCAGGTGCGCGTGGCGGAGAGCCCGCTCTTCGAGCCGGAGGCAGCGGTCAGCGCCTTCCGGCGCGCGCTGCCGGGCGCGAAGGCGGCCGTGTGTACGATGGTGTCGAACGTGTTCGGTTATCTGCTGCCCGTGCGGGAGATCGCGGAACTTTGCGCCGCTGCGGGCGTCCCATTGATCGTGGATGCCTCACAGGCGGCCGGCTGTATCGCATTCGACGCGGCGGCACTTGGCGCGGCGTTTGTGGCCATGCCAGGGCATAAGGGGCTGCTCGGCCCGCAGGGCACGGGCATCCTGCTGTGCTTTGCGCAGCCGGAGCCCTTGCTGTGCGGCGGCACCGGTTCGCAGAGCGTGCTGCAGAATATGCCCGAGGAACTGCCCGACCGGCTCGAGGCCGGGACGCACAACGTCCCCGGCATCGCGGGGCTGCTCGCCGGGATCCGGTATTTATCGGCGCAGGGCGTCGAAAATATCGAGCGGCGGGAGCGGCGGCTCGCGCAGCGCCTGACGGCGCAGCTGCGCGCGGAGCCGCGGTTGGAGGTGTTCGCGGCGCCGGATCCGGCGTGTCAGACGGCGGTGCTGTCTGTCCGCTGCCGGGATATGGACAGCGAATTGCTGGCGCAGAAGCTCGCACAGTACGGCATTGCCGTGCGCGCGGGGCTGCACTGCGCGCCGGTGGCGCACCGCTCGGCCGGAACCCTGGAGACCGGCACCGTGCGCCTGAGCCTGTCGCCCTTTAACACGGACGCGGAGATCGCCCGCACGGCGCGCGTATTTCACGAGATCCTGCGTGCGGGTTGACACAGATTTATGTATTGAAATCCGCCGGGTTGTAGGGTATAATATTATAATTCATAAGATTGGCGTTTTGCATCTGCAAAACGGAAACCAACAGCCGAGGAAATGCTTATGGCACAACTTGCAGCCTTCTGGGCAAAGCTGACGATGCTGGTATCTACGATCCGGTTTTCGGACATCGTGGATATCCTGATCGTCGCTTATCTGATTTACAATGTCATCATGCTCATCCGCAAGACGAATTCGTATCGTCTGGCACAGGGCGTCCTGCTGATCCTGATCGCACTGTGGCTGTCGGGTGTGCTGAAGCTGACGATGTTCAACCGCATCCTGCAAAAGACGGTCGAGCTCGGCCTGATCGCGCTCGTCATCATCTTTCAGCCGGAGCTGCGCCGCCTGCTCGAGCGCATGGGCAGCAAGGCGCTCCCGCGCTTCGGCGCCAAGCCGCTGGAAACGCTGGGCATGGACAACGTCATTTCGCAGACCATCGCTGCCTGCACGCAGCTGTCTGCGACCAAGACCGGCGCGCTCATCGTTTTTGAGCGCAGTGTGACGCTCGATGAGCAGATGCGCAGCGGCACCACGATCAATTCGGACGTGACGGCGGAGCTGCTCAAGAACATTTTCTATCCCAAGGCCCCGCTGCATGACGGCGCGGTCGTGATCCGGGACGGCCGCATCGCGGCGGCCGGCTGTGTTCTGCCGCTGACGAGCAACACGAACCTCAGCCCGGATCTCGGCACGCGCCACCGCGCGGGCATCGGCATGAGCGAGCATTCGGACGCCGTGATCGTGATCGTGTCCGAGGAGACCGGCGGTATTTCCATCGCCGTGGACGGCATGCTCAAGCGCCGCCTGTCTCCGGACACGTTTGAGGCGATCCTCCGCAGCGAGCTGCTGCCGGCGGAAGAGCAGCAGCGCAGACGCTGGGATATCTTGGTCGATTTCGTGAAGAAACTCAATCCGCTTCGTCGGGAGAAACAACATGACAAAAAAGACGACGATCAACAAAATAGTCGGCAGTAAGGCTTTCTGGATCATCATTTCGCTGCTGGCCTCGTTCCTGCTGTGGACGTATATCATGTCCACGGAGGAGACGACGATCGAGATGACGTTTTCCAATGTCAAAGTCGTGTATCAGGGCGCGGATGATCTGCGCGCCACGCGCGGCCTGATCGTAACTGGGGCCGACGCGGACACGGTTTCCGTGCGCCTGAAGGGCACACGGCGCGTGCTCGGCAACCTCAGCTCGGCGGACCTGTCGGCGGTCATTGACGTGTCCGGCATCTCGCAGGCACGGGAAATGCAGGTGAGCTATTCGCTGCAATACCCGACCAATGTCGATAAGAGCAGCATCACCGTTCTGAGCAAATCGCCGGAGACCATCAGCTTCTCCGTCGTGCAGGAGGCCAACAAGACGCTTGAGGTCAAAGGCGTGTTCACCGGCAGCGTCAAAGACGGTTACACGGCCGAACCGATCCAGGTGGAGCCGTCGTCCATCACGCTCTATGGCCCGCAGGAGGAGCTCGACGCGGTGGACAGCATCTGCGTCTATGTCACGCGCACGGATCTGGACAAGTCCATTGAGCCGACCAACTGCCCGTATGTCCTGCTGGATAAGGACGGCAATAAGCTCAAGCCCAAGGAGATCTCCGGCAATTATGACACGGTCAGCGTGTCGATGCCGGTGCTGATGAACAAGGACCTGCCGCTGACGGTCTCATTGGTCGGCGGCGCCGGGGCGACGGAGGACAACTGCGTCGTCGAGATCGAGCCGAAGAGCATCCAGGTCGCGGGCGACACGACGGTGCTGCAAAAGCTCAATCAAATCGTCGTGGCAACGGTCGACCTGTCGAGCTTTGCCACGTCGTATGAGACGACGGTCACGATCCCCCTGGGGAATGATCTGAAGAACCTCAGCGGCGTCACGGAGGCCACGGTCCGTATCTCCGTCCGCGGGCTGGAGACGGCAAAGATCACGGCAACGAATATCACCGCGACCGGGACGAACCGGCATGTGGAGATCACAACGACGTCGCTGGACGTGACCGTGCGCGCGCCGGCAGGCGCGATCTCGCAGATCACGGCGGACAATGTGCGCGTGGTCGCGGATCTGACAAACTATAAGGCCACGAGCGGTACGGTCGCCGTGCCGGCCAAGGTTTATGTGGACGGCTTCTCCGACGCCGGAGCGATCGGAGAATACGTCGTGAATGTGCATTTTACGGGAGGATGATACCATGACGCAGGACGCAGTGGTGACCAAGCTGGTCAGCCGCCACGTGGCGGAGGTGGAAGTGGAGCGCGGCACGGCGTGCGGCGGTACGTGTGAGTCGTGCGAGGCGTGCGTGTTCCAGAACCGCATCCGCGCCGAAGCGGTCAACAAAGTCTCGGCGCTTCCGGGTCAGAAGGTCGTCATCGAGAGCAAAACGTCGGACGTGCTCGGTGCAGCGGCGCTGTTGTATCTGGTGCCGTTCGTGCTGCTGTTTCTGGGCTATGCCATCGGCAATGCGCTCGGCTGGGCCGAGGGCGGCTGTGTTTTGATCGGCTTTGGTTTCTTCGCGCTCGGTGTGGCGTTTAATGTTATTTACCAGCGCAGGAAGAAAGCCAGCCCCATTACTTTTGAGATCATTCAGATTCGGGAATCCTAAGATAAGAAGGGTAAGGACCAATGATAAGAAGTATGACCGGCTACGGCGGCGCAAAGGGCGTCGTCGAGGGCCTGAACGTCACGGTGGAGCTCAAGAGCGTCAACAACCGCTATCTGGACATCGCCGTGCGCATGCCGCGCAACTTCCTCTTCGCGGAGGACGCGGTCAAATCCACCATCCAGCAGCACGTCAGCCGCGGCAAGCTGGATGTGTTCGTCACGATCGACTCCTCGCAGGCGGCCGACACCGTCCTGCGCGTGAACGAGCCGCTGCTGCGCGCCTATATCGACACGCTCAACACGCTCGCCGTGCGCTATGACCTGAAAAACGACATGTCGCTCATGTCGCTCATGCGTTTCCCGGACATTCTGTCCGTGGAGAAGGCGGAGGCGGATCAGGACAAGATCCGCGCCGGTCTGGTCGCGCTGACGCAGCAGGCGCTCGCTGACTATGACCAGATGCGCGAGCGCGAGGGCGCGAAGCTCCGCACCGACGTGGAGGAAAAGCTCGCGCGCATCGAGTCGCTGGTCACGCGCGTGGAGACGGTCGCCCCCGAAACGGCCGCGGCCTAAGCTCGAGGCGGTGCTCGCCGCGACCGATATTGACGAGCCGCGCATCATTGCCGAGGCTGCGATCTATGCCGACCATGTTGCCGTCGATGAGGAGACGGTGCGCCTGCGCAGTCATATTGCACAGCTGCGCCAGATGCTCGAGAGCGGCTCTCCGGTCGGCCGCAAGGCGGATTTCCTCATTCAGGAGTTCAACCGTGAGGCGAACACCATCGGCTCTAAGTGCCAGAATGCGGACATTGCGAAGGTGGTCGTGGACCTCAAGTCCGAGATCGAGAAGATCCGCGAGCAGATCCAGAACATCGAGTAAGGAGCCGCGGTCTTGAAACTCATCAACATTGGATACGGAAACTATGTTTCCGCGGAGCGGCTGCTGGCTGTCGTCAGTCCAGATTCCGCCCCCATCAAGCGCATTGTGCAGGATAGCCGTGAGATCGGCATGCTCATCGATGCGACCTATGGCCGAAAGACGCAGGCCGTCCTCATCATGGATACCGGCCACGCAGTGCTCTCGGCGCTGCCGCCGGATGCGGTGCAGGCCCGTGTAGAGGCCACAGATCTGGAAAGCGGAGGAGACGCAACATGAACCACCAGACAGGGAAACTGATCCTGATCTCCGGGCCGTCCGGCACCGGAAAGAGCACCGTGATCGCCCGGCTGATGCGCCTGCGGGATGACGTGTGCTTTTCCGTCTCGGCCACGACGCGCGACCCGCGCCCCGGCGAGGTGGACGGAAAGGACTATTTTTTCGTCACGCGCACGGCGTTTGACGCCATGGTCGCGGCGGACGAGCTGCTGGAGCACGCCGAATACGTCGGCAACTGCTACGGCACGCCGAAGAGCTATGTGGAGCGGCGCTGCGCCGAGGGTATGCATGTCCTGCTGGACATCGACGTGCAGGGTGTGCACCAGATCTCCGAGAACCGGCCGGACGCGATCCGCGTGTTCATGATGCCGCCATCTCTGGCGGAGCTGGAGCGCCGTCTGCGCGGCCGGCACACGGACGATGAGCAGAAGATCTGCGAGCGTCTGGCGCAGGCGCGCCGCGAGTGTGCGCTGGCGTATACATATGATTACATCGTCATCAACGACGATCCCGACGTCGCAGCCAAAGAGCTCGACGCCATCATCACGGCAGAGTGCTGCCGCTATCCCGATCGGAAAAACTATTTTACAGAGGTGCTTGAAAAATGATGCTCTATCCCCCCATGAGCGAGCTGGCCGCCAAGGTCGGCAGCCGCTATCTGCTGGTGAACCTGGTCGCGCGCCGCGCGCGCAACATCGCCGCCGCCGCACAGGCTGCGGGTGAGCCGCTGGATACCAAACCGGTTTCCATGGCGATCGACGAGGTGTATGACGGCCGCCTTCAGGTCGTGCACAAGGAATAATCGCTTTCAGGCGGGCAGTACCCGCCTGATTTTTTCGGAGAGGGGGCGCGCAGATGCTGCAGATCCCGGTCGCAAAAGTCGCCGTTCTGGCTGCAACGTTTGCGTTCGACCGACCGTATACGTATAAGATCCCGCAGCCGCTGGCGGCGACGCTTCGCCCCGGCTGCCGCGTCGTGGTGCCGTTTTCGCGCGGGAACCGCCCGTGCGAGGGCATGGTGCTTGCGCTGGGCGAGGCGGAGGACGACCCGAAGTTCAAGTCCATCACGCGCCAGCTCGATCCCGAGCCCATCCTCTCGCCGGAACTGATCCGCCTGGCCGTCTGGATGCACGACCGCTTTTTCTGCACGATCTACGATGCGCTGCACGCGATCCTGCCGGCTGGCGTCTGGTACCGGGTCAGCACGGTCTATTGTGCGGCGCCGGAGCTGGACACGGCTGCGTCACTGGCCCAGTGCGGGAAATCCGAGCAGCGGCGTCTGGCGCTGGAGACCGTGCTGGAGCACGGCGGCCGCTGCCCGCTGGACGCGCTGCAGGCGGCATTCGGCGACAAAGACCCGGCGAGTGCTCTGCACTGGCTCGTGCAGCAGAAATTTCTGACGGTGGAGGGCGCGGAAACGCGTGTCGTGCGCGACAAGCAGCTGGAGTATGCCAGCCTCGCCGTCCCGCTGGAGGAGGCGCAGGAGGAGATCCGCCGCCGCAGGCGCGCGAAGCACCAGGTCGCAATTCTGGAGCTGCTGTGCACGATCGGCCGCGCGTCGGCCGGTGAAGTGTGCCAGTTCACCGGAGCGCCGAGAAGCACCATGAAAGCGCTTGTGCAGCAGGGCGTTGTGCGCATCGACACCGAGCCCTATTTCCGCCGCCCCGTACACTACACCGGGCAGCCGCAGCCGATCCCGGCGCTGACGCCGGCGCAGGAGCAGGTGTTTTCCGGCCTGAAGGCGCTGCTGTGCGCGCCGGATGCGCAGGCGGCGCTGCTCTTCGGCGTGACCGGCAGCGGCAAGACGCTCGTCTACCTGCACCTGATCGCGCAGGCGCTCGCAGCGGGGCAGGGCGCGATCCTGCTTGTGCCGGAAATCTCGCTGACGCCGCAGATGATTGAGGCGTTTTCCGCCTATTTCGGCGACACGGTCGCCGTCCTGCACAGCGGTCTGCCGCTCTCGGAGCGCTATGACGAGTGGAAGCGCATCCGCGCGGGCCTCGCACGCGTCGTCGTCGGCACGCGCAGCGCGGTCTTTGCACCCGTGCAGGATCTCGGCCTGCTCATCATTGACGAGGAGCAGGAGGACACCTATAAGTCCGAGAGCACGCCGCGCTACCATGCGCGCGATGTGGCCAAGTTCCGTTGCGCCCAGCACCATGCGCTGCTGCTGCTCGGCTCTGCGACGCCGGACGTCGTCAGCCGCTATTACGCCGAGACCGGCCGCTATCATTATTTCACGCTGCCAGACCGGTTCAACGCCCGCAAACTGCCGGACGTTATCATTGCCGATATGAAGCAGGAACTGCGCAACGGCAACTCCGGCTCCATCAGCTCCGTGCTCTATGGCGAGCTGGAGGAGAATCTCCGCCGCGGCGAGCAGAGCATCCTGTTTCTCAACCGGCGCGGCGCGAGCAAGATCGTCACCTGCGCCGAGTGCGGCGCGACCTATTCGTGTCCGAACTGCAGCGTCAGCCTGACGTATCATCAGGGCAACCAGATGCTCATCTGCCACCACTGCGGCTACCGGCGGCGGGTCGACCCGCAGTGCCCGGTCTGCGGCGGGGAGCTGCGCTTTCTCGGCGACGGGACGGAGCGCATCGAGGCAGATCTGCATGCGCTGTTTCCCGGCGTGGAGACGCTGCGCATGGACGCTGACGCCATCGCCATGGCCGGTACGCACGAGGTGCTGCTGCAGCGCTTTGCGAGCGAGCGCATCCCCATCATGATCGGCACACAGATGATCACAAAGGGTCTGAATTTTGAAAACGTCACGCTCGTCGGCGTGCTCAATGCCGACCAGAGTCTGTACGTCGGCGATTACCGCGCCAATGAGCGCACGTTTTCGCTCATCACGCAGGTCATCGGCCGCAGCGGCCGCGGCGACGCGCCCGGCCGGGCCGTCATCCAGACGTTCACGCCCGCGAACGAGACCATCCAGCAGGCGGCGCGGCAGGATTACGACGCGTTTTACCGCTCGGAGATCCGGCTGCGAAAGCTCAACGGCACGCCGCCGTTCAGCGAGGTGCTGGCCGTCACGGTCTCTGGTGCGCAGGAGAACGCCGTCGTGCGCTGCTGTGCCTATATCCGCGATTACTTCCGCCAGACGGTCGGCGAGCGCGCGGAGGTGCTCGGTCCGGCGCCGCTGCCGGTCGTGCGCATGAACAACCGCTACCGCTACCGCGTCACGCTCTACTGCAATCAGAGCAAGGCGGTGCGCCGCGCGGCGGCGAATATCGTCATGTACTGCAACACAGAAAAATCATTCCGCGATGTCACCGTTTTTGCCGATGACAATCCGCTGGATTAGAGGAGAGATACACTATGGCTACAAGAATGATTCTCAAAAACGGTGACCCGCAGCTGCGCAAGCACTGCCATGAGGTCAAGGATTTTAATCCCCGGCTGCACATGCTGCTCGACGATATGCGCCAGACGCTGGCCGAGTCCAACGGCGTCGGCCTTGCCGCGCCGCAGGTCGGTGTGTTGCGCCGCGCCGTCATCGTGCTCGAGACGAACGTCCCGGACGGGGAAGAGGAGTATATGATCGAGCTCATCAACCCCGTCATCGTGGAGACGGCCGGGGAGCAGACCGGTGCCGAGGGCTGCCTGAGCATTCCGAACGAGTTCGGCATCGTCCAGCGCCCGGACTATGTGAAGGTCCGCGCGCAGGATCGTCACGGCGAGTGGTTTGAGGTCGAGGGCCGCGGCTTGACGGCGCGCGCCTTCTGCCACGAGATCGACCACCTCGACGGTGTTCTGTTTATCGACAAGGCCATCCGGATGCTCTCTCCCGAGGAGCTCGAGCAGCAGGCGAAGGGGTGAGGCGCATGCGCATTGTGTTTATGGGCACGCCGGATTTCGCGGCCGTGTCCCTGCAGCGCCTGCTCGACGAGCGGTTTGACGTGGTCGGCGTGTTCACGCAGCCAGACAAGCCGAAAAATCGCGGCATGAAGCTTCAGCCGAGTCCGGTCAAGGAGATCGCGCTCGCGGCGGGGCTCCCGGTGTTCCAGCCGGCAAAGATGCGTGATGGCACGGCGCTGGCCGATCTCCAAAGCCTGCAGCCGGACATTCTCGTCGTTGTGGCCTATGGCCGCATCCTGCCGGATGATCTGCTCGCAGTGGCTCCTTATGGTGCGGTGAACGTCCATGGCTCGCTGCTGCCGAAGTACCGCGGCGCCGCGCCGATCCAGTGGGCGGTGCTCAACGGCGATGCCGTGACCGGCGTTTCGACCATGTACCTCGACCGCGAGATGGACACCGGTGACGTGATCTATACCGCGCAGACACCGGTCGGCGAGTTTGAGACGGCCGGAGAGCTCTTTGACCGTCTGGCCCTCATGGGGGCGGACCTGCTCGTGCGCACGCTGCGCGACATCGAAGTGGGTACCGCGCCGCGCACGCCGCAGGATCATAGTCAGGCGACGTATACCCGCCCGCTCACGCGCGACGATTCGCCCATCGACTGGACCCAGTCCCCGCGCGCGATCATCAAGCATATCTGCGGTCTGGAGCCGTGGCCCGTCGCAACGGCGGAGCTCGGCGGCCAGACGTTCAAGATCCATGCGGCGGATTATTCCGAGCGCACGACGCACAAAGCCCCCGGCACCATCGTGGCCGCCGGGAAGGACGGCGTTACGGTCGCCTGCGCCGGCAGTCAGACGGTGCGCATCACGCAGCTGCAGGCGCCGGGGAAAAAACGCATGTCGGCAGCCGACTACCTGCTCGGGCACACGCTGCCCGTTGAGGATTGACCATGGTCATGACTGCCCGGGAAGCCGCCTGGACCGCGCTGCAGCGCTGGCGCAAAAACGGCGCATGGTCGGATGCCGCGCTCAATGCCGTCCTGCAAAGTGCGCAGCTGGAGCCGCGCGACGCTGCGCTCGCAGCGCGCATTTGCTACGGCACGCTGCAGAATCTGACCCTGCTGGATCATTATCTTTCTGTCTACTGCACGACACCGCTGCAAAAGCTCGAGCCGAAGGTGCTCGACCTGCTGCGGCTGTCGGCCTATCAGATCGTGCTGCTGGATAAAGTCCCGCCGCGCGCTGCCGTGAACGAGGCGGTCGCGCTCTGCCGCAAGGGCGGCTGCGCGCGTGCATCCGGTCTCGTCAACGCGGTGCTGCGCCGCGTGACGGAGCACCGGGACGCGCTGCCGGAGATCCCGGGCACGGGCACGGCGGACTATCTTGCCGTGCGCTACAGCCACCCGCGGTGGCTGGCGCAGCTGTATATCGACGCGCATGGCTATGCGTTTGCCGAGCGGGCGCTGGCGGCGAACAATGCCGATGCACCGGCCTGTCTGCAGGTGAACACGCTGAAAACGACGGCGGATGTATTGGCCGCGTCCCTGCGCGCGGATGGCATCGAGACCGAGCCGCACCCGTGGCTTCCGGATGCGCTGCTGTGCCGCGGCGGCAATCTGGCGGCCGCGCACGCTTTTGCCGACGGATGGTTTTATGTGCAGGACGCGGCCGCGCACTGCGCGGCGCTCGTCTCCGGCGCGCAGCCGGGCATGCGCGTGCTCGATGCCTGCGCTGCCCCCGGCGGGAAAAGTTTCGCCGCCGCGGTGCAGATGCGCGATCAGGGATGTATGATTTCCTGCGATATTCACGAAAATAAATGGAAGCGTATCCGTTCCGGTGCCGAGCGGCTGGGCCTGACGTGCATTTCAACGCGCACGATGGACGCCCGCAGCCCGGATGCGGACCTGCTCGGCGCGATGGACGTGGTGCTGGCCGATGTGCCGTGCTCCGGACTGGGCGTCATCCGCAAGAAGCCGGAGATCCGCTTCAAGGATCCCACAGAGCTCGAGCGTCTGCCGGCTATCCAGCGGGACATTCTTGCCGGCCTTG
>OOBJ01001617.1_pt1 | contig 13450 bp, 14 predicted proteins | sample 1671331 | NCBI WGS metagenome assembly OOBJ01 (sample SAMN06348145, study PRJEB24527) | human gut metagenome | biome: human gut; feature: ankylosing spondylitis patient; material: feces | host: Homo sapiens | place: China | collected 2015-10 | reverse complement strand
ATCGGTGCTTATGAAATTTAATTTTCACTAACCTGTGGTTTGTGGGTATTCAAAATTATGATTTGTTTTTTGAAACATATTTGTCTCAGTATAAAATATATATAGGTCAGCAGGCACTTTTGTTTTCTCAATTACAAGGGATTGCAGAAGTTTATAAAATCCATGGTTCTCTAAATGATCCTCAATCTATAGTTATTAATGAAAAGGACTATAAAGAATTTAAAGAGAAGCGTGAATATTTGGCTGCTAAGCTACTTACTATATTCATGGAGTATCCTATTATTTTCATGGGCTATTCTATTTCAGATTCTAATATTAGGGATATTTTAAGCTCTATAGTAAAATGCATGTCAAATGAACAGGTTAAATTACTGAAAAGAAGATTCATATTTATTGAATATGATGCAGAAATGGAAGGATATTATATTGGTGAATCTTCATTTGCATTTGAAGATAATAAAATGATTACAATGACAAAAATAACCCTATCTGACTATTCATTGATTTATAATGCAATCGGCAAAAAGAAAATGAAAATACCCGTTCGTTTACTGCGATTATTAAAAGATGAATTATATTTGTTTACATTATCAAATGAACCTACTGAAAATATTAAAGTAGCTGCAATTGATGATGATAGAGTTTCAAATGATGAATTAGTAATTTCTATAGGCACAACAGAAACAATTAGCTTAGATGGATTAAAAGGCATTTCTACAGATCAATGGTATAGAAATATTGTGATGCATGATCTCAGATATAATACTGAAGATTTATTAGATTATGCACCAACGCTAGCAAAACAAGTTTCAGGTATACTACCTGTTAATTCTTTATATGAGGACAAATATCAGAGAATAGAAGGGATTGATAAGTTGCTGGTAAAAGATTTTGAAGATATTATTTCTAAAACAATAGAGAGAGCACGTAGTAGACACCCTCAAATTGACATAGAAAGTATTTTAATGGAAATACCTGATATAGATAAGCAAATGCTAAATATAGCTTACTTGAAAAAGGAGCAAATTAATTTGATTGAATTAGAAAACTATTTAAAAACTCAGTTTGAACAAGATAACGATATATTAAGCAATTCAAAACAAACTACTCGTACAAATCTAAGAAGATTGATTAGAATTTATGATTATTTAAAAGGAGAAAGCAAAAAAGCCTCTGATTAAAGCACCCTTTCAAAGGACACCATCAGAAGCCTCTTTCTTACTAGAAAACCATTCAACAAGGCGGCTCTCTAAAAGCTACCCTATCTTCCAGCTCTCTTCATAAGTATTATACATAATGATCATAATTTTGCAAGTATACAGTGAAAGGAGTCAGAGCAATCTGGCTCTTTCTTTTTTACATAGCAAAAAAGCCTCTAATTAAAGCTGCCTTTTAAAGGTCACCATTAGAAGCCTCTTTCTTACTAGAAAACCTTTCAACAAAGCTACTTTATAAAAGCCACCTTATCTTCCAGCTCTCTTTATAAGTATTATACATGCTTATCGTAAAATTACAAGTAAACTATTTGAATTTTTTAAATGTCTAAAGTGAAAAGTTAAATTCCACTTTAGGCGGGTCAAAGTTGCGTTTAGTCTTTCCCATTTCACCAGTTGAATTTACTTTTACACCTAAAAGGATTTTATCATCATTCCTGACTGTTTATTGAAATTTATCACTGCGTATATAGAGGTAGGTAGACTGTTTAATGTATTATAAAAGGAGTCAGATTTTTCTGACTCCTTTTCTAGAAAGAACTTTTATCCTTTATATACTTCGCTATCTATCATATTTTCTTTCTTAGCTACAATAACTGAAGTAGAAGCATCACCAACTACATTAAGTGAAGTAACTAACATTTCAATAGGTCTATTGATTGAAAGAATTAATGAGTATGCAAGTAATGCTGCATCGTTTGTATAACCCATACCAGTTAAGATAGTAAATAGGATCACAGCACCTGCACCTGGTGCAGCTGGAGTACCAACTGATGCAATTAATGCAAGTACTGCAATAACTGCCATAGACATGAATGTTACTTTATATCCAGAACTTGCTGCAATAAACATAGCTGCAATAACCTGCATAATTGCTGTACCATCCATATTGATTGTCATACCTAAAGGTAATACAAATGATGCAATCTGATTATCTACACCTAATTCTTCAGTTACTGTTCTCTTATTGATTGGAAGAGTTGCAGCACTAGAAGAAGTAGAGAAACCAAATAAAGCAACCTTAACCATCTTCTTCATGAATGGCTTTGGATTTACTCTAGCCATAGACATTAAGTAGATTGGATAAGCTAAGAATAAATATATAAATAATGCAATAACAACTGTAACTACATAAGCAAGTGCTGGTCTTAATGAATCAATACCATAGATTGCGAATGTTCTTGTTAATAAGCAGAAGATACCAATAGGTGCAAACTTATTAACTACAAATGATAAGAATAAAGTAATAATCTTAGACACTTCTTCGAATAACTTCTTTAGAGTCTTTGTTTCTTCTTCTAATGTATTCATTGCAAGACCCATAGCAACTGCAATAAATACAATGGCTAATACATTGCCATTAGTAGAGAAAGCTGAAATAAGGTTGTTAGGAATAATATTTAAAATAATGTTTAATGGGTTAGAACCAGTAGAACCCTGCTGGATTGTTACTGCTGCTTTACCCACTGCATTAAAGAAACCTAAATTATATACAATAGACGCAACCACACCTGCAAAACATAATGCACACACAGTTGTAATAAAGAAAGTCAAAATAGTCTTAGTAGAAATTCTACCTAACTTCTTTGTATCTGTGATAGTTGAAATAGCTAATGTAATAGATACAAATACCATAGGTACAATAATAAGCTGTAATGAATTAACAAATAACTGACCTACAATATAGAAGATTCCAACAGCTTTAGTTGCTGTAGGCTGTGTAATATCCTGAAAGAATAAGTTATTGATCTTTGTCCAAAGATCAGTCTGACCACTACTTACTAAGTGTTCTCTTAACATAATGCAGCCAAACCCACAGGCAAGACCACAAATCATCGCAATTAACATCTTTTTAGCTAACTGCTTACCACTACTCGTTTTCATTTTTACCCTCCTGAATTTAATCCCAAAATTGAGATTATTATACACTATCTAGAATATAATGCAAATGGTATTCATAAAAATGTGAATTAGCATAATATTTTTATTTAGAACTATGATATAATAATCAGCAGGAGGAACTTATATGGATAATGATTATAGGGAAGAGATGTTGAAGTTAAGAGAAGAACTTCTATTAGTGGAAGAAGAACGTAAAGCAGGTAAGAAGATTTATACTATTAATGAATTAGATGAAATCCTAAATGAAGTTATTGATAATGCAAAACAGTCAGGCATCTAATCCTGACTGTTTTACTTAAGAAAGGGGAGAGCACTTATAGTAGTCTCCCTGAGGGAAAGATATATTTGCTTTTAATAATTCCAGTTCTTCCAGTCCCCACCAGTTAACTTATCAAAGTCTTCACCATTAATTTCTGCACCATCACCATAGGAATGATCACCTTCCCAGTGATATTTAGGATCATCTTCGTATGTCATAGATCCTTTATTGCTTCCTGATGAAGAATTACTTGAACTATTACTACTTCCAGAAGAACTTTTATTATTGTTATTTGAAGAAGAACTATTATAAGATCTATTTGTATTAGAACTCTGTTTCTTCTGTACCTTAGTCTTTACACTTGTAGTTCCATCTTTATTCTTCACTGTCTCATGAACAACTTCTTCATTACTACTAATCACTGGTTTTGCAATCACAGTGACCTTACCGGTCTTCTTGGTTTCATTATTATACTTGTCCTTTACTGTGACATTAAAATCATACTGTCCTGGAGTATTTATATCTATTTTACTGGTATCAATCTCAATACTTATTTCAGATAGATCACTAATATTCATTAGAGACTTGAGAGAATTGTAATCAAGTGTATCTAAACCAGTTCCTTGTAATAACTCCATATTTGCGGGTAATACAAACTCTGGTGCTTTTGTATCCTTTACAATAACACTCTGTTTCAAAGACTTCTTCTTATACTTCACAGTAATAGTATACTTACCTACTGCAGGATATGTTTTATCCTTCTCATTAGGTATCTTATTGATTATTTCTAAATCATCTTTATCAAAATCCTTATAATCCTTTACTATATCCTTTAACTTGGGTGTATATGTAGTCCCATATTCTACATTTACCTTATTAGTCTTAAGTTCTAACTTAGGACCACTTAACGCATAAGTAGCAGCACCTACACCAATAACTACAACTGTTCCTGCGGCTATCATTATCTGTTTCTTATCCATATTTTTTTCCTTCCCTTACTATATATCTTATATACAATGATATTCTTGCTGTTAGTTTGATGCAATAGAGAAAGTACTATATTTATATTATTCACAAGCGTTACATAAGAATAATAGAAAAAGAGAACTCTTTTCTAAGAAATCTCTTTCTTTAAGCTCTTTCCAATAGTGAACCACATAGTCATATAACAAGCGCCACCACCATTAAAATTACTAATAGCTTCTGAAATAAATACACCTTCAATTCCAATAAAACGTGGAAGAATAATAGTCAAAGGAGCTACTATAATCACTTTTCTAAAGATAGAAAAGAAGATAGCCTGTTTAGATTTTCCTAGTCCTACTGCCACAGATTGACCACATATCTGTAATGACTGCATAAAGAATCCTGCAAAATATAATCTAATATAAATAATTGCATGTTTAGTAATATGAGAATCATGAGTAAAGATTTTAATAAAGTATTGTGGGAAAGCAGTAATTAATACCCAAATAATAAACATTGTTCCAAAACATAAGAGTGTCACAAAACGTATTGCGGATAAGACACGTTTGTATTCTTTAGCCCCATAATTATATCCTAGTACTGGCTGAGCGGCATTTCCAAACCCTTGGGCTGGTAACTGCACAACTTCTCTAATAGAGTTAATAATAGTCATAATCGCTATATAGAGATCACCACCATAAATCTGTAAGGTAGAATTACATACAATAGATACTATAGAATTCGTAATACCCATCATAAATCCTGCAGTCCCTAAAGAGAATATACGCTTTACATAATAAGGATTTAAATACATACACTCTTTCTTTAACTTAAGTATCGTTTTATCAGTTCTTAAAAAGCATATAGTCCATAAAGCAGATACAAGCTGTGACAGTACTGTTGCGAGTGCTGCACCTTTTACATTCATATTTAATACAAATATAAATATTGGATCCAATATAATATTCAATACAGCACCAATCAGTACTGTCATCATTCCTATTTTCGCAAATCCCTGACTATTAATAAAACTATTCATACCTAGTCCTATTAACACAAACACAGTCCCTAACAAGTATATAGTCAAATAATCATTCGCATACTTAAAAGTATGCGTGCTTGCTCCAAAGAGCCATAAGATCTTCTCTTTAAAAAGAAAACCAATAATCATTAAACCTATCCCAAATAGTACTAACAAACAGAAAGCATTTCCCATAATCTTTTCTGCTTCTTTGTTATTGCCTTTACCTCTTGCTATTGAACAAAGTGGGGCACCACCCATACCAAAAAGATTCGCAAACGCAATCACTATAGAAATAATAGGAAGACATATTCCTAGTCCTCCCATAGCTAGTGTTGATGTATGAGGAATACGACCTATATATATTCTATCTATCACATTATAAAGTACGTTAATCAACTGTGCTACGATCATTGGTCCTGCAATAGATAATATATGTGTAGAAACCTTTCCCTTCGCAAAATTATTCCTTTCTTCCATACAACCATCTCCCTTAACACAATCTTTACTATCTCATATATATTACAGTCATACAGTTCTTTTTCAAACTTTGAAATACTGTAACTCATATTATCTTCTGTATATCATGCTTTTTTACTATGTATAGTGAGATATACTATATTAAAATAAAATTCCACAAATAAAATTAAAAATGTGAAATATATGTTGCATAAGTAATATGTAAGCGCTACAATATCTATGTTAGATACATTCGAAAGGAGAAAACGATATGAAGAAGGTATCCGCTATAGCACTTAGTACAGCTATGGCACTCTCAATGGCTTTGCCATCAAAAGTCAATGCCACAAGCAGAGTGGATCAATTACTCTCTAATATGAGTACAAAACAAAAGATCACACAGATGCTTATGGTAGATTTCCGTTACTGGGATGAGGATTTAAGTGATGGTGCACAGACTACAGGTCATGAATTCACTAAGATGAATGACCAAGTCAGAAAGATTGTCGAAGACTATGATTTTGGAGCACTTATTTATTTTGCTCAGAACATCCAGGAAACTGAACAATCTTATAATTTAAGTATGGCTATGCAGAAAGCAGCCACAAAAGATGGTGGTATTCCACTATTAATTAGTACTGACCAGGAAGGTGGTAGTGTATACCGTTTAGGTTCAGGTACAGCATTACCTGGTAATATGGCACTTGGTGCAACTCATAATACAGAGTATGCAAAAAAAGCAGGCCAGATTATTGGTAGTGAATTAAGTAGTATTGGTATTAATACTAACTTAGCACCAGTTGTTGATGTTAATAATAATGCCAACAACCCAGTTATCGGTTTAAGAAGTTACAGTGATGATGCAGATGTAGTAGGGAATATGGCTTCTGCAACAATCGCTGGTTTGAAAGACTATAACGTTATTGGATGTGCTAAGCACTTCCCAGGTCATGGTGATACAGCCACTGACTCTCACTATGGACTTCCAATCGTAAACAAATCAAAAGCAGAATTATTAAATAATGAATTAAAACCATATAAGATTGCGATTAATCAGGGTATTGAAATGATCATGACTGCACATATCTTATATCCACAATTAGATAACACAACTGTTGTATCAGAAACAACAGGTAATGAAGAAAAGAAACCTGCAACTATGTCAAAAGCAATCATCACTGATCTATTAAAGGGTGAAATGGGCTTCAAGGGCGTTGTTTCTACTGACGCTATGAACATGAAAGCTATTGCGAATACATTTGGTGAATCACAGGCAGTTAAGCTAGCCATTGAAGCAGGTGCTGATTTAATTTGTATGCCTACAGTTCTTTACAATCAAGAAGATGTTAAGAAACTAGATTCAATTATTGATTATGTAGAAGAAGCTGTTAATAATGGTGAAATCTCTGAATCTAGATTAGATGACGGATGCAGAAGAATCTTAACAGTTAAAGAAAACAGAGGCATCTTAGATTGGAAAGAATCTGATTACTCTTTAAACAAAGCATTATCAACAGTAGGTAATGCTACTAATAGAGCAACTGAAAGAGAAATCGCAGCTGCTGCTGTAACAGTTGTCAAGAACGAAAACAACACTTTACCTCTAGTTGTTAAAGAAAACCAGAAAATCCTCATGCTTTGTCCATATGACAATGAAAGAGCACAGATGATCATGGGTTACAACCGTGCAAAAGAAGCAGGCCTTATTCCTGAATCTGCAGAAGTAAAAGTTTTAAGATATAACGATTCTAATATGGATGCTGTAAAAGAAAACATTGATTGGGCTGATACAGTATTTGTTAACTCAGAAATCAGTTCTGCAAGCCGCATCTCATCTAATCATTGGTTATATTCTTATGCAGAAGGTATCGTAGACTATACTCATGAAAAGGGTAAGAAGTCTATCGTTATGTCAGTAGACAAGCCATATGATGTACAAATGTATGCTAATGCAGATGCTATTTTAGCTGTTTATGGATGTAAAGGTTCTTCAGTAGATGTTACTGAAGCAATTGTTGGTGGAGTTACATCTTCTAAAGCTGCTTATGGACCTAACATTATTGCAGGTATTGAAGTTGCTTTAGGTACATTTGGTGCTCAGGGAACACTTCCAGTTAATATTCCTGTATATGATAAGACTGCTAAGCTTTACACTGATACTATTAAGTATAAACGTGGTTATGGAATCACTTATCAGTCATTACTTAACAAAGATACATTAAATGACTTAATTTCTAAGGCTGAAGGCTTAGATTCTAAGAAATATACAGAAGATTCTTGGAATAAACTTGTATCAGCTTTAGCTGATGCTAAAGAAGTAGCTAACACAAATGGTGTTTCTCAGAAGAAAATTGATGAGGCAATTGCTTCATTACAGTCTGCTATGGATGCTTTAGTAGAAAAACCTGTAGAAACTAAACCAGAAGAACCTAAGAAAGATGACACTAAGAAAGAAGATATAAAGAAAGAAGACACAAAGAAAGAAGATACAAAGAAAGAAGACACTAAGAAGGATAATGTAAAAACAGGTGATAGCACAGCTATCCTACCACTTGTTACATTAATGGGTCTTGCTTGTGTTGCATTTATCTTTCTTAAGAAAAAAAGAGCTTAATAACTAGAACGTCTCTTCATTGAGACGTTCTTTTTCCATGTGTTATAATGAGGCAGGGTGATCTAAATGGCAATGGTACAATTACTAGTAGACGGTGGAATAGGTTTGATATTAATTATATCTGGAATAATTATGAACATGATTTCTAAAAGAAATAATAAACAATGTACAAAAAGTGTTGAAGGTTATGTTATTAGCTATAGCTTTACAGGGGAATCACGCATGTACCCAATAGTAGAATATGTATTAGATGGTATAACTTATAAGACAAAGAAGAAATACAATGGAATTAAGTCTATCAAAGCATCAGGAATACCACTACCAGTTAAATCTAACGCTTATGAGGATGAAAAAGGATACCTACATATAAAATCGGGAGCCATTGTAAATGTCCGTCAGATGGCAGAAAAACTATGGCCTATAAATAGTAAAATGATTGTTTACTATAATCCAGATAACCCTAAGATCTGCTATGTAGATAGACCTATTCATAATAGTTTTGCATCTATGATATTTATTATTATGGGGAGTGTTGTAATAGTTATGAGTATTATCGTATTCTTCCTGATGCAGTTATGAACATCTCTATTTAAGAGGTGTTTTTTGATGCAAAAAAACACTGTACAGCTGTACAGTGCCTAGCTTTTGAGTTCCTCAAACAACTCATCTAAATTATCGTAACCTTTAACAGAAGAATCATAAGTCATTCTTTTTGCTTCTTCCATTGCTTCTATAGTTTCTTTATTTGGTGTTAGTTCAAAAGGAATACCACCCACTCGCAATGATTCTCTTACAAATAGATTAAATGCGGTACTGAGGTCCATACCAAGTTCACTAAATAATGCATCTGCTTTTTCTTTTACATCACTGTCCATACTAATATTTATATCTGTATACATAGGCTCAACCCCTTTCTGTTGATAGTATATGCTTTTTCATATATTTTCACAATATGAACGAAGATTGAAAACATTATTAATATAAGTAAAATAAGAGAAATGAAGGGAATGACAAACAATGAAAAACATATTAATCATATCTAGTTCACCTAGAAGAAATGGAAACTCACAACTACTATGTAATCAATTCAAGAAGGGTGCAGAAGATAAAGGCCATCATGTAGACATGATACGTATCATGGATCAAAATATCGGTTTTTGTAGAGCATGTGATGGTTGTATGAGAAATGGTGGCATTTGTATTCTTAGGGATGATATGGCAAACATATTAAATCTTTACCAAAAAGCAGATGTATTAGTGCTTGCAACACCAGTATACTTCTATGGAATCAGTGCACAAATGAAAACATTCATAGATCGTACTTATCCTATCTGGCAGCATCTAGGTAAAAAGGATGTCTATTACATCATCTCTGCAGGATTAGGTGAAGATATTGTAGAAAGAGCATTAGGAGACCTAGATGGTTTTGTAGAACATCTAGAAGAATATGAAATAAAGGGTAGACTTTATGCCACAAATGTCATGGATGCAGGTCTAGTAAAGGATCAGGAAATATATAAACAAGCCTATGAAATGGCCAACTCAATCTAAAAGGTCGGTACGCTTTTGTACCGACCATTATAGTCTTAATCCTTTTATATCTTTTACACGTGATAATATCGTATTACAGCTGCAGCTTAACACACCAGGAAGTGTATCTATCACATCATGAAGAAAATGTTCCATCTCTTCATTAGAAGATGCCACTGCATGTACATGTAGTTTATCTCTACCAGTTACTCTATAAATCTGAGTCACTATACTACTCTTATTTAATATATCTGTTACTTTTTTAAAATAATCTGGTTTTGTTTCAATCTCAAAATAACAGGATACAGCACCACTTATTTTTTGTGGATTAATAATCGTTGTATATTCTTCAATAATCCCTTTATTCTCTAAAGCCTGAATACGTGCTTTAACAGCTACTCTAGAAATTCCAATCTTTTCTCCTATATCAGAATAAGACATACGGGCATTCTTTACTAATAACTGTATAATCTTCTGATCTAACTCGTCTAAACCATTTAAGTACATACATATCACTCCTATCTATTTCATCTTATCATTACAATAAGCAAATCACAAGTTGATATAAGCAAACCATTATACTATAATAGTTGCATAACGTAAGTGTGAAGTTACGAAAAGGAGGCATATAATGAATAAAGATCTTACAAAAGGACCTGTTGTGAAATCAATGCTGTTGTTTGCGATACCTATGATACTAGGAGACCTCTTACAACAATGTTACAACATTGCGGATACTTTAATAGTAGGGCAGTTCTTAGGAAAAACAGCTTTAGCTGCAGTCGGTTCTTCTTTTACTCTTATGACCTTTATTACATCTATTATATTAGGCTTATGTATGGGTAGTGGTGCACTCTTTTCTATTAGATTTGGACAAAGAGATAAAAGAGGATTAAAACAGGATCTATGTGCTTCCTTCTTCTTTATCGCCTTCATATCCATATTACTTAATATCATTGCTTATATATGTCTAGATGCACTTAAACTCTTCTTAAGCGTGCCTCATGAGGTATGGGGTGATATGAGATGTTATCTCTTATATATCTTTATGGGAATCATTGCGATATTCTTATATAACTTCTTTTCGGCTTATTTAAGATCTATAGGTAATTCAGTCATTCCACTCATCTTTCTTGCCATCTCTTCTATCCTGAATATTATTCTAGATCTCTATTTTGTCCTTGTATTAAAGATGGGAGTAGGGGGTGCAGCCCTTGCTACAGTACTATCCCAATATGTATCAGGTATAGGCATCATGTTTTATACACTACTTAAATATAAAGAAGTACTTGTAATATTTAAGGTTAGTTACTTAAAAAGAGAAAGAATTAAACAGATCATCTCTTTCTCGCTTCTTACTTGTATCCAGCAATCAGTCATGAATCTAGGAATACTGATGGTACAAGGGTTAGTTAATAGCTTTGGTACAGTTGTTATGGCTGCATTTGCAGCTGCAGTAAAAATAGATGCTTTTGCTTATATGCCCGTACAGGACTTTGGAAATGCCTTTTCTACATTCATTGCTCAAAACTATGGAGCCAAAGAAAAAGAAAGAATACAAAAAGGACTCAAAGAAGCTGTTCGTATCTCTTCAATATTTTGTATAATTATTTCTATTCTAGTTTATATATTTGCGAAACCTTTAATGATGATCTTTATAGATGCAAATGAAACAAGTATCATCTTAGAAGGTGTACGCTACTTAAGAATAGAAGGTGCATTCTATATAGGTATAGGCTGTTTATTCTTGTTATATGGTTTATATCGTGCCTTAGGAAGACCAGGTATGAGTGTTGTTCTTACTGTATTCTCACTTGGTACAAGAGTGGCTTTAGCTTATATCTTATCTTCTATACCAGCACTAGGAGTAACAGGTATATGGTGGTCAGTTCCAATAGGCTGGGCACTTGCGGATATAGTGGGATTAGTATATTACAAAAAGAATAAACACAATCTATTAAGTTTTGGGGGAGTATTATAATGAAATAGGTTGGTATTAAGTGATACATCTAAAGGTTAATAGGAGCTTCTCCTGTTTTACATATTGACAGAGATTAACTCTGTTTGATTAAATTGTGGTAGGGAGGATGAATCATGATTATTAGAGAAGCAAGAATAGAAGATATAGAAAGACTATTAGAAATATATGACATTGCGAAAGCATTTATGAGACAAACAGGCAACCCACATCAGTGGAACAGCCGTTATCCTGATTCAAAAACATTAGAAGAAGATATTCATAAACATCAACTCTTTGTAATGGAAGAAGATTCTATTATACATAGTGTATTTGCGTTTATTATAGGTGAAGATCCTACATATAAGGAAATAGAAGGTGCATGGCTTGATCACAGTACTTATGGTACGATTCATCGTATTGCAAGTGATGGCATTATGCATCAAGTATTTAATAAAGCAGTTAACTTCTGCAGTAAAAGATGTGCACATCTAAGAGCTGATACACATAAAGATAATAAGATTATGCAGAAGGTTTTGTTAAAAAATGGTTTTCAAGAAACAGGAATTATCTATGTAGAAGATGGCACACCTAGAATAGCTTATGAGAAGGTGAAATAATGATCTGTCCTAAATGTGGATGTAGAGTAGAACCGGGAATGAAGAAATGTCCTGTATGTGATAGTACTTTAGATAACGAATACACAAGATATGAAAAGAAGATGAAAAGAAAAAGAATACAGAAAAAAGCAATAGGTTCTGTATTTCTTATATCTGATATTATTCGTACTCTTATTGGTGTAGGTATAGCTCTATTTGGTTGTGTAGGTATCATGGAAGGTGATTATATATTTGCAGCTAGTATAATTCTATTTGGATTATCGTTAATCCCTTATTGGTATAAGAAAGCATCTAATAGATTCATTGCGATTATCCTACCTGTATTGTTTGTACTTATGGGTTTTGTAGTATTATTATTTACAGTAGATTGACAGGAGAAGTTCTCCTGTTTTTTTTATTGCTGAAAAATAATGTTAATTTGTATTTATGTTAAGTAAATATGCTTTTATATATTTTAAAATATGAAAAATGAAAGCGATTGCTTGCAAATAATTGCAGAAAGTATATCGTAGTGGTAATATACATATGAAGGAGAGTGATGTATATGGCAAATACAACAGCTGTTTATGCCCGCATTGATACTAAGCTAAAAGAAAATGCAGAAGAGATTCTTTCTCAATTAGGCATTACGCCATCTTGTGCAATTCAAATGCTGTATAGTCAGATTGTGTTAACCAGAGGTTTACCGCTTGACCTGCATTTGCCACCTGCTAATCCAACTGCTGTTGGTAGCATGAGTAGAGCAGAACTTGATGCAGAGTTAAGAAAAGGTGTTGAATCTATCCAAGAAGGCAAAACATTTACTACAGATGAAGTAGATGAAGAACTTTCGAGAGAGTTTGGAATCTAATGAAAAGGGGCTGTAACGAATAGATAGTATTTACTACTACCTTGAGCGTTACAGCTCT
>OOBJ01001613.1_pt1 | contig 13480 bp, 14 predicted proteins | sample 1671331 | NCBI WGS metagenome assembly OOBJ01 (sample SAMN06348145, study PRJEB24527) | human gut metagenome | biome: human gut; feature: ankylosing spondylitis patient; material: feces | host: Homo sapiens | place: China | collected 2015-10 | reverse complement strand
TCTGCCCCACATGGACACCATCTGCATCGATTGCCTTCGCAATTTCTACATTATCATTAATAATAAACGGGACTTTATACTTTCTGCATAACTCCTTAATCTCTCTGGCCTCTTTCATAAAGAGTTCTTTATCCAGATTCTTCTCTCGCAGCTGCAGAAAAGTTACCCCGCCCTGCAAAGCTTTCTCAACCTGTTGATAAAGAGATTCACCGTTAAGCCAATGCCTGTCTGTAATCGCATACAGAACCATGTCCTCTTTTCTGCAATTCACAATATCAGTCCTCCATCATATGGATTGCATCTGTCGTTTTCTTATACTGCTCTTCTACTTTTGCAAAAAGTTCTTCACAACCATCTGTTTCTCTTCCTCTGAGCTTTTCTGTAATATCAAAGCTAACCTGATAGAGATTGTCAAATCCAAGGTTCTGGCATACACCTTTTAAGGTATGAGCTGCACGAAAAGCTATTTCCACTTGTTTATCATTTAAAGCTTTTTCAAGTTCTTGAAAACTCGTATCTTCTCTAAATTTTAGTGCAAATTTCTCAATCATACTAACACTTGGTAAACGTTTAATAACATCTTGATAATTAGCACCCATTTTTATATAACATTCTTCAATTGTCATTCTATTTTCCTCTCTATAATATAACTGAATATTAAATTAACATTTTTAATTAAAGCTTTTTTAAAACACATATATTCTATAATCTAACCAAAGAAAAAGCAATATAAAAAAAGGAAGCAAAAGCTTCCTAAATGATTAGTTCTTTAACGCTTGTAAAGGAGCTGGAATTCTTCCGCCACGATTGATCATAACGTCATTTGAAATTTGAGAAATTGGCATAACAGGACCTGCACCTAATAAACCACCAAAATCTAATTCATCACCAACATCTTTTCCAATGGCAGGAATCACACGTACGGCTGTCGTCTTTGTATTAACCATACCGATTGCAGCTTCATCCGCAATAATTCCTGAAATAACACTTGCACTTGTTTCTCCTGGAATTACGATCATATCCAATCCAACACTACATACAGCTGTCATTGCTTCAAGTTTTTCTAATTTTAATGCACCTGTTCTTGCCGCATGAATCATACCTGCATCTTCACTTACAGGAATAAAAGCACCAGATAATCCACCAACATTACTTGTTGCCATAACGCCGCCTTTTTTAACAGCATCATTCAACATGGCTAAACAAGCCGTTGTTCCATAAGCACCACAAGTTTCTAATCCCATTTCCTCTAGAATATAGGCAACACTATCACCAATAGCTGGAGTTGGAGCTAAAGACAAGTCCACAATTCCAAATGGAACACCTAGTTTTTCACTCGCAACAGTTCCAACTAATTGTCCCATACGCGTAATCTTAAAGGCTGTACGTTTGATTAAATCTGCAATCTGATCCATACGCAATGATTTATCGGCTTTACTTAATACAGCACGCACAACACCAGGTCCGGATACACCAACGTTGATTACACAATCAGCTTCTCCTACTCCATGGAAAGCTCCTGCCATAAATGGATTATCTTCAGGTGCATTACAGAATACAACTAATTTTGCAGCACCCAAGCAATTATCATCCTTTGTATATTCCGCGCAACACTTCACAATACGGCCCATTTGTGCAACGGCATCCATATTGATTCCAGCTTTTGTACTACCTACATTAACACTTGCACAAACATGTTGTGTTTTCGCCAAGGCTTCAGGAATTGATTCAATCAACGCATTGTCTCCTGCCGCATATCCTTTTTGTACTAGCGCAGAATATCCACCAATAAAATCTACACCTAACTTTTGAGCACAACGCTCTAAAGTTAATGCATATTCAACTGGATTTCCACCAGAACAAGCCACTAACATCGCAATTGGTGTTACACTAATTCTCTTATTAACAACTGGAATACCATAAGTCTTACTGAAATCATTCCCTACTTTTACTAAGTCTTTAGCTAAGCGGCAAATCTTTTCTTCAACCTTTTGACATGAAACATGAATGTCTGGATCCATACAATCCAATAAACTAATACCCATTGTGATTGTACGAATATCCAAATATTCTTCGTCAATCATCTTTATTGTTTCTAAAATTTCATTTGTCTGCATAGGAATACCTCATTAAATTTTGTGCATAGAATTGAAAATATCCTGATGCATACAACGAATGACTAGATTCTTTTCTTTTCCTAAGCTTTCCATTCTTTCCGCAAATTCATTTAATGGAATGCTCATTTTATCAATCGCAACCATCATAGTCATAGTAAACATAGAATCTACGATTGTTTGAGTTACATCCAATACATTTAGATTGTAGTTTGCGCATTCATTGGCAATCATAGCCAAGATTCCTACTTTGTCTTTTCCAATTACACTAATAACAGCCTTCATCATCATTCTCCTTATAGTTTTATTGCACATTTTTCAAAACGCACTAGCTCATATGGTTCATATGCACTCTGGATTCCTTGCACATTCACATCATATTCACTTGGCATAAAGGATACCTCATTTTGTTGTTTTAGACAATCCTTAATAATTTGACTTTGTTCTTTTGTCAAAGTTTTTGACTTTTTAAAACAAATCTCATTTGCCTTATTTAGTAAAATAATATCGACATCTAAGCAGTCACTCGCAAACAAATGATCTTTCCAATCACATTCTTGAATATTGAAATAAAAGTCACTATTGTCAATATCTCCACCCTCAAGCACAAATATCGCAATATCATTTGTGTAACAAAAATGAAGATCAATACCACTATTCAACATTTCAATTTCCTCCTGTGTCCAATCCTCATCTTTTATTACTAACATAAAACGGTTTTCTACATAGTCCATGATGGCACCTAAATCGATGTCATACTCAAATTTTTCTTTTTTTTCCATACATTCATTATAAAGATTATCTTAAGAAAAAGCGAATCAATTTCTCATTCAATTTTGTATAAGGCTGATAACGCATAGGTAAATCAATGATTCTTTTTTTATCCACAATACTCTTTGTATGACTAAACGTATCAAAGCCACGCTTTCCATGGTATGAACCCATACCACTTTCGCCAACACCACCAAAGCCCATATTACTAGTAGATAAATGAATCACAACATCATTGATGCAGCCACCACCAAAGGATACTTCACTCGTTACTTTCTTAGATACCTCTTTATTATTTGTGAAAATATATAAAGCTAAAGGAGCAGGCATGGAATTGATTTTATCTATAACTACATCTAAATTTGAATATGTCAATATTGGCATAACGGGGCCAAATATCTCTTCCTGCATAATAGGATCTGAAAAATCCACACGATCCACTACCGTTGGTTCAATTTGTAGATTATGATGTTTTCCACCATAGACAACCTTATCCATATCAATCATCCCTAAAATCCTCTTATAGTGCTTTTCATTAATAATATGACCATAATCATCTAAGTTCGCATATTGACGTTGAATTTCGGATATCACGCATTCGATAAATTGGTCTTTTATAGATTCATGTACCAACATATAGTCTGGAGCCACACAGGTTTGTCCACAATTCAAATATTTTCCAAACACAATTCTTCGTGCCGCCAATTTAATATCTGCATCTTTATCTACGATACAAGGACTTTTTCCTCCCAATTCTAGAGTGACTGGCGTTAAATATTGACTCGCCTTATTCATCACAATTTTTCCTACACGTTTTGATCCTGTATAGAAAATATAGTCAAATTTTGAATCCAATAATTTAGAACTCACTTCACTATCTCCAAGTACACAAGCCACATATTCTGGATCGAAATATTCTTCAATCATATCTTTGATTACTTGTGATGTGTATGGACTAAATTCACTAGGTTTTAATACCACCGTATTTCCAGCTGCAAGTGCATCAATCAAGGGGTCAATAGAAAGTAAAAAAGGATAATTCCAAGGACTAATAACTAACACCACACCATAAGGACTCGGCTTTTCAAAACTACGCGACAAAAATTGAGACAATGGTGTATATACATTCCTTTCTTTAGCGAACTTACGAATGTGTTTTTCCATATAAGTCAATTCACTTAAAGCTAACCCAACTTCGCACATATAAGTTTCAAAATTTGATTTTCCGACATCCATTTTAATAGCTTCATTAATTCTGTCTTCATAAGCTAAAATTGCCTTTTTTAAAGTTTTTAAGGCGTTTATTCTAAAATGAATATCCAGTGTTTTATGTTGATTATAAAACGCTCTTTGTTTTAAAACGATTGAATCCATACTCAATCCTCCACTACTAAATCATACACTTTTTCTAACTCTTTTACACCCCACAAAACTGGAACTGGATATAATGGATTGGCTTCATGATCTGCATAAAGAGCTAATTCGTGTATATCCGATTTCTTTAATTCACTAAATGTAGATGAGATACCAAAACACTTTTTCATTAAAGTGATTTGTTCTATAAAACGCTCAGCACCAACCTTATAAGAATCCTTCGCATTACAGATGCCACAATACAAAGCCATTTCATAAAGTTTCTTATACACACTATCTCCATATTGTTTCAACACAACATCAAGTAATGTCGCATTAGCTAGTCCATGCGCAATATTATATTTTCCACCTAATGAATGAGCAATCGCATGCACATATCCTACATAGGATACAGTAAAGGCATGTCCTGCATAGTAGGCAGCATCGAGCATATTACTTCTAGCTTCTAAATCATTTCCGTCTTCATACACCTTATATATATTCTCAAAAATTAGTTTTGTAGCCTTTAACGCATATGCACGCGTCTTCTTTGTGGTCGAATTACCAATATAAGCCTCAATCGCATGGGTTAAAGCATCCATACCAGTACATGCCGTAATAAATGGAGGCAAGGATAAAGTGGGTTTTGGATCTAAAACGGCATAATCAGGAATCAAATTAAAATCATTGATCGCATATTTATGACGTGTTTTTGAATCTACAATGACAGCCGCAAGAGTTGTTTCACTTCCTGTTCCAGCTGTGGTAGGTACACAAATCAACAATGGTAGTTTCTTCCATATCTTTAAAATTCCCTCCATCTTTGATAGTGGTTTCTTAGGACGAGCAAGTCTAGCACCAACGGCCTTAGCACAATCCATGCTAGATCCACCACCAAAACCAATCAAAGCCTGACAATTCGAAGATAAATATAAGTTTCTGGCATCTTCTACATTATCACTTGTTGGATTTGCGACCGTTTTATCATATATCACATATTCAATAGAATGATGTTCTAGGTGTTCACACATACGGTTTAATATTCCTAATTGATGTACGGTAAAATCAGTAATTACCATCACTTTAGATATATGGTTATCCATACAAACATGAGAAATTAAAGATGTACTCTTTAATATTTCAGGAGTTCGATAAGGTAAAATAGGAATCACGAGTTTAAAACAATTCTGAAAAATTCGACAATATATTTTCTTGAATGTATTCATAAAGCACCTCCGTTTAGTTAACTTTGTATACTTTATATTCATTTGTTCACTTTGTCAACTATAAAAAATATGGACACCTACATGTCCATACCTTTATGCTTTCATCAATAGTTTTCGAATTGATTCTTCACTTACTGAGAAGATGGATGCAATACTTGAAACACTGAAACCTTTGTCTACCATCGTTCTATACATTTCTTTACGATTATTCTCGCTGCCTTGTTCAAGTCCTTGTTCAATTCCTTTTTTTATTCCTTCAGCTTCCCATTCCTTTGACTTTACTTCAAGCCATCTCTTTTCAGCTTCACACATTTCAATATCCTCCTTTTCCTCTAATTCTTCTAAATCCAACCATTCTACATCCGTTAATGTCTTGACGACTTTTAACACACTGCTTTTCACAAGTCCAAAATGATTACTTGTTCCTTCATAAATAGACTGATCATAAATACTTCGACATATGTAGAATAGATTATACACGTCTTCTTCATTAAAATTATATGAAGTATTTCCTGTGATTTCAATCAGATTCATTTTGTAGTCATGGAAATAGGATTTGAACCTTTCATCCACCTCGACCAGCTCAGAAAGCTGTCTAGCTGCATTCCAAGGCCTTTCACCTGTATAAAATACTAGAATGTGCACCATTGGTAGTTTTTCTTTCGACTTATTCTTTTTCGACTTCTTTAACATTCGCTCATACGCTACAAATTCATATACTGCAGCCCTTACAACCATGGACATATCCACATAACTTTGATTCTCAATAATGAATGCACTATAAAGATTTCCATCATTGTACTTACGAATCACATCCACATGCTTTTCTAGATCCATATTCGAATCATTCATCTCTGAATCAAGTTCCATACAGTTTTCAGGTTTAAGAACTCTTTCTCCATCAAAGAAGTACGCATTAAAGAAGTCGACAAAATAGGCATTGTTTTCTAAAAACTCCTTCATAATTTTGTCTTTTGATTTATTCATGTGATTTCATCACCCCTATCTCATATACGAAATAAATTGAGGCTTTTCCAAAAAAGATGCATATTTTGATAATTTCACATAATTCAATCGGATTTCACAAGATTTACCAAAGTTATACTAAAATTATGACAACATAGAATGATATTCTATAAGTGCCTTAAAGATAAGGCAATGAATATAGAAATAAACCAATATTCATATCTCTCTCCTAAAAATAATAATAAACAAAAGAAACCATTCTAGACGCCAACACTAGAATGGTTTTCTTATTATCCTTCATATTCTGTTGTATATTCATTGTCTATCGCAAACGAATGATCCATTGGACCTGAGCCTTTGCCCAAATCAAGCATTGCTCCTAATGCCCCAGAAATATAGTCTTTTGCTCGTTTTACCGAAGTATCCAAATCATATCCCTTCGCAAGATTTGATGCTATTGCGCTCGACAAAGTACAGCCCGTACCATGTGTATTTGAATTATTGATACGCTTCCCTTTAAACCAAGCATATGAATTGTTTCTATACAATAAATCATTCGCATCATTGATTTGATGACCACCCTTAACTAAAGTAGCACACCTAAAATTTTCACTGATTTTTTTAGCCACTTCAACCATACTAGCCTCATCCGTAATTTCCATTTCAGAAAGCACTTCTGCTTCCGGAATATTTGGAGTAATCAAAGTAGCTAAAGGCAACAATTCTTTTTTCAATGTTTCAATCGCATCCTCACTAATCAATCTAGCACCACTTGTCATAACCATCACAGGATCAACGACAATATTTTCTGCCTTATATTCCTTTAGTCTCTTTGGGATCAATTCAATCAAACTAGAACTTGATACCATCCTAATCTTTACCGCATCCGGATAAATATCCGTAAATACCGCATCTAGCTGTTCGCCCAAAAATTCAGGCGTTACATCCATAATACCCGTTACTCCCAATGTGTCTTGCGCTGTTAATGCCGTGATTGCACTTGTTGCGAACACATGGTTTTAATGTCTGCTTGAATGCCTGCTCCTCCACTCGAATCACTTCCCGCAATCGTTAATGCACTTTTCATTTAAATCTCTCCAATCTTTTATTTTAATCACTTTAAATCCGACTTTTCTCGCCACATCTATACAATAATCTGCATCCTCAAACACAACTATATCTTCTGGTCTTTGGTTTAAAACTTGTGCACAAGCCAAATAAAAATCCGGATCATCCTTTGACTTATTCACCTTTGAACAAGTTATAATATCTTCAAAATAATTCAACACACCCAGTCTATTCAACGCAATTTTTACAAGCTCTTCATCACAACTTGTACCAATCACATTCATCGAATCATAATGTGAAATAAACTCTTTAAACCCAGGCATAAGTTTCACTTCATACTCATAAAAATCTGATATAAAATTCAATATCTCAGAAATGATTCGTTCTTCTTGTTTATTGATTTTATAATGATTCTTCAAGTATATTGCACTCTGTTCTAAACTCATATCTGAAACAATTTCATCAAGATTTTTTTCGGGAACCATCCCCAAACTTTGAACATATTGACTTGCCAAAGTATTCCATACTTCCATTGAATCCAGTATTGTTCCATCCACATCAAAAATAGAATAATTCATATTTTCTCCACCAAGAAAAAAACTGCAGAAAACCAATCTGCAGCTCACTATCAAAAAGATATATTCCCTACGTTGGCATTATCCAAATCAGGTTACAGGGTCTAGGACAAACCTACTCTCAGCCTAAAAGCTCCCCTTTTTTAGCAGCCATATTATAAGTCTTTCGTCGCAACTAAATCAACACCCGTACCACAAATATCAGAAACAATTACATCTTCACGATGCACAGGTGCCTTCACAACCACACGGTTCAATTCCTTCATCACATCAAAAATCTTTTCCTTTGGAATATCCCCATTGGTTTTCACGCTCAATCTTTCAATCTCAGCACCCACAATTTTCACAGTACTTGTCACAACACGAGTTGGATGCGTACACTCTTTCTTTCCATAGATTGCACCTCTAGGACAACCATTTCCAGTTACTTTATAATCATTTTCTTCATCAACTTTTAAATGACAACCCTTGGGACATGTTATACAAATTAACTCTCTCATTACGCATCCTCCTCAATAGATACAACCAATTCTTTATCTGCCTTTTCAAGCAATATTTTAGGAATTGATACCTTCTCCATTTCACTTGGAACCACATGTTCCTTTTTAAATTTTGCAATGATTGTATCCCCATCCTTCACGACAATATTTACCTGTTGCGTTGGTCTTCTTACGCGGAAAGAAAGCTCAACACTCTTTTCTACATTATCCTTACGAACATATTGAGGAACTACATACGAAATATTATCCCCATTTATCGTCCTTACGACACGATTCTTAGATACTTCGCCATTTGAAACATATCGACCAGCACCCATTCCAGCCTTTTCACTTTCCAAACTTACAAAATCCACTAAATCATGCACATGCACAACATTACCTGATGCGAATACCCCTTCCATAGAAGTCTCCATATTTTCATATACAACAGGACCATGTGTTCTACTATCCATTTCAATACCTAATCCATTTGATAATTCATTTTCCGGAATTAATCCAACCGACAATAAGACGCAGTCACAATCAAATTCCATCTCGGTTCCTTCAATTGGATTTCTATTTTCATCCACCTTAGAAACAACAACTTTTTCTACTCTAGACTTACCCACAATATCCGTAATTGTATGGCTTAAATACAATGGGATATCATAATCATGTAGGCACTGAACAATATTACGATTCAAACCATTCGAATAAGGCATAACTTCAACAACAGCTAAAACTTTTGCGCCTTCCAAAGTCATTCTTCGCGCCATAATCAAACCAATATCACCACTACCCAAGATTACAACTCTTTTACCTGGCATATAACCTTCAATATTCACATATCGCTGAGCTGCACCAGCCGTAAACACACCAGAAGCTCTAGTTCCTGGAATCGCAATTGCACCACGTGTTCTTTCACGACAACCCATATTTAAAATAATAGATTTAGCCTGTATCATTAAATATCCATGAATACTACTTGAACAATACACCATTTTATCTGGTGTAATGTCAATAACCATTGTATCCAATAAGATATCAATATCTGTTTTATCAACTTCATCAATATACTTTCCTGCATATTCAGGACCTGTTAATTCCTCTTTAAAGTGGTGTAAGCCAAAACCATTATGAATACACTGATTTAAAATACCACCCAACTCTTTATCTCGTTCAATAATCAAAACAGATTTTGCGCCATTTTGTTTGGCTGCCGTCGCACTGGCAAGACCTGCAGGACCACCACCAATGACTACTACATCATACTTATTATTCATCGTCATTCTCCTTTGTTCTTCCACATAAAATATAAGAACCATTCTTATCTAACATGATATCTAGTTGACTAACGCCCAACTCATTGGCAAGAATCTCTTGTACTCTAGGTCCACAGAAACCAGACTGACATCTTCCCATACCTGCATTGCATCGACGTTTGATTCCATCTAAACTCACTGGTTTTGGACTACGACGAATCGCATCAATAATTTCTCCCTCGCTGATCGTTTCACAACGACAAATAATACGACCATACTCAGGATGTTTTTCAATATATTCTTTTCTTTGTTCATGTGACATTTCTTTAAATCGAACAACTTTTCTTGTAGAAACATAATCCTTCTTTAAATTTAAAAAATAATTCTTTTCCTGCATCATTCTCACAACATCTAATGCGATTGCACTTGCACTACTTAAACCAGGACTTGCCATACCTGCAATCGAGAAGTAATTATGCACATCCTCATCTTCGCCAACAATAAAATCTTTTGTATCACTTCTTGCACGCAATCCCGCAAACGTACGAATATTTTCTTGAAGCTTCATATTCGGTACGGATTTAACCGCATTTTCACGAATTATTTTTAATCCTGCAGACGTTGTCGAATAATCATTTGCATCTGTATTGGTACTTGTAGGACCCACAATTAAGTTTCCATCTACTGTAGGAGCTACCAATACACCCTTACCAATCTTTGTAGGGCATTGGAAAATAACATGATGAACCATGTTTCCTTGTGACTTATCTAATAAATAATATTCTCCTTTGTTTGGCGTAATCTTATAATCTGGTTTCTTAATAAGTCCAGTTACATGATCACACATAACACCCGCACAATTTACAACCAATGGAGCTTTGTATGTATCATTCACAATAAAGATATCTCCATCTTTTTTTATACTCGTAACCTCTTCATTCAAACGTAGCTCTACACCATTTTGAATTGCCACTTCACTTAATGCGATCGCAAACTGCCAAGGATTGATAATACATGCACTTGGTGCATATAAAGCGCTTGTACAGTCTGGATTTAAATTGGGTTCCATAACAGATAGCTCAGGCTGTTTAATAATACGCTGATTTTCAACACCATTTTCAATACCACGCTTATATAACATTTCAATTGTCTTATCATCCTCTTCACTAAATCCAACAACTAAAGAACCAATATTTTTACAAGGTACATCTAAATCTTTACATAAAGAAGGAATAATTTTATTACCCCAAATATTATATTTTGCCATCAAAGTATTTGGCTCTGGATCATAGCCCGCATGAATAATAGCACTATTGGCCTTGGTCGTTTCATCTGCCACATCATTATTTTTTTCTAGCCACAATACTTTTCCACTATATTTGCTTAACTCAAACGCTAATGAGCACCCACTAATACCTGCTCCAATGATTATACAATCGTACATAGTTCGCACCTCTTTCAAAGTTACGATACGCTTATTTATATTTCATTTCAAATGTGTAAAAAAGTCCATTTTATTAATCAAAATATTGATTAATAACTGGACAACCAAATAAAATAGTGTAAGATAAAAATAGATATTGATTAATGATTTGATTAGTAATCGATTTATTAATCAAAATAAATCAAAAGAGGTTCATTATGGGGAAAAGAAACAAAATAACTACACGCGATATAGCCAAAGCTTTAAATGTATCACAATCCACTGTATCTATGATTCTAAGTGAGAATAAGAATGTATCTTTCAAAGAAGAAACAGTAAATCTCGTCAAAAAGACAGCCAAACAAATGGGATATAAAAAGCCAGAAGTAAAAAAAAGATATTCAAATACTAAGAATACAATTGTCGTTATTTGTTCGAATTTATCAAATTCATATTATTCTATGGTCGTTTCAAGCATCATTCAACAAGCAAACAAGACCAAAACACAAATTCTTACAATTTCCACACTTCGTAAAGATGAGCTCGAAAAACATGCACTTTCAAGCTTAAAACTATTAAAACCATGTGGAATCATTCTTCTATATCCCCCAAAATTTGTTGATGAATGGAATGCACTTTCCAAACAAATACCGTGCATTATTATCGGGGATAAGCCAAAAAATCTTGATTGTGATTCCATTGAACTCAACAGTTTTAAATGTGGTAAATTATTAGGTAACCATTTAAAACAGCTAGGGCACAAAAAGATTGCGTATATATCAAGTCCATTAGATACAACGGAAATTGGGCGAAACGAAAGATATGAAGGCGTTAAAAGTGTCTTGTCAAATACACAAGTATTTTTTAACTCGTCTAAACAATTTGAATTATACCCCATCGAAAAAAGAGAATACGAAAATGGGTATCGTTTAACGAAACAAATCTTAAGTGATAAATACGATGCCTATATTGGAAATAATGACATGACAGCTTTAGGCATCTTAGCTTGTTTAAAAGATCACAACATTAAAACAAGTGTAGCCGGATTTGACAATATTCCGGAAGCTGATTTTCCTCAAATACAACTTACAAGTGTTGACCATGGTGCTTGTGAAAAAGGAAAAGAAGCTGTTGATATTCTTTTAGAACAAACAAAAAGCGAACGAAAACGTATCGTCCATATGGAATATGAACCTCAACTAATCATTCGCTTATCGACTTTTAATCGCAAGAAATCATCATCTCAATAATTTTATCATTTGTTTGAAGCATTCCTTGAGAACCTAGAGTTCCAATATTTTGAATTGTTTCATCCACACTATGAGCAACGATTCCATCTCCCGCATAGAATTGTTGCTTATTTTTATACATATAATATCCCATGATACCGGCATCTATACTAGAAGCAATCTTAGCTGCACAACTAGCCTTAGCCCCATCACAAATCGTTCCCGAAAGAATGGCCAACGCATTGACAATTGTATGCTGAATTTCTTTATAAGTTCCATTATGTAAATAAGCAATACCAGCACCCGCAGCAGCTCCAGCACTAACAGCCCCACAGAATGCTGATAAAGTACCAATACCTGTTTTAATGTAAATAGCTGTTAAGTTGGATAAAACCAAAGCACGATACAATTGTTCTTGCGTACAATCTAATTCTTTGGCATACACAACAACAGGCACACAACAAGTAATCCCCTGATTTCCACTTCCTGAATTGATCACAACTGGAAGTTCACACCCATTCATTCTTGCGTCGGATCCAGCCGCCGCATAAGCTTTGGCCTTTGTCTTTACACAATCTGAATCCATATTCAAGATCACATGACCAATGTTTGCACCATATGAATTATGAATTCCCTCATTTGCGATAGCCATGTTACAAGCAATTTGACGATCCAATATTTCTTTTACATCCTCAATATCCACGGTTTTGGCAAAATCCCAAATTTGTTTCATGATCAAAGCACTATGATCCGCCTTATGTTCTAAGCTTGTCGTCTTATCTTCAAAGATAACTTTCCAATCTTTTTCAATCTGCACAATATTCGTATGCGTATCTACAATACGAACACTTGCATGTTCTTGTTCATAATACACATTGATTTCTAAATCAAATACATGACCTTGTTCAATGTGCTGCACAGTAATATTTGTGTTCTGAACATATTTTGGTAATTCTTCTATTTGTTCACGCGTCGCACTAGAAAGTACTTCAAGTTTTGCGTTTGCATCCCCAT